>Ga0105048_10003696_pt1 | contig 25062 bp, 20 predicted proteins | sample MAT05_FD_78382 | JGI IMG/M metagenome (GOLD analysis project Ga0105048, IMG submission 78382) | Freshwater microbial communities from Lake Fryxell liftoff mats and glacier meltwater in Antarctica - MAT-05 | ecosystem: Environmental > Aquatic > Freshwater > Ice > Liftoff microbial mat | place... | reverse complement strand
GTTTAAACAAAGATAAGCTCAAAAGTTTATTGCTTTATATAAGGAATGGCTGACCAAAGGCCAGCCATTCCCGGTGGTCAATACAAGATTTCTCGTTTTTAATGTGGCAACTGTTTCTGAAAGTACCCATATAGCCAAGTACCGGCGATAGCACTTAGTAAGGTGACACCAACAACCAGAAATCCGCTACCGATTTGGGCAAACAACGGCCCCGGACAAGCGCCTGTGATAGCCCAGCCTAAACCGAAAATCACGCCCCCATAAATTTTTCCTTTGTCGAATTTCTTCGGGGTAATACTAATCGGTTCGCCCTGTACCGTTTTGATGTTAAACCGTTTAATTAAGAATATAGAAATCATTCCGACAACGACTGCGCTACCAATAACGCCGTACATATGGAATGAATCGAGCCGGAACATTTCCTGAATCCTGAACCAGGATATGATCTCCGCTTTGATAAATATAATCCCGAATACGATGCCTACAAGCGTGTATTTCAGGTTTGCCAGTCTGCCCACAGAAGGATTCTTGCCGGTAGGCATTTCACCAACAGTAGACTTGACTTTTGGGGAGAGTTGCGTTGAGATGTCTTGTTGCATGGTTCAGTTAGCCAACGAGTTTAAAAATAAGGGGCAATAATAGGTGCGTCATCAGAAAGCCGCCAACCATAAAGCTGATAGTAGCGACCAGCGATGGCCATTGCAGATTAGAAAGGCCCATGATAGCATGCCCCGAGGTGCAGCCATCAGCCCATCGGGTGCCAAACCCTACCAGTAAACCGCCAATAACGAAGAAGAATAGCCCTTTAAGCGTAAACACGTTGGCTATCGAAAACAAATCAGCAGGCATCAAGCCCGAGAAGTCCTGAATACCCAACGCTCGTAAAGCTGTTTCTGTGGCAGGGGCAATGGCAATCGAATTTGGATTCGACAGAAAGAAGGTGGCTATACACCCGCCAACCACTATGCCGGCCACGAAAAACAAATTCCAGGACTCCTGCTTCCAGTTATAGTTGAATAACGGAATACGGGCAGGGACACAAGCAGCACAAATGTGCTTTAGATTCGATGAAATACCGAACGGCTTATTGCCAATCAGGAGGAGCGCCGGTACGGTTAGACCGATAAGCGGCCCGGCAATGTACCAAGGCCAAGGCGGGCGCAGAAAATCAAGAAATGTCATAGGTACAAAAAAAATAAGGATTCATTATGACCAGCGTGTTTATGTATAGTTTGCTCTGACAATGGCTTTTTTTGCAAAATAGTTTGTGAGTTCATTTGTAAACGGCTATTTTTCAGAACCGTTCGATACCCACTCATGCCTGCGCAAACGCTGTTAAGTAGAACCCTTTATTTGACCATCACGGTGTTTTGTGTGGCCATAGGGAACATTTGTGGCCAAACATTCAGGGTTGACCATATAGGAGTAGCCCAAGGCTTAACCCAGGGGTCGGTGTATCACATGTTGAAGGATAGCCGGGGCTTTATGTGGTTTGGAACTCAAGACGGCCTGAACCGGTATGATGGACATAACTTCCGAACATTCCGTCCTAATTTGGGCGAAAGTACCGGGGCTGCTCAGCGTGCCAATCACCTCAATGCTGCCGGAGCCATCCGGGGAATCAATATTTTTGGTATCGTTGAAACGCCTGATGGCAATATGTGGGTCGGCACCGAAGAAGGGTTAAATCGCTACGACCGATTGCACGATCAGTTTAGCTGTTTCAAATGGCAGAACCCGGTCACGGGGCAGCAAACGAACAGCCGGACCCTCCCTTTTTATGCGGATGCTCAAGAGTTGCTGTATCTTAGCGATAGTGAGGGCTTAGTTTCGCTAAACTGGCGCACCCTCAAAAAAAAGGTATTAAACCCGAGTCTTAAACCAGCTCAGGAGTATAACCTGCAAAGTTCAACGGTACGCACACCAGCAGGCGATGTTTGGGTAAATGCTGCCAAGGGGGTCATTCGCTATAACATTCGGGAACACAGCACCCATACCTATTTTGGCGATGGGCCAACCAACGAAGCTGGGGTTCCCTTGGCTATCTTTTCGTTTTACATCGACAAAAATCAGATTGCCTGGCTTGGTACGGCTAACTCGCTGATTCGATTCGACCAACACACGTGCGATTATAAAGTGTATCAGTTGGCCCCCAGTCGGCCTTTGAGTCCTATTTATAGCCTAGCCGAAGATCAGTCGGATCTGCTTTGGTTGGGTACCCAGGCGCACGGGCTGCTTTTTTTCGATAAACGGGCGCGAACATTTGGAGCCGTCACTCATTTTACAAACAATAATCATCGGCTGAAAAATTACGAAATCAGCAAAGTATATGTAGATGATCAGGGGATTGTATGGGCTAATGTAGACCCGGATGGCCTGGCTCGGATTGTGCCTAATTCATTTCTGTTCAGCGGTTTGTTGAAAAGCCGACAACCCAATGATCCAACGCTTGAGGCCGCTCAATTAATGACCAACTACTCGGTGCGGGCTTTTATGGAAGAAACACCCCGACGTGTTTGGGTAGCTACCGAAAAGGGTATTAATGTATTTGACCCGGTAACGCACCAAATTGTTGGTCGTCACCTGGTAGACTACGAACGAAGTACCTTGCCTATGCACAATTTTATAAAGTCTCTGTATCGTGACTGGCAGGGGACAATCTGGGTAGGATCTATTGGGGGAGCCATGCGCTATAGACCGGCTACTGCTTCATTTGAAACAGTGCTTTTTCCGCAGAAACTCAACAGTTTGGTAGCTGCCAACTACGTTCGCAACATGATGGCCATTGATAGTACAACGCTCATGGCTGCAACTGAAGATGGTATTTTTGCGCTCAATACTCAGACCCACGTTTGGACACCTCAACCTGTACTTCAGCATCATAATCTGTTTAGTTTTCAGTTTGATCGGGCTACGCGCCAACTTTGGGTAGGTACTTATCTGCATGGCTTTTCGGTATATCGACTACCTCCAACAGGCATAAAAGGAGCATGGAAACTTGTGCGAACTGGGCTACCAGGTTCTACGGTGCTTCATTTTCAGGATGACCCTGGTCGACACGCAGTCTGGATTTCAACTGACCGGGGCTTGGCCGTTTATGATCGCCAAACACAACGCATTCGACTTTTTGGGGAGCATCAGGGATTAGCCAATTCATTTGTCTATGGTTCTCTGAGTGATGAGAAGGGTGCTTTGTGGGTCAGCACAAACCGGGGTATTTCACGCTTCGACCCGGTCCAGAGTCAATTTACCAACTTCAAACTGACAGACGGCCTACAGGGCTACGAGTTCAATGGTAATGCGTTGTTGAGAGCCTCTGATGGAAAGCTTTATTTTGGAGGAGTCGATGGCTTTAATTACTTCCGACCAGCAACTTATCATACCAGCCTGTTCAATCCACGGGTTCATATCTATAATTTTAACGTTAACGAAGAGCCATTCCGGCCAGACAATCGGTACGTGGGCGAGGTTAGTGCAATTGACCTGAACTACCGGCAGAATACGCTTTCGCTGGAGTTTGCCGCGCTCGATTACCTAAGTAGTGGCAACAATATCTATCAGTATCAATTGACAGGGTACGACGAAAGCTGGGTGCAGGCTGGTGAGCGAAGTTATGTACGTTATCCTAATCTGCCAGCTGGAGACTACACGTTTCAGGTAAAAGCAGCCAACAAAGACAACCACTGGAGCAATCATATTCGGCAAGTACACATTCACATCAGCCCTCCATTTTGGCGTACAATTCCATTTATTCTGTTGTTGATCGGCTTATTGACGGGCGCTGGATTCTGGTATATTCATCGTCGTGAAGAACTCATTCGCACCAAAGAAGCCGAACGACTAAAATTGGCCTACGACATTCAGGAACAAACAAAGAAAAGCATTGCCCGCGATCTGCATGACGAAATTGGAACGCGCTTAGCCACGCTCAAACTATACACGGTTCAGCTGGTTCAACACACCCCCGAATCGAGTGATGTGCGGTCGATCAAAGCCAACATGTTTGGCTTAATCAACGATACCATTAGCGATGTCAGAACGCTGCTCCGCAAACTCGATCCCCGCACCCTCGAACAGCATGGCTACATTGCTGCTGTTGAAGAGTTGTTTGGCCGTATAAACGCCACCGAGGCTGTGCAAATGGGTTTGAATGTGATACAGGCTCCCGCTCGGCTATCCAAAAATACGGGCTTGATGCTCTACCGGATCACCCAGGAACTAGTGAATAATTCGCTCAAACATGCCAACGCACAGCAGATTAACTTAGTAATAAAAGCGCAGGACCAAACCCTTAACCTCGAATATACCGACGATGGACAGGGCTTCGATTACGAGCGAAGCGGACGGGGACTTGGCATTGGTAACATTGAATCGAGGGTGGCTATGCTCGATGGTAAAATTACCTGGCACACTCAGCCAGGATGCGGCACAAGGGCCGTAATTGACATACCCCTAAAAGCACTGGATAACGGTCGTCAGCCTCAAAATTCGATGACAAGCCCGTCAGTATCGGGGTAGCCGGTGCAGGTATCAGGCATTGGTTCCGCGTTTAGCCAACCATTCTTTCACGGCGGGTCCCGTGCCAAATGGCCAGGGGCGGAGTTTAGTGATGGGTACTATTTTGATAGCCTGCAATTCTGTGGCATCCATTGTGATGTTTCCGGTAGCTTTTACGTGGTAGGTAAAAATGATTTCGTTGCGCTGATAAAAAGGATAAATACCCAAGAACTCCACAATCTCGACCTGCTCCAGCCCTAATTCTTCCTGAATCTCCCGCAGCACAGCCTCAGCGGGTTCTTCGCCTTTTTCGAGGAACCCCGTTACGATACCAAACCAATCGGCAGGCCAACCAATATTCTGAGTCAGCACAACGGTATCATTATCGTATTCCACAATGGCTCCAACCACGGGCAGGGGATTGTTGTAAAAAACGTAACCACAGGGTTTGGAGCAGATCAGCCGTTCGCGACCACTGGCTTCGCCCGGCACGAGCGGACTGGCGCATTGCGGGCAGAAATTCATTTTGGACATGAGGTTTTGGACAGTTTTTAGCCCCTCCCTACGGGGGATGGCGGTCCGACGTTTCGGTTGGGTTGGGGTGACTTCCGACAAAAATCCTTCTTTATCCTGTAATCCTGTCGAAAAAGCGCAAATAATATCCTGTCACAATAAACCGCCGTATCTTTGCGCACATTATGCCGCGACTCGTTGCCATCGACTTTGGAGCCAAACGTACGGGACTTGCCGTGACTGATCCGTTGCAGATCATTGCATCGGCCATGGAAACGATTCCGTCGCATACCGTGGTGGCGTACCTGAAAAAGTACGTATTGACGGAGCCTGTTGAAGCATTTGTTGTTGGCTTGCCCAAGCGACTCGATGGCACCGATACCGATAATACGCCCCGTGTACAGTCGTTTGTGCGGGCCTTGAAAAACGCTTTTCCCGAAACGCCTGTTCACCTTCACGACGAGCGATTCACGACCAAAATGGCTTTACAAGCCATGATTGCTGGTGGCTCAAGCCGGAAAGACCGACGCGAAAAGTCAGGTAATCTCGACAAAGTGAGCGCGGCCATCATTTTACAGTCATTTATGGAAAGTAAAAAGTAGTATGATTCTCCCCATTGTAGCCTATGGTGACCCACTTCTTCGTAAGCGGGCAAAAGACATTGATCCTCAAGAGATTGATGTGAAAAAACTCAGCGACGACATGTTCGAAACCATGTATGCCTCGTCGGGTATTGGTTTAGCCGCTCCCCAAGTTGGACAGGGTATTCGTTTGTTTGTAGTAGACGGAACGGCTCTGAACGAGGGCGAAAAAGAAGACGATAAAGACCCCAGTTTAGAAGGTTTCAAAAAGATATTTGTTAACCCGGAAATTGTTGAAGAAGATGGGGATGAATGGGGTTTTGAAGAAGGTTGCCTGAGTATTCCCGGTATTCGGGCCGAAATTTACCGGCCCGAAGTAGTTGTAATTCGTTACTTCGATACCGACTGGAACGAGCACGAAGAGGAATACGATGGAATGGCTGCCCGCATTATTCAGCACGAGTACGATCATCTGGAGGGTAAACTCTTTACCGACTATCTGTCTCCGTTGAAACGCCAGCTGCTAAAGAAAAAACTGGCCGATATTACCAAGGGCAAAGTTGATGTTGACTACCGGATGCGGTTTCCTCGATAACTATCCCAAATGAATATAACGCTCCTCCAAAGCTCCCTTTACTGGCACGACCCGGTTGCTAATCGGGCCGCGTTGGAGGAGTCTATTTTCGGCATTAGCAAGCCCACTGATCTGATTGTTCTGCCCGAAATGTTTACTACGGGCTTTACGATGGAAGCGCCTGCCGTAGCTGAACATCCCCGACTAGCCACTCACCGCTGGATGCACCAAATGGCCGCTCAAACAAATGCGGTTGTAACGGGGAGTTATGTGGTACGTGAGGAGGGCAAGTTTTACAACCGCCTGCTGTGGATGCAACCCGATGGCCATTTTACTACGTACGACAAGCGTCACCTTTTCCGCATGGAGGGCGAAGACAAAATGTATACAGCTGGCAACCGCCGGATCGTGCAAGAGTGGCGCGGATGGCGCATTTGCCCGTTAATTTGTTATGATCTTCGGTTTCCGGTCTGGAGCCGAAATACCCCTCAGGATTACGATTTACTGCTTTATGTGGCGAATTGGCCCGCTGTCCGCCAACAGCCCTGGGACATACTCCTCCAAGCCCGCGCTATCGAAAATTTGAGCTACGTTGTGGGCGTAAATAGGGTAGGAGAAGATTCCACCGGCCATCACTACGGTGGTGGCTCTGCCGTTATCGACTTTAAGGGGGAGGTGCTATTTCGTCAGTACGAAACGCCCGTCGTTCATCAGCAAACACTTTCGTTAGAGAGTCTTCAAACCTTCCGGGACAGGTTTCCTGCTCAGCGTGATGCTGATGGTTTTACACTTAATGGACAAGGTTAGGCTGCTGCCTTCCAATGGTTTACTCTAATACTTTAGGGACCTGAAAAAAGGCCCCTTCGTGTTGGGGAGCGTTGGCTAGTGCCTGCTCGCGAGGTAAGTGATGGGCCACAATGTCTTCCCGTAATACATTTAAGTCGGGCGAAATATGCATCAGCGGCTCTACGCCTGTTGTATCTACTTCATTCAGTTGTTCCATCCAGGTCAACACGCCATTGAGGCTGTTGAGCAGTTCCGTTTCTTCTTCGGGCCGGACGTCAAGCCGGGCAAGGTGAGCTATTTTCTGGAGAGTTTCGTGGTCAACGAGCATAATGAGTGAAAGCGTGAAGCTCCGCATCGATAATGCGAAATGATTGTTCTTTAAGTGCAGGCATATCAGCCTGGGTGAGCCCAATGGTAGAAATCGGTTCGTGGAAAACCACCTTAATGATGCCCCAATGCATTCTGATGGGGTATTTATCCGGTAGAATTTTATAATTGTTCACCAGGGTAAGCGGCACAAGCGGAACCTGCTGCTGAATAGCCATGATGAAGGCTCCATCTTTAAATGGATACGTCATCATGGGCGGTTCCTGCTCGCTAAAGCCACCTTCCGGGAAAATAATAATGCTCCGCCCCGACGCCAGCGTTCGGATAGACTTATTGAGCGAATAAGCCCGGCTCCGGGCAGCATCGCGATCAACCATGATGTGCAGCCGAGCGAACATATACCCAAACAGCGGAATGTTTTTGACGGTCTTCTTGCCAATATACGCGTAAAAGCCAGGCACTACTACGCCTGTTACAGCAATGTCGAGATACGAAAAATGGTTGGCACAATACACGTAAGCCTGCTTAGGATCAGGGCGAAATCGCCAGTCAACCTTAATAGGAATGCCGATCAAAAAGAAGAAAATATGGCCCATTACCCGCACAGCCTCGTGCGCGTACCGACGCCCGCCATCCCACTGAATACACAGAAAGATGAACGGAAAAAACAGCACAAACAGTGCTGAAAACAGGGTGACGCAATAAGCTGTGTAGAGCAACCGCATAAGAAGAGCGAACGAGCCTTTCAGCCATTAATGTTTGAAATGCCGAACACCTGTTGTAACCATTGCCAGACCGTGTTCATCGCAATAATTAATGGAGTCCTGATCGCGGATAGAACCGCCAGGCTGAACAACGGCTGTAATACCGGCCTTGCCCGCAATTTCGACACAATCGGGAAAGGGGAAAAACGCATCGGAAGCCATTACCGAACCAGCCAGGTCGAAACCAAATGAATGAGCCTTTTCGATAGCCTGTTTCAAGGCATCGACCCGCGACGTTTGACCAACACCGCTGGCAATTAACTGCCCCTCTCTGGCCAGAACAATGGTATTTGATTTTGTATGCTTGCACACCTTCAGCGCAAACTCAAGAGCTCGTACTTCACTCTCGGTCGGGGCTTTTTGGGTTACGACCTTGAAGTCAGCGCCTGTTTCAGTCCGGTTATCTTTGTCCTGTTCCAACCGGCCGTTTAGAATCGTTTTAACTAACCTGGTGGGCATGTCAACGGGCTTCCGACGGAGCAGAATACGATTCTTTTTCGATTGCAGCAACGCCTGAGCTTCAGGGGCAAAATCGGGGGCAATCAGAATCTCCATAAACAGCTTGTTCAACTCTTGGGCTGTTTCCAGATCAATGGGTTTATTGGTCACAACCACCCCGCCAAAAGCCGACACTGGGTCGCAAGCAAGTGCATTCAGATACGCTTCTTTGGGGGTAGGGGCCGTAGCAACTCCACAGGCATTAGTGTGCTTGATGATGGCAAAAGCGGCCGAAGAATCGGTGACCGACGCGGCACCGAACTCATCAATCAACTGAATGCAGGCATCCACATCGACCAGGTTGTTGAACGACAATTCTTTACCATGTAACTTATCGAACATCGCATCCAGGTCGCCATGGAACGTGGCTTGCTGATGGGGATTCTCGCCATAACGGAGCACAACGCCTTCGCCTGTATTGTTAGTGGCAGGCGCCGATTCGCCCATAAAATAGGTGTTAATGGCGGTGTCGTAATGTGATGTGGTTGCAAAAGCTTCTTGAGCGTACCGACGACGGTCGGCCTGGTCAGTAGCTCCGCTTTTTGCCGTCAGAATCTGAAATACATCAGCATATTGATTTCGGGATGACACGATCAGTGTATCGGCGAAGTTTTTGGCACCCGCCCGAATCAGCGATATGCCACCAATGTCAATTTTTTCAATAATATCATCGGCTGATGCGCCTGAAGCGACTGTTTCCTCGAATGGATACAAATCGACAACCACCATATCGATGGCCGGAATACGGTGTCGCTGAGCCTGGGCTACGTCTTCGGGGAGGTTACGCCGATACAAAATGCCTCCAAAAACGGTAGGGTGCAAAGTTTTGACGCGCCCGCCAAAAATAGAAGGATAACCTGTCAGGTCTTCAACAGCGGTTACGGGTATGCCCAACTGCTCGATAAACGTTTGTGTACCACCTGTTGAATAGAGCGTTACGCCTTGTTCGTGCAATAGGCGGACAATGGGCTCAAGGCCGTCTTTGTAATAGACCGACAGTAGGGCAGAAGAGACTTTTTTCATTGAAACGATAAATGGAGAATCGCGCAAAGATAAGCCCCTTGTACCGACAAGCCAACCGGGGGCGTATCTTTGCGTCAAGTGCAGTACCTGCTTTTGGCTGGTATTACAATCGGTACAACAAACCTTTCGATGAGTACTTTTAAGAAACTCGCCAGCGACACGGCACTCTATGGTCTTAGTACCATTCTGGCCCGGTCGATCAATTTTGCGCTGGCCCCCATTCAAACCTATGCTTTTCAGAAACCCTCCGAACTATCGTCAAACGTGACGTTATACGCCTGGATAGGGGTGCTGATGGCTATTTATACACTAGGTTTGGAAACGGCTTTTTTTCGGTTTGCAGCCCGGGCAAAAGGAGTAGAGAACGCGGAAGAACGAGTACAAATATTTAACCAAACAACGAGCATTGTGTTGGTTGCCAGCATATTGCCAACGATACTGATTGTTGTGTTTGCTCCTCAAATTGCTCAGTTCCTGGATTATCCCGGACAGGAGCGGTTTATAATCTGGTCAGCCCTGTTGCTGGTAATCGACGCCATTGTAGCCATTCCGTTTGCCCGACTTCGGGTCGAGAACAAAGCAAAGCGGTTTGTGCGGGCGAAGGTCGTAAACATTTTGATTAATGTAGGCTTATGCACCTTCTTCATCGTTTTTTGCAAAGACATTAGCGAAGGGAACTACCTGCCCGCCCTGCAACCGCTTGCGTCATTTATATACCGGCCCGAGCTTGGCCCCGGGTATATTTTGCTGGCCAACCTGATTGCCAATGGACTGTATGTCCTGATTTTGCGCGATGCCTTCGCCGGCTTCCGCTTTACCTTCCAGTGGCCCGTGGTGCAAACGCTACTGGTGTATTCGTTTCCGATTATGCTAACCAGTCTGTCGGGGGTGTTGAACCAACTCACCGATCGGTTGTTACTCCGGCGTTTCCTACCCGAAGGCTTTTATCCGGGCTTTACCTCCGAAGATGCGTTGGGGATTTATGGGAATTGTCTGAAACTATCCATTTTTATGGCTTTGGCCATTAACTCATTCAAATTCGCGGCCGATCCGTTCTTTTTTAGTCGGGCCGAAGATAAAAATTCGCCCAAACTGCTGGCCGACGTCACTAAGTGGTTCGTGATTGTATGCGTAATTCTGTGGGTCGGAATAAGCCTGAACCTCGACGTGGTGGGTCTTTTATTGAGGTCGCCCGACTATCGGACTGGCCTGGATGTGGTACCTATTTTGTTGCTGGCTAATCTGTTGCTTGGGGTTTATTACAACATTTCGTTTTGGTTCAAACTCAGTGATAAAACAAAATACGGAACGCTCATTGCTGTGGTAGGGGCTGTTATTACGGTTGTGCTCAACATCATTTTGATTCCACGTATTGGTTATATGGGGTGTGCATGGGCTTTTTTGATTTCAACCCTCGCCATGACCGTGATGTGCTATGTACTGGGCGAACTGCATTATCCAGTCCCGTATCATGTTGGGTCGGCGGTGTTTTATATCGGTACAGCCGCCTTACTGATCTATGGAGCCGGGTTCATTAAGATTCCCAATCTATGGGTATCGGTGCCTTATCACCTCGCCTTATTTTTACTCTATTTGGGCATTATCGCCGTAGTAGAACGCGATACGGTAAAGTTGGCGGTGAAGCGATTGCGTAGAGGATAAGCCAGTAAGAGAATCTTACGCTTGTTACCGACCGCTCACTGCATAAATCCTTCTAAAACAGGACGTTGTTCTTTGCGGCCCATTACTTCCGACATGCTGTCGCGTGGGGTAAGCTGCACCGAATTACCGTCGAAACGGCAGGTTAGTGTGTCGTAATGGGCCGTGTCAAGGAATCGCCACGTCATCACAAATGTACTGGTGTCGCGCCAGACTCCACTGGCAGAAATAGGGTAGCGGGTTTCATTCGGAACGGGTGTTGGAATGAGTTTCAGCGGCAGGGGCGACAGGTCGGTGATGTTTTCGCGCCAGCTACTAAGGCCGCCTTTGATCTGGTGTTTGCCCTGTTTGTCGGTCAACTCCATTGCCCAGCCACCAGCGGCAAACGCCAGACTGAACTGACTGATTCCAGACTTGTTTTCTACAATTGAAAACCGCTTGCCACCCACCAGAGAGGCTGTCAGGGAGGACACGTTTCCGGGAGGAGGGCTTATGGCCAGGCTCCCCATTGTATTCTGAAAGCTTTTTTGGGTAGCTTCAGTCGTTTGGTTTGTTCGTTGAAAAGCTGGTAATAAGTGATTCCAGACTTCATCGAGAACGGCCTGCATATCGGCTTGTTCGGCGGTGATGGCAATAACGGCATCTTCGTCGGGCAACACAATGCAAAATTGTCCACAGGCTCCGTCGGCGCGGTAAGCTCCATTGCGACAGCCCCAAAGCTGGTAACCATACCCCTGTAGCCAGTCGTCTTGCTCAACGGGGCGTTTGGGGGATGCGGGGCGTGGCTGCACAATCTGAACCTGCGTAGCGGCATCGACCCAGGCCGACGAAACGACCTGTTTTTCGTTCCAGACTCCGTTTTGCAGGAGCAACTGCCCAAATTTGGCAATGTCTTCGGTGCGTAACCGCAATCCCCAGCCGCCTACGTTGTTGCGTTGTGTATCAATTTCCCAGTCAGCTCCTTCAATGCCAAGTGGCTCAAACAAGCGGGGCGTCAGGTATTCCATGAGCGTTTGCTTGGCCTGTTTCTGCACAATTCGTCCCAGCATATACGTGGCCATCGTGTTGTACTGAAACCGGCTGCCGGGTTCATGGGCAATCGGCAGCGCCAAAAACGTTCGGGCCCAGTTATCATTGGGGGTTCCGACCAAACGCGGGAAAATTTCGGCATCCGTGAGGGCATGACCTGTCGACATGGTCAGCAGGTGTTTCACCCGCAAATTGGCCAATAAGTTGTCGGCATTGGCGGGGAGATCTTCCGGGAAAAAAGAAACAACCTGATCCTCAATGGACAAGAGCCTTTCATTCACGGCCATGCCAACAGCCATAGCCGTTACGCTTTTACTAAGCGAATAAAGTGAGTGTTTGAGATCGGCTCGATAAGGCGCCCACCAGCCTTCGGCTACCACGTGTCCATGTCGCAAAACCATCAGGCTATGCAACCGAAACCGACGACGTTCGGCTACCTGGATGAAATTGACAATGCCTGCCGAGGAGACACCCTGCTGGTCGGGCGAGCTGCGGGGCAAACTGGTGTCTTTTTCGGCAGATGAGCCAGGCATTGCCGACAATAAACTGATGCCGGCTAAACCAACTCCAACTTTTTCAAGAAACTCCCGACGGGTCTGAAACATGACTCATTTTGTTGACGAATTGCAAAGATGGGGGTGTAGGACAAGTTTCTAAACGGTTCAGGTTGATTTTCTACTTTCTTTGCGACGATGGAGCGGACGCTCAAAAACTTATTTGCCGCTAAAGCGTCCATGTATGCCCATTAAAGCCCATATTTCGTTATTAGTGAAATGGAAAAACCAGTAACTAGCTTTTGGGATCAGTTGAGCAGTCTGCTTGTACCGAAGCGAGAACAGCAAACGACTTCGACGGTTAAAAACGAACGAATTCTGGCTGAACTGATTCGTTGCTTTGAAGCATCTCTAAATCGTGAAAGTATCGGTACAAGCCTATTGTTCGATGCTCATTTTGTAATCATTTTGCATCCGACAAGCTATACTGAACGCCTGGCGGCTTTGCCGGTAATTGTGAACGAAGCGGTTAAAGCGTTTTATGACCGCATTGCTACCCGCAAAAAAGGGACAGACCGAATTGTTACGGTGGCTTCGCATTGGCATTTTAAATTTGGGCCGGGAACCGAGTTCGACGGTCGGCCCATTTCTCCGGCCGATGTCGAGGTAGTTGGTTCATTAACGGGAGCTGCACTCGAAAACGACAGCTTGTCCAATACGCCCGTAGGCGGCAATCTGAAAGCCACGCGCAAAGTAAAAAACACCAATGTCTACCAAAAACTAGACCTGAACCTACCTTCGTTTAGCCACATCGACTTTCGCGAGTCGGGCGCTTTTGCTGTTCGAATGGACCCTGCCCTGTTGAACAAGCCCGACGTGGAGGCTCCAAAAATGCCAGTACCAAACGTTCCGGAAGTAACGACACCACCGCCACCGCAGCAATCAGTTTCTGCATCGGCTCTGGGAGCTCCCCAGCCGGTTTCTGCCTGGCCTGACCAACCGGCAGTCGTTCAACAGAAGCCTGCCGCACTGGCTCGTATCGACTGTTTTATTGCCGATCAGAACACCGAAGAAACGTACTGGATGCACGACCGGGAAGTGGTTATTGCCCGTCGCGAACCCGATAATGAGCCTTTTGCCAATTACATTCGACTGGTGTCCCCTTATGTGTCGAATCCCCATGCCCGGATTCGGTATAGTGACGCCGAGGGGAGGTTTCAGTTGGCTTCGTTTAGCCAGCACGAAACCCGTCTGAACGAGAAGGTTGTAGCTCGTAGTGAGCCAAGTAGCCCGGTGTGGGTGCCCTTGCCGAGTCCCTCGCAAATTTTACTCAATGGCATTGTTACACTCTCTTTTCAAAGCACTTTCTAACGTATGTTCGATACCCTGTTGGCCATTCTGCTGGGAGCTTTTGTGGTGTTGCTGCTGGTGCGGCACTTTCGCTCATTACCAAAATAGACATTGGTCATTTCGCTACGCGGGCATTCGTCATTGAGTCCGAATAAGCAGCTATACCAATGACTAATGACCAATGACCAATGACTAATCTCCAATGACCAATGACTGATCTCCAATTACTCACTGCCGGACAAACCGATGTTGGCCGATCCAGGAAGGATAACCAGGATACATTTGTTTGTGGACCCCTTTGGTCGGACAAGGATGCCCTGTTAATCGTGATTGACGGGGTGGGAGGATATGCGGGTGGAGCAGAAGCGGCAGCATTGGCAAAAGAATCTATTGTGCAATACATGGCCGCGCCAACCGGCGACACCCTCACGATGCTCCGCGAAGCCGTTGTATATGCCAATAATCAGATTGTCCGGCAACGACTGCAGATCCCCGCTCTGGCCCGGATGTGCTGTGTGCTGACGGTTGCCGTTGCCGATGTGGAGGCTGGTAAACTCCTGTATGTACACGTGGGCGACACCCGTCTGTACCGATTTCGGAATGGGCGGTTAGAAAAACTTACCCACGACCATTCGATCGTTGGTGTTCGGGAAGATGCTAACCAACTGACCGAGCGCGAGGCTATGAGTCACCCCCGACGAAACGAGATTTTGCGCGATGTTGGCTCGACACCGCACCGGCTTGATGATCCCGATTTTCTGGAATGGGGCGAAACTGATTTTTTACCCGGCGATGGAGTCTTGCTATGCAGTGATGGTCTGACTGATATGATTACTCAGGCGCAGGTAACCGATGTGCTGACCCAGCCCTTGTTGGCCGAAGAGCATACTGCCGAACTAATACGACAAGCCAACGAATACGGGGGACACGATAATATAACCGTGGTGTTGGCGTGGTATCCGGTTCAAACTCCTGTGGCCAATGGTCTAGCTGACAAAACGCTAACGCCCGAACTAGCCAGCCTCGAACAAACTGCCGCCCTGGAACCAGCCGATACAAAAGCTGTTGCCTTAACCGGTATTGCTGGCACGACTGTTGCGCCAACAACTGGTGAACACGCGAAGTTGGGGCAGGCTTCGCTGCGATGGCTTGGGGTGCTGATGCTGTTTATCGTTATTTTGCTAGTGGCAGGTATAGCGTGGTGGCAACAGGTACCCCGTTCTGTTCCGGCAACTGTAGCCCAACCGGTTCCCGTTGTGAAAGACTTTGTCCGATCTGTTTCAACGGATTCTGTACGGTCTGTACCGGCCGATTCGTTGACCAAGTTAACACTGAAAAAACAACCCAACTCAATAAAAAAGCCATAATCCACATGCCAACGGTCAGCTTTAACACACATTTTCCGGGCTATGACGTGCTGGGTGAAATTAGCCGCAGCAACGCTCGTGTGCTGAAGGCCCGGCATATCGCCACCGGCGAGATGGTGGCCATCAAGCACTTTTCGCTCAACACCGATGCCGACACGCTCCGCCGGTTTGAGCGCGAATCGACGATAATGACCCAGATGGAGCATCCCAACATTGTAAAGGTGCGGGAGGTGCGACTGGATGCCGAATTGCCCTACATTGTAATGGACTACGTGCAGGGTGGGAGCGTTCGTCAACTCATTGAACAAAGTAGTTTATCCGCCGAACTGACTATCCGGCTGGGTTTGCAGATGCTGAATGCGTTTCGACTGATTCATGCAGAGGGCATTGTTCACCGCGATGTGAAACCCGAAAATATTCTGTTTCACCGGCTGGCTAGTGGCGAACTGCATTTTCTGCTAACCGACTTTGGCGTGGCCCGCTTGCACCAGCAACCTGTTACCATGACGGGGCAGTCGTTGATGACGTACGAATATGCGGCTCCCGAACAGTTCGATAACCCCCGCCAGGTAAGCCAAATGGCCGATTATTATGCGCTTGGCGTGGTACTCTACGAATGCCTGACGGGCAGCGTACCGTTTCCGATGCGGGGCGAAACGGGGATGGTCACGTTTATGAACGCCGTGATGCATAACCCGCCCCCTCCGCCGGTACTACCTGACAATCAGCCGTTACCCGGAAGTCTGGAAACCCTGCTTAGTCAATTACTGGCGAAGAACCCCACGGAGCGGCTGCATAATCCAGACACGGTGAAACTCTTGTTAAAGCAGGCTGAGGTAGAGCAACTACACTGTGAAACAGGCCAGATACCCGCACCTGCTCTGGCCCGGAAAGGGAGTTCGGTATCTGTCTCATCGGCCGTGCAGGACCGTCCGGCGGTAGCCGTTTCCCAACCAACCCGTCCGGCAATTATCAATACGCCAGTGCCGCCATCAGCACCCCAACCCCGTCGGCAATACGTGCCTATTGCCATATTGGCAGGTGCCCTGTTGTTAACCGGACTTTGGGCGTATTGGTATTTTACCCAGTCAAACGCCACAAGTTCCCCTTCGGGTCCAGGATCGACTCCATTGGCTATACCGACTCCGGTAGTCGTTCCCCCGGAGAATGTCGAAACAACCGAAATCACGGAGCTTACCGTTCCGCCGGCTGTTCGGAAGGCTGAAGAACTGCGACAGAAGCAGGTTCAATCCGAAGTGGACGAGCAACAATATCAGCAGCAGGTTGCCGATGCGATTAAGCAGTTGGACGCGACCACGTTTGGAGGGAAAGTAGGTTTTTTAGGCGGGGTCAAAGGCTTGTCTGTCAAGCTGGAGAACCCGACAACGGTGACGTTTAGACAGGTGGCCGTGCAGGTAGAGTATGTAAAAGACAATGGCGATACGTTTAAATCACCGATCATGTACTTCAATAATATTGGCCCCGGCGGTAGCATCACCAGAAAAGCGCCTGATAGTCCGCGCGGAACGCGGTTCAGTGCACGAGTGCTTCGGGCCGATGCCACTCCCCGCCCAGACGCACTTAATACGTCGATACTCCAAAATCCGTAGTGGCCAATGCCAACTGTTAGCTATACGACACACCTGCCTGATTACGAAATTTTGTCAGAGCTGGGCCGGGGCAATACCCGAGTGCTAAAAGCCCGGCACCTGCCATCGGGCGACATTGTAGCCATTAAACAATATGCTTTTGCTGCTGATGCCGACACCCTCCGACGCTTCGAACGGGAGTCGCAGATAATGACGCAGATCAACCACCCGAATGTGGTGCGGGTGCGCGAGGTGCAGCTGGGAGCAACCATGCCGTATGTAGTCATGGACTTTGTGGAAGGGGGCGATTTGCGGAGTCTGCTCCGGCAGGAAGGGCATCTGGATGTGCCAACCACCATCCGGCTGGGATTGCAGATGACGGGTGCCTTTCGGGCAATAAACGCCATGCAGGTGATCCACCGCGATATCAAGCCCGAGAATGTCCTGTATCGGCAGCTCATCAGTGGCGAACTACATTTTTTGCTAACCGACTTTGGTATTGCTAAATTCTGGGCCGACGACAGTATCCGCACGCTCACCGGGCAGTCGTTGATGACGTACGAATATGCGGCTCCCGAACAGTTTGATAATCCACGGCTGGTCGACGAAGCGGCTGACTATTACGCTCTTGGCGTGGTGCTTTACGAATGCCTGATGGGGCGGGTTCCCTATGTGTTGCAGAATGAAAAAGGGCTGGCGCAATTTGTACAACAGGTGTTGACGGCTCCTTTGCCCACGCTGACGCTCCCATCGGGGCAACCGTTACCACCCAGTTTGGCTACCCTGCTAACCGGTTTGTTGACGCGTGACCCCCAGGCCCGGCTTCGCAACGCCGACCAGATGGAACTGTTGCTTGAAAAAAGTCGGGTGGAGCAGTTGCAAGCCAAATGGTCGGGGCAGACACCGCCGGTAAGCACAACAAAAACGATGGCTGGTCCAGTGGCAACCGCAGCCGTGCAGTACCCCGTTGCAGATGAGCCCGTGAAGGATTTTGCAAAGGCCACCCCCGGCACAAGCTGGCAATGGTGGGGTATTGGCGGCATTGTACTGGCGGCTGCGCTGGCTTTCTGGCTGTACACCCGTACTGCCAACCAAGCTTCCGATGGCAATGCGATGCCCGTAGATTCAATGGCAACAATGCCATTCGATAGTGTCCAAACCGATACGGAGGCCGTGTTTGATAGCACCCGTACTAATGAGCCAATGGAAGAAGAGGCAACCGAAGACCAAACGCCTGCCGAATCAACGCCCCAATTGCCGGGCGATTCGAACACCAACAACAGCGTCGTAATACCCGATTCGATTCAGGTGGCCCCGCCAGATACCACGCAGTAGAGCAGCTCAGGCACCATCGGTAAGGGTAGTTTTGAGATTAAACGAAGAGAAGGCATTAAATTCTGCCTAAAAACTCCTTAGGTAAGAAATCTAATCTGATACTTTCAAATTGCCCCGCATGAAACCCAACCGCCGAACTTTTCTTCATTATTCTGCTAGTTTGCTGGCTCTTAGTCCGCTATCCTTGGTCGAAGCTGTTGCCAGCCAGACCAAACGAACAGGGGCTGCTGCCAGTAAGCCGTATGTTGTCTTTGTCACCGGCGACCATGAATACGGTGGTGAGCAAACGTTGCCGCTGATTGCCGCCGAACTCGAAAAAAATTATGGAATGCGGACCAAAGTCCTGAAAGCCTATCCCGACCAAAACAGTGAGAAAGACCTGCCCGGCCTTGAGGGGTTGAAAGACGCAGATTTGGCCGTATTCTTTTTGCGCTGGCGGCTATTGCCCAATGAACAACTGAACTATATCGACGATTACCTCAAATCGGGGAAACCCGTGATGGGGTTCCGCACCACCACCCACGCTTTTAATTTCCCCGCCGATGATGCTCGGAAACGCTGGAATGCGTTCGGGGAGTTTGCCTTTGGAAGCCCGCCGGGCTGGGGCGGTGCCGCCAAACATACGCACTATGGCCACACCAGCACCACCGATGTTACGATCATCCCCGAACAAGCTAAACACCCCATTCTGACCGGCGTTGACCCTTCGTTTCATGCCTCGTCGTGGTTATATCATGTGCTACCCAACCACCCCGCCAAAGGGTCAACGCTGTTGCTGATGGGCAAGGCTGTGAAGCCCGAAAGACCCGCCATCGACAATCCGGTGGCCTGGACATGGAAAAACGAATGGGGCGGCAAAACGTTCTTTACTACCCTCGGCCACCCCGAAGATTTTCAGGTCGAATCGTTTCAACGAATGGTTATAAATGCCATTCACTGGGAATTAGGCAAGCCCGTTCCCAAGAATTGGAAGGGTAAAATAGCCATTAATGTTCCGTACCGGGGCATTGTAAAATCTTGATTTTTAACAGTTTGCACAGCGGTAATTCAGGTAAATACTATGAAATCATACTTAGTCAGAAAGTTCACTATCAGGAAGTTATTGATTGCCATTTTGCTATGTCCCATTGGGTTTATGGCGTTTCAGTTTAGGGCAACTACCCCGCTGAAAATCACCAAAGGATCACGGATTGTGTTGCTCGGCGATAATTTGGGGTCGCGCATGATGAACTACGGCAATTTCGAGACCGAAATGCAGGTTCGCTACCCCGACAGTCAGCTCTACATCCGCAACATGTGCGATGGGGGCGACACGCCCGGTTTCCGGCCCCACGCCAGCCGCAACCTGCCCTGGGCCTTCCCCGGTGCCGAGAAGTTTCAAACCGAATTAGCTACCAATTCCAACAGCGAAGGCCATTTCGATACGCCCGAACAATGGCTCAACCTACTCAAGTCGGACGTGATCGTGGCCTTTTTCGGGTCGCCTGAATCGTTTCAGGGATCAGCCGGACTGGTTACTTACCGGGCCGAATTAGATGCATTTATCAAGCATACGCTGGCTCAGAAATACAACGGAACCACGGCCCCGCAACTCGCCATTGTGTCGCCCATTGCGTTTGAAGATTTGTCGGGCACGTTTGATCTGCCGAACGGCAAAACCGAAAATGAGAACCTCGCGCTCTACACGCAGGCTATGAAAGAAGTGGTTGCGCAAAATAATCTGGGTGCCGAGCGCGTGTTGTTCGTAGATGCCTATACGCCCTCGCAACAGTGGTACGATTCGAGTGCGGAACCGCTTACTATCGACGGGCTGCAACTGAACGATGCGGGTTATAAACGGCTGGGTTTGTTGCTATCTGATGAAGTGTTCGGGAAAGTACAACCCAAAGCCGAAACCAACCGGAAACTGGTGCAGGAGGCCGTACTGGAGAAAAACTGGATGTGGCACAACGACATCAAAGTACCTAATGGTGTTCACGTCTATGGCCGTCGGTACAACCCGTTTGGGCCAGATAATTACCCCGCTGAGATCGAGAAAATCCGGCAAATGACCGCCATTCGCGACACGGCGATTTGGCTGGCAGCCGCAAAAGGGCAGACGATGGACATTGCCGCTGCCGATGCCAGAACGCGACCACTGCCCCCGGTGACGACCAATTTCAACCCCGAAAAAAACGGGAGCCTGACCTACCTCAGTGGCCCCGAAGCGCTGGCCAAACTGAAGATGGCACCGGGCTACAAAGTGGAGTTGTTTGCGTCGGAAACGGAGTTTCCTGATCTGGCCAAACCCATGCAAATGTCGTTCGACAACAAGGGCCGGTTGTGGGTGGCCGTGATGCCAAGTTACCCGCACTACAAACCCGGCGATGCCCGCCCGAACGATAAAATCCTGATTCTGGAAGATACCAACAACGACGGAAAGGCCGATAAACAAACCATTTTTGCCGATAAACTGCACCTGCCGCTTGGTTTCGAAATTGCCAAAGAAGGAGTCTATGTGTCGCAGGGAACTAACCTCAAACTCTTCACGGATACGAATGGGGACGACCGGGCCGACAAGTCCGAGATTCTGCTGAGCGGCTACGACGACCACGACACCCACCACAACAGCCACGCCTTTTGCGCCGACCCATCAGGGGCGATTTATTCAGGCGAGGGCGTGTTTTTGCATACCAACGTCGAAACGCCTTATGGCCCCGTACGGGCAACCAACGGTGGTTTTTACCGCTATAGCCCTCAATTGCACAAGCTGGAACGCACGGCTCAACTCTCGATTCCAAACCCCTGGGGCATTGCGTTTGACGACTGGGGACAGCCATTTTTTGCCGAAACGTCAAGCCCCGATGTCCGCTGGATGATGCCCGGTTCGGTGTTGCCGCGCTATGGCGAAGCGACCCATAAATCGATGCAGTTAGTGGAAGAAGCCCATCGGGTGCGGCCAACATCGGGTCTCGAATTTGTGTCGAGTCGGCACTTTCCCGATGATATTCAGGGCGATTTTCTGATCAACAATACTATCGGTTTCCTCGGTATGAAAGAGCACACCCTGGTAGACGATGGTACGGGTTACAAAAGCAAACACCGGGCAGATATTGTGGTCAGCGAAGACCGTAACTTTCGGCCCGTCGATATGGAGTTCGCCCCCGATGGGTCGCTGTACCTGATCGACTGGCATAATATTCTGATTGGCCACATGCAGCACAACGCCCGCGACCCCCTCCGCGACCATTCGCACGGGCGGGTGTACCGGATCACCTATCCGTCGCGGCCATTAGTGACCCCGGCCAAAATCGACGGAGCCAGCATCGAAACGTTGTTGGATAACCTCAAGTTACCCGAATACCGCAGTCGTTACCGAACCCGGCGCGAACTCCGGGGCCGCAACGTAAACGAAGTACTGCCGAAGCTAACCGCCTGGTTAGCAGGTCTCGACAAAAACGATCCACGCTACGAACACCACCTGCTCGAAGGCTTGTGGGTAAGCTGGGGTATGAACAAAGTCGATCAAAACCTGTTGAAGCGGGTGCTGAAATCGCCTGATTACCACGCCCGTGCTGCGGCTGTTCAGGTGGTTCGGTACACGGGCCATCAACTGGGAAACCAGGCTGATTTGCTGATGCAGGCTGCCCGCGACGAGAACAGCCGGGTTCGATTGGATGCCCTTGTGGCGGCTTCGTGGATTGGCAAGGAAAAAGGCCTGCCTATTCTGGCCGAAGCCGCCAAAAAACCGATGGACGAGTGGATGATTCACGCCCACGAAACGGCGGTAGCGCACCTCAACGGCAAGGGTGTGAACAAGGTGAAAGACGAGGTGGTGAAATCGAAACTGAAAGGCGAAGAATTGGCCCTGTTTAATAGGGGCAAAGAAATTTATGCCAAAGAAGGCTACTGCGCCACCTGTCACCAACCCGACGGGCGGGGGCTGTCGGCGTCTCAATTTCCCCCGCTAACTGGTACCAAATGGGTATCGGGCAACGAAGACCGGCTCATAAAAATAGCCCTGAAAGGACTGATGGGGCCAATGGATGTGGACGGGAAAATCTACCCTGGACAGGTGCCGATGACCCCGTTTGGCGGCTTGCTTAAAGACGATGAAATTGCCGCCGTACTGACGTATGTTCGTAACTCGTTTGGCAATCAGGCCACGCCCATTACGCCCGCTCAGGTAAAAAAAGTGCGGGCTGCCACCGTTGCTAAAAAGGATTTTTATACCCCTACTCAGTTGCTCAACGAGCACCCAATGGAAAAATGATTAACTCCCAATACCGTTCCCCTATTGGCTTTAACCTCTTGGTTTGGACGGCCGCCATCTCCGGAAAAATGAACCCGATGGTAGAGCGTCTGAAACAGATTGGCTACGATGGCATCGAGTGTTTCATTGATAATCAGGATGTTTCGGTTTATAAAACCTTTGGTGATCACCTGAGTCAGTTAGAATTGGGGCGCACCTGCGTAACGGTGGTGGGCCCCGACGAAAACCCGGCGAGCGAGTCGGGGCTGGTGCGCCAACGCGCCGTTGACCACCTGAAAGGCGTGGTCGATCGTGCTCAGGCAATGGGGGCCACCGTCATTTGCGGCCCCTTTCACTCGGCGTTTGCCACTTTCAGCCGTCGCGAACCCCAACCCGACGAATATGCCCACAGTGCCGAAGTACTTCATGCTGTTGGCGACTATGCCCAACAGGCCAACATCATTCTGACTCCCGAGGCCCTGAACCGTTTCGAGTGTTATCTGTGCAATACGATGGCGCAACTGTCAGACCTCGTGCGCCGGGCCGACCACCCCAATGTACGGGCGATGTTCGATACCCATCATGCCAACATGGAAGAAAAACAGTTCCCGGAGGCCATCCGCACTATTGCCCCGGCGCTGGCCCACGTTCACATCAGCGAAAACGACCGGGGCACCCCCGGCAGTGGCCATATTCCGTGGGACGACACCTTCCGAACGCTGGCCGAAGTGGACTACCGGGGCTGGATGACCATTGAAGCCTTCACCCGCAACGACATCGACTTTGCCAATTCCATCAACGTTTGGCGCGAGTACAACGAACCCTGGCACATTGCCGAAAATGGCCTGAAATTTATTCGGGAAATGCAGGCGAAGTATGCTATCGGGGCGTAGGGAAGAATCACCGGATTAGTTTCCGCAATCCATAGAATACCCGTTCCAGTAAGCGCAACTCATCCGTCACCACCTCCACTGATCCTGTTAGTTCGGGGCGGAAGGGCAGGGGGGCTTCATTGGGGGCCGTTTGCAGACCGTTGGGCAAGCTCACTAACACCCGGTATTGCTGCCGACTATTTGAGGGGGCTAATTGCCGCACCACCCCGTGGAGGGTGCCAAACTCCTGGTATGGATAGTCATCAAGCCGGATAATGACCCGTTGCCCAACCCGGATTTTGCCCAAACCGAGTGTCCCAATCGTGACCTGTCCCACCAACGGTTGCCCCGCCGAGACCACGGCAAACAGCGTGTCGCTGACCCGTACAAAATCGTTTTGGTGCAGGGTTTTGAGGTAGGTCAAACGACCGGCAACGGGAGCTTTCAGCACGTAATTCTGTTGCCACGTTTGCAACACATTCTCAATCGTGCTGACTGATTGCCGGATGCCCGTTTCGAGCGTGAGCCGCTTTTCCTCCCAATCGTGTTGCAGGGTTTGCCGTTGCTTTTCGCGCTCCGACAGCGTCAGACTGTTCTCAATGGCTGTTCGGTGGTAGGTTTCGTTCTCCTTCTTTTTGCTCAAATAGGCGTTCTCCTCTTTCAGGAACTCCAACCGACCATAGACCTTGTCGGCATACAAGCCCTTGTCGGCCAGGTACTTCTGTTCCACATTGGCAAATTCCTGCCCGTTGATCCCTGCCTGTGCTTCGTTCACAACCACCAACCGCCGATAATCGGCAATCTGCCGATCCAATAAGTCGAGTTGCTTTTTCTGAAACGGGTCGGTCAGTAGTCGCCGGTAATCGGTGTACTGCTTGATGAGGTTGTTCACCTCCGGCTGCAAATCGCCGAAGGTCAGGGCGGGGTTGGGCCACTGAATAACCTGACCCGGATTGCGTAACCCGTTCAACACCTGCCGACTGAGCAACCGCACCAGCGGGAGATTTTCTAAATGCGTGGTGTTCTCGATCTCAGCCAATGCCTGCCCCGGCTGCACGGTGGCCGTGTCGGATACCAGCAGATTCACTAACCGCCCCGTTGCCCGGCTATAAATGCGGACTGGTGGGCGTTCGGTAGTAATCACGATTTGGCCCCGCACCACATCGGGATACCGAATAAACCAGGTAGCCGCCAGCAGCAGCAACCCTAATCCGAACAGAAGGGTGATGCCCCAGCGCACCAAACTCGCCGGGGGCCGCGTCAGAATCTCGTCTAACTCAGGGGCTTGAACAGGGCGGTGCGACGGGTCGGTTGGGTTCATGCGCCGAGTGCCAGTTGATTCTTGACCAGACTCCAATACTCCCCGCGTTGGGCGGTCAGTTCCTCGTGCGTGCCAATTTCGGTGATCACCCCCCGATCCAGCACCACAATCTGATCGGCATGGCGAACTGTACTGAGCCGGTGCGCGACCACCACAACCGTCCGGTTCACGAAAAAGCGATCTAAATTCTCGATGATAACCTGCTCGTTTTTGGCATCTAAGGCATTGGTGGCTTCATCGAAAAACAGGTAG
>Ga0105048_10003695_pt1 | contig 25062 bp, 21 predicted proteins | sample MAT05_FD_78382 | JGI IMG/M metagenome (GOLD analysis project Ga0105048, IMG submission 78382) | Freshwater microbial communities from Lake Fryxell liftoff mats and glacier meltwater in Antarctica - MAT-05 | ecosystem: Environmental > Aquatic > Freshwater > Ice > Liftoff microbial mat | place... | reverse complement strand
TTCAATCAATCCAGATTCAAGCATCGCCACAATCAACGAACGCGCCCGTTCGTTGGCGATGGCCGGCAGGCTCATGATCTCCTCGAGGGTTCGGGATCCGTCAGCGCGCGCTATGAACTGCCGATCGGCCGATTCAGCGCTGAGGTCTTGCATGCGCAAGCGCGGATCATTGGTGCGCGCCAAGTACTTTCCTGCGCAGCCTGCCAACACAAGATCTTTGCGTTCCTCAGCGTAATGACGACGAACGCCATCAAAGATCAACACGCCGGTTGCTCGCTGCAAACCCGTAGATGAGCCTTCGACTTTCCACCCATCTTTAAAAACGAAGCTGCCGGTTGTCCAACCGAACAGATCAAGAATCTTCGATTCCGTTTGCTCTTGCAGCGCTTCTTCCAGCGCGTGCGGTGACAGTACGCCCATGGCGACCAAGACTTCGCCTTGCTGGCGGTTTTCGCGCTTCATGCGGTCAAGCGACTCTTTGAGGGCCTGTTGTGAAATACGCCGACGCGAAAGCAAGATCTGTCCCAAACATTCAGACAACGCGTTGGAACGCACCCCAACGGGGTAGCCCTTTTCCACGTACACAATCTTCTTCGTTGCCTCTCGGACCACCAACAATGCGCCGGAGCGCTGTTGCGCAAACAGATCGCGTAAAACGGTTGCAAAAGACTGTCGGCCAAGCGCCCCGGAGATCTCAACCGAGGGGGCGGGAGGCGCAGAAGATTCGGTGACAGCGGCAGGGGTGGCGTGTGCCGAAATGCGAGGCGCTTGTGATTCCACATCTTCGCGCTCTTTTAATTGCTGTTCATCCAAAGGCGCTGGCGCAAAACTCGGCGGCCGCGTTCGAGGCGCTTGAACGGCCGGAGGCACGGCCCGCAATAACCCTGCCAGCAAAGAGTTTATATCCAGCGGACCGCGAAAATATTCCGTCGGTGCGAACCTTCGGTTTGCCTCGGCCTCATGCGCGTTGCCACCATGACCATCGGCCAAAAAGAATATCGGAACCGACGCAGCGTCGGGATCGCGCCGCAGGTCGGAGGCAACCTTAAACCCTGAACCATCGGATAGGCGCGTTCCCACGATCAGCGCGTCGGGAACGCGCACCGACAAACTGCGCTTCGCCCACGCGGCCTCGCGTTCGGTCGACAGCTCGTAGTTGGCCTCACGAAGCGTGTCGGAGATCTGCCGTTGGAGCTCGGGGTCGCTTTGCACGACCAGTAGGTAAGGCGCCATGGGTATTCCTTATACATCAACCCTGTGGATTGTTGTTTCTCGCTCTTTCGCACCTTCACGAGGGAAGCAACGCGGCTGGGCAACTGGTAAGATGAGTGCGGTTTCAATCCATTTTCAACACCGACAGCCACAATCTACGCATGACGTCAAAACAGCCGCTCGCTTGCCTTGTACTCGCCGCCGGAAAAGGCACCCGGATGCGTTCGATGAAATCGAAGGTCCTACATGAAATAGCGGGGGCTCCCTTGGTGGCCTATCCCATCAAGGCCGCACAGGAACTAGGGGCAGCACCGATTGTGGCCATTCTAGGTCATCAAATCACGGAAGTTACCAAGGCACTTGAAACCCGTTTTGGCACGGGAACCATCGCCGTGGTTGAACAAAAAGATCAAAAAGGCACCGGCGACGCGGTTCGACTGGGATTGGCGCCATTGTCGGGGTTTTCGGGGTTGGTCCTGATTCTTTACGGTGATGTCCCTTTGCTGCGATCCCAAACGCTCAAGGAAATGGTGGATGCCGCCCAAGCCTCTGGAGGTTTGGTGATGTTGACAGCCAAAGTTCCTGATCCCGCCGGATACGGCCGCATTGTTCGCGACCCATCCGGTAAGGTGCTTTGCATTGTCGAAGATAGAGACACCACTGCAGAGCAAAAGCAGTTAAACGAGGTCAATGCGGGCATTTACGTGGCACCTGCGTCGTTCCTTTTGGAGGCCACTTCAAAGCTGTCTCCCCAGAACGCGCAAGGCGAACTGTATCTTACCGACATCGTTCCTCAAGCCGCTGCCAGCATCGGTGTGGGGACCGTGAACGTTTCCGCAGAGGAAATGTCTGGCATCAACGATCGCGCCCAGCTTGTGCAAGCTGAAGCTGTCATGCATGCGCGGATCAACGAGCACTGGCTAACACATGCAACGATCCGCTCTTCGCATACCGTGTGCATCGACGCCGACGTCGTTATCGAACCTGACGTGGAGATTCACGCTTCGGTGGCGCTGCGAGGCAAAACGAAGGTGGGTGCAGGCGCTCGCATCGGCATCGGCTGTGTGTTGACGGACACCATCGTTGGCCCGGGTTGCGAAATTTTGCCGTACACGATTTCAGCGCAAACGACGATCGGTGCCAATTGCAAAATCGGTCCCTTCGCTCACCTGCGTCCCGAAAGCGAATTGTCTGCTGACGTGCACGTAGGCAACTTCGTTGAGACCAAGAAAACCAAGATTGGCCGTGGCAGCAAGGCCAACCATCTAAGCTACTTGGGCGATACGATCATCGGCGAAAAAGTCAACGTAGGCGCTGGCACAATTACCTGCAACTACAACGGCTACCAGAAGCAGCAAACCATTATCGAAGATGGCGCCTTCATCGGATCCGACTCGCAGTTGGTTGCGCCTGTTCGCGTAGGCAAGAACGCGATCGTCGCTGCGGGAGCCACGATTACACAAGACGTTCCTGCGGGCGCCTTGGCCATAACCCGCGTCGCACAAACGCACCTCGAAGGATATTTCAACCGCTTGGCGGCGAGGTACGCGGATCACGCAAAAACGGCAGCCGAAAAAGGTAAGCCCCGCAAGCCGGATACTGAATAGTGGCATTTGACACAGCGCCACAAGGCACCGATAGTTAAACAAAGACCTCGGAGGTTCCAATGCCCACGTCCGTGAAAGAATTCTTTGATGTTAAAGTGCCAACCGTATTGGCCAAAAGTCCGGCCAGTGCGAAGGAAGTCGCGGCCGTTTATCTGTTTAAGATTTCGGGCGCTGACGGCGGAACCTGGACGGCAGATCTTATGTCCACACCTCCCACGTGTGTACCTGGTGCCGCCGGAAGTCCTCAATGCACCATCGAAGCCACGGACGAAGACTTTCGTTCGATGATTGATGGCGGCATGAGCGCTGCCATGCAGTTGTTCTTTGCCGGCAAGTTGAAAATCGATGGCGATCCCACGTTGGCAACCAAACTTTCCAAATTGATGGAAATTGGCGCGCGGGGATAAACGCTAAAGCTTCCGCAACCGGAACACCCCATAAACCTCGTCCGGCCCTCGAATAAGCCGGGTTTCGATGTGGTTGGGTGGAAACAGAGACACGAGCACAAGCAAAGACTCCTGACCTGCAGGACGAACGTAGCCTAAGTAACTGCGCAACGGATCTCCAGGCAACGAGAGGGAGCCGACGGCGTCTGCGGATGCCCGTCGAACGGCCTCGAAGCGCAGCTGCTCTTGTGAGCCGGGCAAGCGAACCGACATATCAAGAGCGCCGTTCTCGATCGCTGTGATGGTTAACCCAAGTTGCGCGTTAGCGGTAAAGCCCTGTTGGAGGTTCGGATCCGAAGACACCGGACCAGACCAACTCCCTGCAAAGCTTGAAAGGCTATCGCAGGCAGGCAGAAACAAGGCAAGCAGCCCCAGCGGGACCGCAAGCCTTAACAGATACCAGCGGGAAGCAAGTTGGTGCGCGAGGCGCATGGCTGCAAGCTACCACAAGGCGGGGCACGCAAGGGATGCAAGCGTCGTCTTAAGCGGCTTCGAATGCCGAACGCTTATCAGGGATAAACCCAGCAGCGCGCCCACTTAATCGTAGTGACGCCGTTACGTGGCTCCGCACTGACAAAAGTCAAGGATCCTACGCCCGAGGCGTAAGTGGATCGTTCAGTACACGATAGAAGATCGTATAATCGAGTGGGAGTTCGCACGTTCTCGGCACCACACGACTGCTTCGCGCAGCTCATCACGGGATTTGGTATGTAGCAGTAGCTTTTCGGATGGCGCTGACCAAACGGCGACGTGAAAGGCAGACAGCCGTTCCTTAAAAAACAGCGAGCAGCTCGACTGGGGACGCCGCGAAAAACATCGGGACCGCGTGCGGAACTAGGACGACTGCTTTTCACTTCGATCGCCCAAACGATCTCGTTAGCGGTGACGACGAAGTCCACTTCATCATCGCCTTTCCGCCACCACGATAATTGATGGCTTGTCGTGGGTAGACCCGCTAGCAAATGCGCACCCACGGCGTTCTCAACCAATCGCCCCCAAACCCCGCCGTCAGCGAGAACCGTAGAAAAATCGCGTGCCTTGCTAAAGACCGCTGCGTCCGCAACCAGTCAACCGAGGCAGGATAAACTTCCTGCCGCGGCTGCAAAGCGGGTGGGCCCTTCCCAGCGAGAAACAACTTGAAGGGCCGCGGTGGTCTTCCCCACCTGTCGTGGCCCCATGAGGACTTGTAGTCGGGCGGCAGGCGCTTTCAAGCCTGCCACCACCTGCTTAACAACGGCCCGCACATCACACTATTGTATATAAATTTCAACAGGTTACAAGACTACTCAATGACTGAGTAAAAATACTCAATCACTGAGTAGCGTCTATTGGCGCTCTTCGACCAGAGCCCTTACTTAAACACGGCTCACAGGCAGTGCGGCAGCCGCGAAAGCGCTTGCGCGACACGGCCGCGGGGAGTTACGAGAGATGCATGTCTTTATTCGATAAGAAGGCCGGGTTCGATCCAAGCCCTTGGTTGAAAGAGAAAACCCTCGCTTGCCTAAGGGAGGTGGCTGGGCTGGTTGACCTTGCGAACGAGGCAGACACCACGCCGTGGTACGCGCGACGACTGCAGCGGTCGACTTCCGCGCTCGTCGCGTGGCTTGCGCCGGTTACTTTGTTCGTCAACGGCTCAAACCAGAACGCGCTGCAAGACGCTGATTGGAACACGATCACCGAACATGGAACGTTCGGGCTGGCAAGCTGGTGCAAGCGCTGGGGGATCGCCGGGGCAGAATTCCTTAGGGAGCCGCTCGCCGAAGAGGATAGCGAGCTTGACAAAGATGCAACCATTGATGACGACCCCGAGGTTAACGACGACTTCAGGAGAACCCTCGAACAGCGTGTTGAACTGATGGGGCTGTTGGCTGGTAGGCTTATGAACGCTGACGTCTCCAACCCTGGACGTCGGTTGCTGCTTCTCGCCATCAGCCAACTGCGCTATTCACCGTTCTGTGACATCGTATTTTTGTCGAAGCGATTCTTGCCGGTGGATATGGGCGTTTCGGCGGAAGAAACCGCGATCGGGTATCGCGACTTGTATGAGCTGAAATTCGTCGAACGCGTTGAGGACTTGGCGGAGGAAAGCCCGGATCGGCTTGCCTTGCGGTTGCTAGTCGAGGGCTATAATGAGCGAAAGCATGCGACGCCTTATCGTGAGGAAACATTCGGCTACCCAGGCGCGAGGATCAGCGGAAAGCAGACAATCGGTAGTCGTGTCAGTCTTGCCGTGTCGCCGTTCGTGAAACGCGCCTTCGAGTCTTTGCCTGCGCTAGATGAAGACAATCAAGTGGCGTTGCGGAGCAGTCTGCAAGCCGCTGTGGGCGAGGATCGGGCGTTCATCGAAGAAGCATCATTTGTTGCCCGCGATACGGATGCGGTCATCGTTGTGAAGCTCAGATATCCGATCGATGATTCTGCCGATGCCTTGGAAAGCATGCTGACGCCCGCCGCGGAAGCGTGGCTTCGACAGCATATTGCCGGCCACACTGACTCGGGCCTTGCACCTTACCGGTCATAATTCGATGGGGATACGCTTCGACCCGGGATGGCTGATCTATCAGGGCCGACCTATACGGCACCTTCGCCCGCGCCCCCCCCATGGTAGAGTTTTCGGCCGCTCTGCACTATCATGAGGTCACTCACAACCCCGGAGTCCGCACCCATGCTCGTGCACGTACGCATCCGCGCTTTTCTCCTCGGCGTCGCGATCTTTGGGAACCTGGCGTGCAAAGTTACCGGAGCCGCGCAGCTTCACGAAGGGGTCGGCAGCGGCGGCGCTGAACTGCAGTGCCAGATCGGCATCATCGGCGGCGGGCCCGCGGGCGTTTACGCGGCGTACAAGCTGGCCGTGAAGCTGCACCGCAAGGGTGTCTGCCTGTTCGAGCGTGACGAGGTCCTTGGCGGCCGCTTCCGTGACGAGGAGTTCACGACCACCGATGGCACGATGGTCCAAGTCGGGACCGGCGCGCGTCGGATCAACGAGACCCATACGATGTCGATCAAGCTTGCCAAAGAGCTCGGCATCGAATTACAAAAGGTCGAGAAACGCGCCCAGCTCATCAACATCGGCGACCGCCATGGCTTCTCGCCTGACGACTTCGCCGACATGGTGCCGCCCATTCCCGGCTTCCAGCGCGACAGCGCCCCGAACACATCGCTCGAGGATGAGCTCTACAGCTTCCTAATGAAGACAAAGAATCGCGCGCGCGTGACGCCGGAGCTGAGCTTCCGCCAGTACGTCGAGCTGGTCGCGGGCGGTCCGAAGACATATACATTTCTGCGCGCAGTCTCGCGCTTCCGCGGCGACTTCGACTACGATCTTTCGGCGAAGAACTATCTCGAATATCTCGAGGAGGAGCTCAAGCTCTCGATGGTCAACTTCTATCCCGTCGGCGGCATGTCGGCGTTCGTGCGCGCGTTGGCGGAGAAGGCCCAGCGCGCTCCCGGCGCTCCCGCTTCCATCAAGACGGGCGAGCCTCTGACAGCGTTCGAAGCGATGCCCAACGGAAACGGTTACATGCTTCACACGTCGCACTACAACGTTCCCGTGCGCCAGCTGATCATCACCCCGGGGCCGATGGGTTTTGACAAGATCGGTGGCAAGCTCGCCGACGCGATCCGGGCGCGGCCGGAGTACAAAGCGCTGGTGCCGATTCGGGTCGTCATCATCAACCAGCAGTGGGAAACCGCTTGGTGGTTGAAGGCGCGCTTGGACGCGAGCGGCATCCCGCCCTGGCGGAGCTGGACGACCGAGCACTGTATCCATCACACCGAGATCCCGCAGGAGGCATATCTCGCAAAAACGTTCGTGGTGCGCGCTGTTTACAGCGAGGACCCGAAATGCGTCACGCACTGGGAGACCCTCAACAATCAAGGCGGCCTCGACGCCGTCGCCGCGGCGGCGCGCAGCGGGCTCTCGCAGGTGTTCGGTGTCGACGTCCCGGCGCCGAAAAAGACGACGATGAAATTGTGGTCCGGTGGCTGGTACTACACGCGGCCGGGCACGCTGGTGTCGAACAAGGGCATCGCCGAATGGTCGGTCGAGCCACTCGCCGGCCGCCGCGACTTGATGCTCGCCGGTGAGGCGTGGTGGGGCGATCGTCCGGGGTGGTCGACCGGCGCCTACCTTTCGGTCGACAAGCTCCTCGCAGCGCGGTTCAGCGACGGACTGTCTGCGCAAGGCAGCGCCCTGACGGACTCGCTCTAGGGAGGAAAGCGGTAGTTAAACGCCGACGGCGAAGGGTAACGATGCGAGGCCGCCACAGCTCTAACACAAGGCGATGGCAACGCCGAGCAGCATGAGTCCCCAACGCTGCTGCGCAAGCCGTGTGCCCACGTTGCTCAGCTACATCCAAACCATCGTGGACGAGAAAAGGGCAAACGGCCATTTTGTCCTGACAGGCTCCCATCAGCTTCAACTTCGTGAAGCCATTGGCCAATCCCTTGCGGGACGCACCGCGATTCTCCAACTCTTGTCGCTGTCCATTCAGCATTTGAGCGCAACAGGGATCGTGTTTCCCCGCTTTGAGAACTAGTTTTTAAAGGATTTCTGCCAAGGGTCTACGACCAATCCCAGCGACCAGCCATCGCTTACTCAAACTACTTTCAAAAGCCGGGATCCACTGGTAGGCAGTATCTTTGAAAACCTCGTGGTCATCAAGGCCATGAAATCGTTCAGCCATTGGGGATTGCCGCCAGCGAAACGAGCCGGTTTGATCTACAACGGCACGGCGGTGCAATTGAGCGATGGAGACGATAAGCGGCGAGTCTTTCCGATACCTGGGATGGCAAATTGTCCGAGTGAAGCGCCTTTCTAAAAGGACGAGGGACTTCCTAAATGCGGCGGGTTAGTCGATGTCCCAAACATCTAATCGCTAAGACTCCGATCAAAGAGACTTGAAAAGTCATAACGTGGTGACCATATTAGTCACATGGCACGCGCTTCTGTTACAGAAATGAAAGCCAACTTGTCTCGTTTCTTGCGCATGGTTCAGCGGGGCAGCGAGGTGCAGATCATGGACAGGGGGGTTCCTGTCGCTCGCCTGGTTGGTTTCACCGGTGCCGCGCGGGGCAGCGACAGCCACCGCGTTGCGCGATTGGCGGCGGCAGGTATCGTCCGAAAAGGAACTCCCGATTTGAGGTGGTTGCTTGAAGAGGGGCCGTTGCCTATTAAGCCCGTTGATCTGGCTTCAGCGCTCCAGGACGACCGAGAGGATCGGTTTTGAGGTTTTGGGACTCCTCCGCGATTTTGCCCCTTTTGGTTCCCGAACCAGGCACCCAGTTGTCGCAACAGTGGTTAAAGGAGGATCCGGAAGTTGTTCTTTGGACGCTGACTCGCCTTGAGCTTGCTTCGTCTGTTGAGAGGCGTGCACGCGAGGGATCCTTGAATCGCAATGATCGCGTGACGGTACTGCGCCGGGCGGAACGCATTGCCAGCGACGCGCATGAGGTCGTGGACGTTGCGGCAGTCCGGGCAAGAGCGCTTACCTTGTTGGCGCGGCACGCTTTGCGAGCCGCCGATGCAGTGCAACTTGCCGCCGCCCTTATCGTTGCTGATCCCGATCCGTCTTCGCTCACGATGGTGGTGCTGGACCGTCGGCTCGCCGATGCAGCCGCCCGCGAGGGCCTCGGCGTCTTGAGCTGGCCAGACTAATCGCGATCCCATACAACATGTGCAGTCTTGAACGGCAGGTGGAAACGAGGGATCTTGCACGCATTGCACGTTTTATCAGCGCTTTTCCTGCGTCGCGCTTCTGCCACTACCAAAGGCAATTCACACCGTGAAACGATCGGATCTCGTTATCTTTCGTCAACAGAGGAACGCCACAATCTAGAGCTGTACTCACAATAACGCGGTCCGCTGGATCATCATGATCCCATTTTAGATCTACGCTCTTCAACCAAATCTTCAGATCTACAGGAAACACGGTGAGAGCACCTGTTCGAGCGATGCGGGACACGAACTCGTCCATGGATATTGGCAGGGTCAGCTTGCCCCGCTTGACCTTGATCGCGAGTTCCCAAAATGAGATTGAACTGACGAATCCGCCAACCCTTTCCATTTCCCCAAGCTGTTTTGCCACCACCGCTGACAATTGATTCGGAGGTGCGTTTGGCAATGGCAACGATACGGACGACTGGGCGGTTGTTATCGCTCACGACCAACTCTTCACCCGTGTCTTGTACCCACCGCAGGTACTCAAGCATTTTCGCTTTGAGGACTCCTTTAGAAACTGTCTTCATTGTGTAACTATGACCATAGTCATGACTATAGTTATACGTTCCCACGCGGACCGGATCACGGGCCCTGCGACTCAAACACCCCACTGTGATGCTATACCGCCGCCCTCCGTGAAGTTGCCCGCTTTCCTATTCCTGCTGGCGCTGGCTGTACGCGTGGCCTGGATCCTGGCAGTCCCCTCAAGGCCCGTGGGTGATTTCGCGATGTACTTGGAATCGGCCAGGCATCTGTTGGAACATGGTTCGTTCGACGACCATTTCGTCTACATGCCCGGCTACGTTCTTATGGCTGCAGCAGTGCAGTGGTTGGGCGGCGGGTGGCTGGCTGTGAAACTTACAGTTGCGGCGCTGGCGGCGTCGGGTGCCCCGATCGTTTACGGCATAACACAGCGTTTGTGGGGAACAACAACGGACAGGCGCAGCGCTGCGCTTGCTGGAGTTTTGTATGCCCTGTGGCCTGGCGGGGTAGCCGTGTCGAGCGTCACAGGCACAGATGTACCTTCTTCGATCATGATCGCGGCAGGTGCGTATGCGCTTGTACAAGCGCGGGCGGACGCTCCTCACAAAGCTTCGATAGCCGCAGGCGTTCTGTTCGGGTTGGCTTCATGGATTCGTGCCGTGGCCCTGCCCTTGATTCCACTTGGCGGACTCTTTCTGTGGGCTCGCACCCGCAGCTTGAAACGAGCTACGCAAGCCACCGCTTTAGCTACGGTGGCCGCCATTGTGGTGCTGTCTCCTTGGGCTGTCCGCAACCGAGTGCGCTACGGAGAATGGTTTGCCAGTGACAGCCACGGTGGTCTCACCGCGTTGGTGGGCGCCTATCCAAACTCCGATGGGCAATACACACGCGCGCTGAACAGGACCTATGAAACAGTGACAGGGAGACAGTGGCTGGCCGAACCGCATAGGCAAGCAGACAAAGCGGCGTATGTGGAAGCGCGAAGGTGGAGCCGATTTGAGCCTAGCTTCGCGTTGGGATTGGCCATGGCCCGTGTCGACAAACTGCTGTCGAATGAACGCAGTTTGCTGTACTGGCCGCTTTACCGCGTTTCTGTGTTGAAGGATCCGCAACGAGCGTTCTTTGAACGGTGGCGGACCGAAATCGAGTTGGCAACGGACGCCGTGTGGTGGATGTTGCTGTGGGGTTGCTTAACCGCAATTCCGATTTCACTTTTCCTACGCAAACCGGAAACGCTTGGGCTGTTGCCACTGCAAATTGCACTCACCGCGGTCTATGTCCTTTACTTTGCAGAAAGCCGTTACCATTTGGCAATTGCGGTGCTCGCCTTTCCTGCAATGGCGGGCACAGTCGTTTGTGTTTCGGACGGGCTTGCCGGTTTCATAGCGCTGTTGCGAAAACGAACCGTGGATGCACGGTGGGCAACCCAGACCCGCGCGTTGCTCTTAGCGATGGGTATCACCGTTGTTCTCGCATGCCTTTGGACGCCGTTCGTAACTGCGTCAAAGCATTTGCTCGATCGACACCGTTGGGCTGTGAATGTCTGCCGAATTGATGGAACATCGAACTATTGCCTATGGAAACGCAGCGATAAAGACGGAGCCACAGATTCTCCCGTCAAAGGGGTTTTTGACGGTGTGGGATTGGCAGCGGTGGCCAACGCTGCTGTCGCTGCGCACACCGATCTGCAACTCCACAATGCGGCCTATGTTGTTTCAGGAAAGCTGCGATTGCAATGGCAAGGAGCGGTGCCCGCAACGCCCCCGCAAGGTGTGGCGATCGTAAAGATCAACTCCAACGAGCGCCAGCAGATACCATTGAAGGCGCTTTTCCAATCACAAGAGGGCGTCGCATTTAAGGAACGATTTCATTCATTCGGAACCACGCGCGTAGAACTCTCCCTCGTTCCAAATCCGGGCCAAGACTTGGCAGGTATGCGCCTATGGTTGTTGGGGCTGGAGATGAACAGCCATGAATGAAGGTACAACGATGTGGCGCAACGCTTGGCAAGGGCTCTAGCAGAACTCATATGACTTGCGCAAAGGCGTGCACCGCTGAACGTTGCCCCCTATAGTGGCGCCTTCACCAATTCCAAAGGCAACGTTCGTTGTGAACCTGTCGACCGAAAACACATCTTCACCCACAGCAGGGCTTCCTTCCGCCACTTGGCTTGACCACGTAGCGGTGCAGCTTGTGGGCAGCACGTTGGCCCTGCTTGCGTTGCATGGAATCGCAAACATTCTAGCAATGCCCTTCAACTGGCCCATCACAGCCGCTCTGATCTTTGGAGTGGTGATCGTTCGCCTAGTTCCCCTTTCACCCTATTGGTTGATGACGTTTGCTGGCTTTGTGGTGCTTTACCACTGGAAGCCTCGTTTCATGTTTTTCGAGTTGCCGCTGCTCGCGCTGTTGTGGCTACTGCGCAACCGGGTTTGGGCATTTTGGACCACACTGGTTACGCTCGGGTTGGTAGCACCCAAAACGTGGCACCGCTTAACACTGCATACCCCCGAAGCTTGGAATTGGATCAGCGAATCAGCGTTGGGCCACATTCTTCTTGTGAGCCTTCTGTTCTGGTTTGAAAAGCGTCGAGGGAGGCTTCCCGATCCCACGTACCCACAATGGATGACTCTGTTCGCTGCCCCTTCGAATCCATTGAACCCTATCAATCTGGGGCCCCTTGAACTGTGGCGCGTACCAAAAATCAACGTCGTATCGTTGCTAAAAAGCGTTGTTTTGCTGGGAGCCAAGGCCATCACGATCTGGCTGTTGGATCATCGATTCAGCGCTCTGTTGGCCTCCAATCATAGTTTCGCCGAACTCAGCAGCGTTAGCTTTCCCATGCTTTGGTGTTGGGTGGGGCTTAGCTACTTGAAACTGGCGCTATATCTTTCTGGCTCGGCAGATGTGGCCATCGTGATCCTACGCGCCTACGGATGGAACCTGGATCATCCTTTTCGCTGGGCTCTGTTGGCCTGGAATCCAGTAGAACTCTGGCGAAGATGGTCGATCTACAACCGTAAACTCTTGCTGAAGTGCTTCTATTTCCCATTGGGCGGCGGCACCAAGCGACGGTATCTGAACGTTATGGTCACCTTTTGGGCCAGTGCTTTGGTTCTTCACACTGGCTTTTTCGGTTCGGTGTATTGGATGGTGGGTGAATATGGACTGCGCGATCAGTTCGTATACTTCACGCTGCAGGGATTCGCGGTTTGCGCGTGCCTTGCGCTGTGGCAATGGAAAGGCAAGGACCCCTCGTCCGATAAACGTCTCCGCATTTCCGCCGCCCGAATCGCGGGCACGATCGGAACGCAGGCCTACAGCGCATTGGTCCACATTTTGATCATGCTGCCGAATGTGGACTGGGCAGATCGCTGGAAGCTGATGGCGCGCTGCCTAGGTGTAACGGGGCAGCAGTAAGATAGCCAAATCACCCACAAGAGCCTACAACGATCAAGGCCGAATTCCGCAGGCAGGGCTTTATATTAAAAAAACACCCAAAAACTGCCGATGTCACCCAAGGCAGGGGGAAATCGCCTGCCCTTCACATGCCCACGACCAATGCACTTGCCCGCGCCTTAGCCAAGCGAACGCCAACGATCTTTGGCCGCTACCACCTCTTGGGCAAGATAGCCATGGGCGGCATGGCAGAGGTATTCGTCTCGCGCTGTGGCGAATTGCTTGGCATGCAGACGCTTATCGCTCTTAAGCGCATTCTTCCGGTTCACGCTGCAGATGAAAAATTCGTTCAGATGTTCCAGCGCGAGGCCAGCATTGCGCTTCGATTGCAACACCGCTCGATCGCGCGCGTGTTCGAGGTTGGAAAAGTTGGAAACGATTGGTACCTGTCCTTAGAGTTGGTTCAGGGCGAAAACTTAGCTCGCGTTTCAGACGCACTTGAAGCACGCGGGTTACATTGGGATCCAACTCTCATAGCGTTCATTGCTTCCGAGGTTGCACAAGCGCTGCACTACGCACACACACTGCAAGACGCGCGCGGTCGCGAACTTAAGATCGTTCACCGCGACATCAGCCCCGAGAACATCATGTTGGGCTTCGATGGTTCGGTCAAAGTGATCGATTTCGGTATTGCGCTATGTGAATCCTACGCAAGCCTTACCACGCAAGGTGCAGTTCGCGGCAAGGTGCAGTATGTCTCGCCTGAACAAGCGCAGACGCACAAACTCGATGGACGCTCCGATGTGTTCTCGTTGGGCGTCGTGCTTTACGAATGTTTGGCGGGTTCTCAACCCTTTGAACGCACGTCACCCATGGCAACGCTTGATGCCGTCGTCAACAAATGGGTGCCACCCATTCCACATGTTTCACAAGCGCTCAACGATGCGATCATAAAGGCACTTGAGAAGGAACCTGGCCACCGCTACAACAGCGCTGAAGAATTCAGCACGGCATTGTTGTTGGCCATCTCGGGACAGGACTCCGCAGGGCCAAGCAAGGTATCTCAGCTTGTGACTTCATTGTTTCCCCAACGCCTGCAGCGTTGGCGCCAGATCCAAGAAATGGCGTTCGAGGGCTATGGCTTCACAGAACGTTCGGGAAAAGAAGCGGACGAAACGCCAACGCCACAGCCCGTGGTGGAATCCGCTGACTCGAGCCTAGCGACGAAGGCGGAGAAGTATTACGTCATCTCCAACAGTGCCGAACCGGCTGCGCCCACCGCAACCCCGACCACACCAAACAAACGATTCACCAAGGCCGCGGGAGCATCGTTGGCCATTGTCTTGGCGGCCGTCGTGCTTTTCATCATCGCCAGAGCGCCTGAAGCCACGCTAACCAAGATCCCAACGACCACACCAACCGCAAATGCAGCCCCTGAGCAAAACTACGCTAGCGAATACAACTCACCGCGCATCGTCCCATTGCCTTTGCCTGCAACTCCCCCTCCAACTCAACCTTCCTCCGCAGAAGCCCTGCCACCCCGTGCAGACGAACCCGTAGCCGCCGTCCCAAGAACTGTCGCGAGTCCAAAAGCGCAGAAACTCAAGAAGACTTCGCGGCGCTCGCGCGTCATCAAGCAAACAAAACGCACGCCGCGTTAGTCGTTGCTGGACGATTCTGCCAGCGCCGCATTGTCGACAGTGTGCTAAATCTCGGCGCGATGAAAAGCGCGCTCATCTTTGACTGTGACGGAACTCTTGCGGACACGATGCCCGCACACTACGAAGCGTGGCTGGACATTCTGCGGCCCTTTGGTGTGACTTTTCCTGAATCGCGGTTTTATGGATTGGGCGGCGTACCAACCTCCGAGATTTCAAAGCTTCTGTTTCGCGAGGCCGGATTGCAGGTGGATCCCTTGGCAATGGCCCACGCCAAAGAGCAGGCCTTTCTTACAAGAATTCATCTGGTGCAACCGATTGAAAGAGTCGTTGCTGTAGCACGAGCGGCGCGCGGTACAATTCCAATGTCTGTGGCCTCGGGTGGCCTACGAAATATGGTCGAACTGACGCTGAGCCAAATCGGCATCCGCGATTGGTTCGAGATCTTGGTGACCGCAGAAGACACAACCCGCCACAAGCCTGAACCGGAAGTGTTCCTCGAAGCGGCGCGACGTATGAACGTTCCCGCCGAAATCTGTACCGTCTATGAAGACACAGATTTGGGCATCGAAGCGGCGCGGCGCGCTGGCATGAAATGGGTCGACATTCGCACGATGTAAACCCACACGAATTCGCCCAGCGTTACGATGCGTCTTTGATGGCCTTCGCGGCTAGAGCGATCTGAACGCGCGCTTCCATGTATTGCCCAAAAGCGTGCAGGAACTGAGCGAGGTTGTTGTCGCGACCTCCCTTGCGGCCTTTGCGAACACAATCCTCCCACGCCTTCATCATGCGTTGTTCGGGCTCGTAGAATTTCTTCATCGAAGCCTTATACGTCGCGGACGGTTTGATCGACAGCTCAGGCTTCATGATCAAGGAACCGCACTTGTCTTGCACGGTTTGCATAAACGCCGCAGCGTCCTTTTTGTAGCATTGCTCGGCAAGCGTTTGCAGAAGTGCTTGCGCGTCCGCTAGACCTGCAATGCCGGGAACCGCACATTGCAGGAATTTCTCGAAAGCCACGCTCTCCACGGTAGGACTTTGGCTGGCATGCCAAGCCTCTCCCGCCGTTTGAAGTTTCGAGGCTAAGTTTCCGCCTTGCACCAACGTATCCAAACGCTCAGCGAAGGTCGCGATGCCATCTTTGAGTTTCGGCAAACTAGCCTTGAACGCCTCGAACCCGGGTTGGAATTCCGCGGGTACAGGATCTGAGGTCGCGAAAACGGAAACCACACGCTCACCCATAGGGCCGCATTCGACGCGCAAATGCTCTGCGAAGGTCTTCGGCTGAACGCCCGCGGCCTGTTCCACTTTGGCTTGAACTTGTCCCGCGGTGGCGAAGGAATCTAAGGGTGTGTTGCTTTGAGTCAGGCAATTCCATAGAGCCCCGACCTCAAGTTTGTCTTTTTCAGCCCAGCTGTCGAGCCATTGCAATTTCTGCCCGACGGCGGCCTTCGTCATGCGATCACGCACGGCAAACACTGCCAAGGCCGCTAAACCTATCACTGCCGCTGCCGAATAGATGACCCGGCTTCGTTTGCGAGAGCGGGCTTGTTCAGCAGCCATAGCGGCTATGGGATCGTTGATAGCTCCCGCCAGATGGGCGCCGCAGCGGGCGCATACACTAAACGAGGGAAGGTTCTGGTGACCGCAGGTAGGACAGGAAAACATCAAGCAGCATCATATCCTACGCAACTTTGCGGAAGCCAGAGCCGATATCTAGTCATGAGGGAAACCGCCGCAATAACTGAACCGGCAGCTCGACTTGTGGCTGTCACGAACTCCATCGCCCAACATCTGCCCAACGAACACGCCAAACTAGGCCAAACGCTTCAGAAAGCAGCAGCCCGGGTGTTGCTGTTGTCATTACAGGGGCTCTTGCATAGGCCAACTGTTGCCGACCGAGCCCGTGGATATGCGCAAAAATGCATAGACATCCTGGGGTTGCTCGACCGAATGGATGCCTGCGACCCGGGCATGCTTCAAAAGGCCCAGACCTTGGGCGACAAGGTACTCAAATCGATTCCAGAAGCCGTAACCCTCACCGCTCCAGCCCCGGCCTCGCCCGCAAGGCTACGCCCCACCTTCGCTCAGGTGTTGCAGTTCAACCCCCTTGTTGAGACAGGATTTCGTATCCCTTAAGGTAATCCAGCGCCACTTGCACGGGGTAGTCAGGCAATCGAACCGGGGTTGCCGCAACTTCACCTTGTTCGTTCTTCAAATGCCTGTCGTAGTCACGTTCTCTCATGATTTCCTCATCCGTGGCTTCGGCGGGAGGCGCCGCTGGAACATGGATGTTTGGCGTGATTCCCTGGCTTTGGATGGAACGACCGTTGGGGGTGTAATAGCGAGACACAGTCAGCTTCAGTCCGCACGGCCGAGGGCCACAACCGTCTAAAGAGAACACAGTTTGAACGGATCCTTTGCCAAAAGTTTGCGCTCCGAGAATCACCGCACGCCTATGATCTTGGAGCGCTCCGGCCACAATTTCAGCAGCCGATGCGGTGGCACCGTCAACCAACACCACCATGGGGAAGCCGCTCCAGGTTCCACGTTTGTGGGCCACCTGTCTATCCATCTCCCGTCCAGCTTTTCCCACAGTGCGAACAATCAAGCCCTCAGAAAGGAACTTATCCGCAACTTTGACGCCTTGATCCAACAGGCCTCCTGGGTTGCGCCGCATATCTAGGATCAACCCCTGCAGTTTCCCTGCTTTGCGGGCCTTTGCTTGTTTCTCAAGCGCCTGCAACGTCTCTTCCAACTTGGCATCTGTGTTGGCCGAGAAGATTCGAATCTTCGCGTAGCCATAACCTTCATCAAGCAAACGCCCCTCAACAGATTTGACCTCGAATTTCGCGCGTTTTATGCGAAAATTCAGCGGTTTTCCCTGGCGTTCAATCGACAGTTCCACCACAGATCCAGGCGCACCTTGAATGCGCGAAACTGAATCGTTCCAGTCTAGCCCGTCTGTTTGAACGCCATCGATCTTGCGGATGATATCGCCCGGAGCTACACCGGCTTCAAAGGCGGGCGATCCTTCGATCGGCGACACAACCACGAGTCCGGTTTTGCGTTTTTCAAGATCAATACCGATGCCTTCGATTTCTGAATCGCCTTCGGTGTCGTGCTTAAGCCGGTCGTATTCATCCGGATCCATGAAACGCGAATGAGGATCGAGGACATCCGTAAGTCCGCGTGCGGCGCCATACATCAGATCGGATTCAGAAATGTTCTCGACGTAGTTCGATTCAATGTACGACAGCACTTTGGTGAAGATGCCAAGTTTGCGGTACGGGTCAAAGCGCCCCGCCCACGAAACAGACGGATTTTGCAGCACCGATCCAGCAAGAAACGCCATCACGGCGAAAACGGCGACAACGCCAAACGAAATCACCCGTCGAAGACTCAGACGCTTTGGCCACATCGCATGAGTGTAGCAGGCAAGCGGCTACGGCCGCGCCAAGCAAACGAGCCAGGCACGCAACAACTACCAGATCCGTATCGCGCGGGGATCCACTGGTTGTCCGGCTCTCCACACCGCCATCCGAAGCACAGGGGCTCCATCCAACGTGCGGCCGACAAGCCCCACCTGCGTTCCTGCCTTTACAGCTTCACCCTGTGCAACTTCAACGACACGCAATCCAGACAAAATTGAGACCAAACCATCCGCATGCGCGAGGACCAAAGCATAACCGCCTGTTGGCAAGTTGGTTACACGTGCAATGCGGCCAGTTCCAGGACTCACAACAGCAGCGTCTACACGAGACAATATCTGCACACCCGTGTCTCGGTAAACCACGCCCGTAACGGGATCGGGCCGCAAACCCGGGGCGGAAATGACGGGACCTTTTGCAGGCCACACCAAGGAAGGCTTGTTTGGCCCACCCGCATCAGTGGCATGAGCTTCAAACTGAAGATCACGAGCCGCGTAACTGGCGCGTTCTCGTTTTACCCGCTTGAGTTCATCATCAAGCTTGGAGGCTTCTTGCACGCTACGGTTAAGGACAACCACTGCCATTGCTGAAGCACGAGCCGCCTCGGGACGTAAACTTGTTTCAGCAAAGAAGCCAAGTTCTCGTCTGCGCCCCAAACGGTATGCCATCCAAGCTTGTTGACGAACCAACGTCAACGCTGCGGCACGTTGCGTTTGCAACATCGCTGCTCTATCAGCCAGATGAGTGTCAACAACGTTCGAGGTAGGGTCAGCAGCTTCAGGCGAAGCCTGCGCGCCAGATGAAACAACCAAAGCCATCGCCGCCACCTTGGCGACCGTGCAGGAAGTCCACAGGGCGCTGTTCTTAGGCATACTGGCCTCTCATTGACGGCATGGCCCGACGCCCTACCCATGCGCCTACAATCACAGCGATGACCGTTGCCCCCAGCATTTCATGCCAAGGCACAAACGGTAGTTGCCCGGGCACCCAGGAGCCAAGAAGTTCAGCCAGTGAATGGGAAAGCGTGGCGTGCGCCACCCATAGCAACATCCACGCGAGCCCCGTTCCAAGCAACGCCGCCGCGCCACCAGCAATTGCCCACGGACGACGAATTCCCTCAGGGGTCTCCCCCAACAAAGTCAACACGGCGACTTCCTGTTGACGTCGTTGTCGCCCTTGAATTAAGGGCAAAACCAACACGGCCACACCTGCGACCAGAGCCAGCGCGAACAGTGACCACCCCAATCCTTTGCATAAGGCAAGCACAGATCGGAGCCGCGCCAACCCATCTTCCATCGCGTCCACCTCGGCAATTCCGGGAATCTTGCGCAACCGAGCCGCCAAAACAGTAGCGCGATCTGAAAGAGAATTCGTGGCCTTCAGTTTGACCTCAAGAGATCGAGGCAAGAAGCCCTCTTCCACTCCACTGAGAAACGCTGAAACGCCCCCCATAGATTTCGATTCAGCCCGCAAGCGGTTCAACGCCTCGGCCGACCCCACAGCGCGAACCTGTTCAACACCTGGAACACGAGACACAATCTCGGCCAGAGCGTGTGCCTTGTCGGTTGTCATGTCGTCTTGCAAATACGCAATCACGTGCACGTTCTCTGCCAAGCGCGGCAGCACAGAATCAGAAATCTGCGACACCAGCCGGGCGGATCCCATCAACATCATCAGCAAGGCAAAGGCACCACACAACGCCAACAACGGCGCTGGCTGGCGTTTAACCGCACGCTTCATTCTTCGCAGTGTCCAGGCAACATTCACGGGGTGGACTCCGAAGCAAGTTCCTGGGATTCGTCCACCTCTTGGGTCAAGTCATCGTCATCAAGCTCTTCGTCGATGTCCGCGTCCACGGTTGAGATGACACCTGGTGCAGGTGCAGGGGTTGCTCGCAGCCCTCGCAACACGGTCATGCGTGGTCCACCCACCAATCGACCTCCTTCAAGCTCGACGATCTGTGCCCCAGCTTCAGCGAGCAAAGTGGCGAACGAGGGATCGGCGCTGCCACATATAACGGCCGAACCGCACGACTGCGCCACTCCCATGGCCATGGCCACCGCTTCGCGATCGTCGGCGTCCAAGCCCGCTGCGGGTTCATCCAAAACGATCAGGGGAGGCGAGCCCACCATCGCTCGTGCCACAGCCACCAAGCGACGTTCACCCCAAGACAATTCGCTCACGTCGAGTTCGGCCGCCGATTCAGGCAAGCCAACTGCACGCAAGGAGGCCATAGCCAGAACTCTTGCGTTGCCGATCGCTTCGCCTCTAACTGCCAAAGCCATCATCACATTTTCGATGGCACTTTCGTCATTCACCAGCGGCGGCTCAGGCGGTAAATAACCCACGTTTCGCCGCACAAACGGCAATGAACTGCTCTGCAGTCCCAATATGTCGCGCCCCGCGATAAACACGCGGCCCGCGCCAGGACGAATCACGGCAGCCGCGATTGCCAACAAGGTGCTCTTGCCTGCGCCTCGACCACCACGCAGTAAAGTGACCTGGCCAGCCTCAACGGAGAGGCTAACGCCATTGACCACAGTACGCCCGTGGCGAGCACAGCTAACATCTTGAAGCCGAAGCACTGTTGACAGTGTAGATGCGCCAGGCTGTGACAAGCCAATTTGCGCATATAAGCCTCCGCTACGAGGGCGATCGTTGGGGGGCACTAACGGCGCCTCGAACGTCTCCGCCTGCCGCCGTAAAACGCAACGCCAAGCAAGACGAGCCAAGCCCCGCCTGCCATTCCCCCTCGGGAACGGGGCGAATACGCGCAAAAGACGGCACCGCCCTGCACTTCGTAACCAATGGGATCGAGCGGACCGAACGAATCTACCGCTGCATCAACACCCGCGTCGACACCTCCCACTACTTGTCCGTCCGCTCCACTGTCGATGAACGCGCCGCCAAACCCTCCGCCTCCTGCCCCCCCTTCCATGACCGCGGCATCGACCCCGGCGGAGCCACCGTCTGCACCGAAACCGCCGTGCCCGCCTGCGCCGCCTTCTGTTGCTTGGCCACCACTGCCGCCCATGTCACTGACACCACCACTGCCACCCATGTCGCTGACACCACCTCTGCCGCCTGCACCGCCACCGCCACTTTGGCCGCCACCACCACCAGCGCCGCCGACGGGTGAAATACAGATGGGGGGAGGATTTGGCGTTGGAGCGTAAGAACAGCCGCGGTTAGGCAAGCACCTATCTACAGTGCAAACGTTGCTGTCATCGCACTGCAAATTGCCGAGCGGAATGCAGGATCCGCTCGTACAGCGATCACCAACAGTGCATCTGTTGCCATCGTCGCAAGGATCGCCTTCGAGAATCTCCATACCGACGCATAGACCGGCCAAACATTGGTCCATCAAGGTGCAGAGGTTGCCGTCGGTACAAACAGTTCCATCAACAGCAAGCAGTCCCGTGCACACGCCGTCTTGGCAAATGTCCGCTTGCGTGCACGGGTTGCCGTCGTTGCATAAGGCGCCGTCGGCGCTGGTGAGACAGGGATCAGCCGCTGCGGCTATTGCGACAGCGCTGCAAAGGATAGACACCGCGACAGCGAGCACAGTCATGCCGACGATAGCTTTCGAGCGGGAACGATATCGGAAGATCACCAAGCGCATGGCACCACCCCCAACCCATCGGCAGCCAGCCCACAATCCTTAGCCGCGCAGGACACATCTATTGCCGATTTTCAGGGCCTTTCAGCATATGGTCACGTATGGCCATTTAGCACTTTCCAACAAGGTGGAAAAAGTCATATTTGCGCGAAAAGATTGCGCATTCCGGGAACTATCCACAGGCTTGTCTACAGAGGCATCATACCACTACCCATAGTGTGCCTGCATGTGGGACACACACAACATGTAGTGTTTTTTGTTGACTGTGGGGGGTTCTTCGGTGAAATAACGTCTACGATTTCGACACGCTTTTGTGTCTGCTTAGGGGAGGATTGCTCATGCTCGATAAACAGGATGTTCCACGTAAGGGTCGCAATGGACGAAATGCAGGAGCTGCCTTGAACGAGGACGCTGAAGGAACAACCTCCCGCGGGATTAACCGCACCAACCGTCCCGGCATCTCGGTTGAACGCTATTTCACCACCGAAGGCGACGACGGCTACGCGGGCGTCGAATGGGAACTGCGCACCGCAGCAATCAACGGCGAAGGTGGCAAATCGATCTTCGAGCAGAAGGACATCGAAGTTCCCAAGGCTTGGACGCAAACGGCCACAAACGTCGTTTCCCAAAAGTACTTCCGCGGCCAACCAGGCACGCCAGAGCGCGAGACATCTGTTCGTCAGCTCATCAACCGCGTTTGCGACACCATCGCCAACTGGGGCATGAAAGACGGTTACTTCGCGTCTGAGCAATCTGCCGAAGCGTTCCGCGCAGAGCTCAAGCACTTGATCGTCTCCCAGAAGATGTCGTTCAACAGCCCTGTTTGGTTCAACGTGGGCATCGAAGCTGAGCCTCAGTGCTCGGCTTGCTTCATCAACAGCGTGGATGACACGATGGGGGCAATCCTCACGTTGGCCAAGACCGAAGGCATGTTGTTCAAGTACGGCTCGGGAACGGGAACAAACCTTTCCACGATTCGTTCGTCACGCGAATTCCTCAATGGCGGCGGCACGGCTTCTGGTCCTGTCAGCTTCATGCGCGGCTTCGATGCGTTCGCTGGCGTCATCAAATCGGGCGGAAAAACCCGCCGCGCAGCCAAGATGGTTATTCTGAACATCGATCACCCCGATGTGGAAGAGTTCATCTGGTGCAAGGCCAAGGAAGAAAAGAAGGCCTGGGCACTGATCGATGCTGGTTACGATGGTTCGTTTGACGGCGAAGCCTACAAATCGGTGTTCTTCCAGAACTCAAACAACTCGGTTCGCGTTTCCGACGACTTCATGGAAGCCGTTCAAAAGGATCGCGATTGGCAAACCCGCGCTGTGCAAAATAAGGCGCCCGTTGAAACCTTCAAGGCACGCAAGCTTTGGCGCGACATCGCTCAAGCGGCTTGGGATTGCGGCGATCCAGGTTTGCAATTCGACACCACGGTCAACGCTTGGCACACCTCGCCCAACTCGGGTCGCATCAACGCCAGCAACCCTTGCAGCGAATACATGTACCTCGACGATTCCGCCTGCAACTTGGCGTCGTTGAACCTGCGTCGCTTCTTGACTGAACAAGGTGGCTTCGACGTCGACGCCTACAAAAAGGCCATTGAACTCACTCTCACTGCGCAGGAAATCTTGGTGGACAACGCCAAGTACCCAACGCAACAGATTGCTGACAACTCACACAAGTTCCGTCCGCTTGGCCTTGGCTACGCGAACCTCGGTTCATTGTTGATGTCGATGGGCTTGCCTTACGATTCCGACGAAGGCCGCGCTTGGTGTGGCGCTTTGACTTCAATCCTCACGGGCTGGGCTTACCGCACCAGCGCAACCATCTCACGCGATGCCACGGGACCTTTCGCTGGCTACCCAGAGAACGAGCAACCGTTCTTGGGCGTCATGAAGAAGCACCGCTACCACGTCGATAAAATCGACCGCACGATGGTGGCCGGTAACTTGTGGGAAGCCGCACGCGATTGTTGGGACGATGCCATCGCAATTGGCACCGATCATGGTTACCGCAACGGACAAGCCACCGTTTTGGCCCCCACGGGCACAATCGGTTTCATGATGGATTGCGATACCACTGGCATCGAGCCAGACATCGCGCTCATCAAGTACAAGCGCTTGGTTGGCGGCGGCATGATCAAGATCGTGAACAACACGATCGATGAAGGTCTGCGCGCTCTTGGTTACGACGAGAACCAACGCAAAGACATCGTTGACTATGTGGATCGCGAAGAGACCATTGAAGGCGCGCCTGGATTGGATCCAGCTCACCTTTATGTGTTCGATTGCGCTTTTCGTGCAGCCAACGGAACCCGCTCTATCGCATACATGGGTCACATCCGCATGATGTCGGCCGCACAACCTTTCCTTTCGGGCGCCATCTCGAAGACCGTGAATCTGCCTGCAGATTGCACAGTGGAAGATGTTCAAGAAGCCTACTTGGAATCGTGGAAGGCTGGCCTCAAGGCCGTGGCCGTGTACCGCGACGGTTGCAAGCGCACACAGCCTTTGTCGACCAGCAGGACCGATCCTGGCTTGCATAAAGGCGCGAAGGCAGCCAAGGCGGAAGCCGTGGTGTTGCGACGCCGGTTGCCTGAGGAACGACACTCGTTAACCCACAAGTTCTCTGTTGCGGGCCACGAAGGTTACATCCACGTAGGTCTGTACGCAGACGGCGTGCCTGGTGAAATCTTTGTTCGCATGGCGAAGGAAGGTTCAACGATTTCGGGCTTGATGGATTCGTTCGCAACTGCAATTTCGTTGGCCTTGCAACACGGCGTCTCGCTGCGGTTGTTGGTCGATAAGTTCTCACGCACCCGCTTTGAGCCTGCAGGCTTCACGGGTAACCCTGAGATCCCTCGCGCCACTTCATTGATGGACTACATCTTCCGCTGGTTGGAAGCGAAGTTCCTGCGCGAGGACGGCACGATTGGTGCGCCAAACTTGAACGAAAAGGCCATTGCCGGAGCTGCAAGCACAGCGATTGCAAAGTCACCGACGCCTTCACCGAAGGTGGAAGTTGTTGACGCAACGAAAATGCCACTTTCTAAGTTCGAGGCACGCCCGATGTTCGGCTTCATTGCCCGCAGCGAAGCGCCAACCTGCCCTGAATGTGGCGACATCATGATTCCCAACGGGTCGTGCCATAAGTGCATCACCTGCGGAACCACCAGCGGCTGCAGCTAAAGAAAACAAGGGGGCGCTGGGCCCCGCGTAATTAGAAAAAGCCTCCGAAGCAATTCGGGGGCTTTTTTTGTTTTGGTGCGCTACCCACAAGTACCGGCCAATTCAAAGGTTTGGTACCGGCCAATTGAAAGGTTTGGTGATATTCCTGATCATTTGCTCGAGCGTGAAGCCTCAACTACTCAAGAAAGGGCTGATGCTTCGATCCGTTGTTGTGGACGCGCTTGGGCGTTTGATGAGGCCAAGCGAGACAGCTTCTCGAATGCGCGATGCAAGCGTTGGCTATCGTGCTGAGGCGGGCGA
>Ga0105048_10003694_pt1 | contig 25068 bp, 25 predicted proteins | sample MAT05_FD_78382 | JGI IMG/M metagenome (GOLD analysis project Ga0105048, IMG submission 78382) | Freshwater microbial communities from Lake Fryxell liftoff mats and glacier meltwater in Antarctica - MAT-05 | ecosystem: Environmental > Aquatic > Freshwater > Ice > Liftoff microbial mat | place... | reverse complement strand
TCGAGACGCGCGTGCCGGAGTACGATCGCCATGCGCGCCAGATGCGCCGCCTTCATCACCGACCTCGTCATCACGATCTCGATGTGCGGGCAGGTCGGCTGCCACGGCGAGCGAGTCGCGGCAACCTCGCCGGGTGGCAGTGGTCTCACTTTGCCGGAGTATCGCATGATCGTTGGTCTGCTGGCGCTGGTCGTGGCATCTGCCGATACCACGTGCCGTGTTGCGCTCACCGCGGGTGCTTCGCTGTCGCTTGGGACGATGGCGCCAGCGATCGTCGTCGATTGCGCTGCCGCGTCGCGGGCACCGTCCAGGCTGGAACCGCCGCCGATCGCGCTGCAACTGCGACCATTCCACGTGCAGCCCGTCGCCACCGTGCCGCGGAAGAAGCGCATGCCCGTCGAACACTCCGACTGGTACGGGCGTCGACCCACGGTGCATCGCACGCTGGCTCGGGCGATGATTCCGCCGTTCGGCCTCGCGCACGCGACCGGCACGTGGCTTGCCAGGGACGGCCGCACCAACTCGCCCTGCTGGGTGCGTGCGACCCATCCCTGGGTCGCAACGGCCGACGTGGCGCTCGTCGGCATCAACACCATCACCGGCGCGTGGGTCCTGTGGGACGCCCGTCACGATCCCGAGAGGCGCACCACGGGCACCGTTCACTCCGCACTCTTCATGGTCGCCGACGCCGGCTCGCCTGGTGAAGATGCGCGCAATGATGGCGCCGTCCGCAACCGTCACTACGCCAGTGCAACGCCGTCGATGGGCGTCAGCACGGCGGGTTGGCTGATCATGCCGATCGGGACGTGACGGCATGCCGATCGTCGAGAGTCTGGTATTGGTCTTCGAGCCGTGGGCCACGCTGTACGGTGGCTCGACGGTGCTGTCGGTCGGGCTCACGTTTGCACACCTCGGCGCGATGATGGTTGGGGGCGGACTTGCCATCGCTGCCGATCGCACCGTCCTCAGGGCCGGCGCGGTCAGCGAGCCGGCGGCGCGCGTGATCCTCGCGGACACGCTCGCTGATGCACACCGGCCGGTGCTCGTTGCACTGGCGGTCTCCGCCATCAGTGGCACGCTGCAACTCGCGGCGGATGTCGAGACCTTTGCAAACAGCAAGGTGATGTGGGTCAAGCTCGGCCTGCTCGGTGCGCTCGCCGTGAACGGTTGGCTGATGTTGCGGGATGAACGTGAAGTGCGTCGCACGTCGGGGGCAGGTGGCAAGTTTGCCATGCTGCGCGTGCGTGCGCTGGTGAGTGTCGCACTGTGGCTTGCGATCACGCTGGCCGGTGTTGGCTTGACGCAAGGCTAGGAGGCCCTCGATGAGTGAACATGTGCGACGGGCGGACGAGGACTGCGGCGCGTGCGCGCTGCATGATCGACGCTCCTTCCTGACGCGAACCCTGGCTGCGGTGGCGACGGCCAGTCTGCTGCTGCCCGGCATCGTGCGCGCCGAGGAGATGGTCGGCTTCGTGCTGCAGACGGCGGTGCGCGGCTCCGACGGGATGGCCAGGTATCCGGTACCGGCGGCGGACGGGGCCACGATCGATACGGAGAACGAAGTGATCCTGGTCCGCAGTGGCGGCAAGCTGTACGCATTCGCGCTCAGCTGTCCGCACCAGCGGGCGATGCTGCGGATCAAGGGCGGCGATACGGCCTTCCTCTGCCCGAAGCACAAGTCCGAATACCGCATCGACGGCGCCTACATCCGTGGTCGCGCAACGCGTAGCATGGACCGGCGGCCGATCCGGCGCGAAGGGGCGGAGGTCGTCGTCGACATCGACACCACCATCCAGAGCGACGACGAGGCCGCCGCGTGGGCCGCCGCGTTCGTATCGGTCTGATCAGTTTCGGCAGTCCCACCGTGCGTCGCCCTGCGCGAGGCGCACGATGCGGAGATGGACCCGCACGCGCCCGCGGACGACACGCCGCATGGGTGCGGCCACTGCCGGTTGCCCGAACGATGGCGCACCGTTGGCCCGTGTCGCGTGGCGCGGGTCACATCCGCGGGTCACATCCGCGGGTCACTCGCGCAGTTGTCTCGCGCAGCTCACTCACGCAGACGTGCCGGTGTCTCGAGTCGACGTGCCATCGCCGCCCGCAGGTTCGGCGGCGTGAACTCCGCATCGTGCAAGGCCTGCACCTCGGCACGTGACGCGACGCGCGCCTGCTCGACGTGGAAGACGCGGGCAATCGTCCACGCATCCGGCAGGCGCTCCACGAGCGACACGCGGTCGCCCACCGTCACGGCGCCTTCCTCCACGACGGCGTTGTACCATCCGGCTGCCGCCGTCGTCTTGACCTCGTCGAGCAGCGCGGGCCGCATCCAGCGCCGCGTGAGGGTGCTGCATGGGGCGCGGGGTTCGGTGATGCGGAGCACGCAGCCGCCCACTGACCACACATCACCAATGCACACGCGGTGTTCGTCCAGCCCGTCGACCGTGAGGTTCTCGCCAAAGGCGCCGAACCCGACACGGCTCGCATCGAATGCCGGCGACATGCCCTGCAACGCGTCACGATGTACTGCGGCGTGCGCTTCGAGCAGCGGCAGCCACCGCGCATAATGCACGGCACCGTAGATCAGCACTGCCTTCACCGGACCGCCGTGATGCTTCGTCTCCTTCTGCGCATCGCCGCGCAGGCCGAGCGTGCCCACGTGCACCGGCGCCTCCAGCAGCTCTTTCAGGATTGCCGAGCGCCACGCGGTGCTGGCATCTCCGGGCGCGCGCGGTGAGCGCAAGGCGCGAACGGGACCGGCGCACACTGCGTTGACGACGCCATGTGTCGCCAGCGCGCGACGAGGGTCGGCTGACATGGGTAAAAACGTAACGCCGACCATGCGGGCAGGTCCATGCTCGATGGTGGGTCATGTGCGCCGTCTCATGCCGGGCCCTGCGCACATGCGCCCGGTTCTGCACGACGCTCCAGAAGCGCTGGTCCGGGGCCGACCATAGAAGGATGACCGCCGCGTCCGGACGTACTGGCGCGACTGGCGCACCCCCTGCACGGGGGGCAGTATTGCCGCACGTTGGCCCCTCCAGACATACCGGACCCCACATGGCAGATCACAGCTTTCTCGGGCAGGTGCACCGCGCGTTCGATGCCGCAGCGGCGTACACGACCCATCCACAGGCCCTGCTCAACCAGATTCGCGAGTGCAATGCGGTCTATCGGATCAGCTTTCCCATCATCCGCGATGACGGGTCGATCCGCACGATCGTCGGCTGGCGTGCCGAACACAGCCATCACAAGCTTCCCACCAAGGGTGGCATCCGCTACGCCATGAACGTGAACGAGGACGAGGTGATGGCACTCGCCTCGCTCATGACCTACAAGTGCGCGGTGGTGGACGTGCCGTTCGGTGGTGCGAAAGGCGGGATCAAGATCAACCGCAAGGAGTTCAGCGACACCGAGCTCGAGCGAATCACGCGACGCTACACCTTCGAGCTCTGGAAGAAGAACTTCATCGGCCCCGGTGTCGACGTGCCGGCACCGGACTATGGCACGTCCAGCCGGGAGATGGCATGGATCGCCGACACCTACGCACAGCTCGCCGTCGGCGACCTGAATGCCCTGGGCTGCGTGACGGCCAAGCCGATCGCTCAGGGCGGCATCCGGGGCCGCACCGAGGCCACTGGCCGCGGCGTCTACTTCGGAGTGCGCGAGGCGTGCAGCGATGCCGAGGACATGAAGGCGCTCGGACTCACCACCGGACTCGAGGGGAAGCGATTCATCGTGCAGGGACTCGGCAACGTCGGGTACCACGCGGCCAAGTTCCTGCAGGAAGGAGGGGGAGTGCTGGTGGCGGTCGCGGAGGCCGACGGGGCTCTGCACAACGACAGCGGCCTCGATCTGCAGGCGATCATGGCCCATCGGAAGGAGCACGGGAGTCTCGAGGGATTCCCGGGCGCGACCTACATCGCCGATTCGCGAGCCGCGCTGGAACTGCCATGCGAGATCCTCGTCCCCGCGGCACTCGAGGGGCAGATCACGGCCGAGAACGCGCCACGGATTCAGGCGCGGATCATCGCCGAAGGTGCGAACGGTCCGACCACGTTCGAGGCCGACGCCATCCTCAAGGCGCGCGGCGTGATGGTGCTCGCCGACCTGTTTCTCAACGCCGGCGGCGTGACCGTCAGCTACTTCGAGTGGCTGAAGAACCTGTCACACGTGCGGTTTGGCCGGATGGAGAAGCGCTTCGAGGAGACGGCGTTCACCAACGTCCTTCGCGCCGTCGAAGATCTCACCGGCAAGACGCTCGGTGAGGAGCGCATGGCCAAGCTCTCGCATGGGGCCGACGAGGAGGATCTCGTGAACTCGGGGCTCGAAGACACGATGATCTCGGCCTGGCACCAGGTGCGGGAGTCGTGGCTGCAGCATGGTCGCAAGACGGACATCCGCACCGCAGCCTTCATCAGCTCGATCAACAAGGTCGCCGTCAGCTACCAGGATCTGGGCATCTTCCCGTAAGGCGGCGCATCGGGTGGCGCGCGCGAGCTTCGCGGTCGCGCGCGCCACCCGAGTCGGCGGACCCGACCGGGTTCGCAAACCGCGAGCGGTGCAGCCTTCGCGGCAGAGATCGGCCGGCGCCGATGGTCGTGCCGTCGGACCAGCCCGGCAGTGCGCCATCCGGTGTCCCGCGGATCGGTCCGACACTCACCCTGTCGGGAACTCACCGGAAGGGGATAGCTTCAAGGCGTGAAGCGCAACTCCTTCTTCTATCGCGAGACGCATGGTATCCGCGTGACGGTGCGTCCGGTGTTTCTCCCGGCGCAGTCGCAGCCGGCGCACGCGCAATATGTCTTCGCCTACTTCGTCCGACTCGAAAACATCGGTGAGCAGGCGGCGCAACTGCTCTCGCGCAAATGGCGCATCCACGACTCCATCGGCGATGGTGAAGACACCGAAGTCGAAGGGGAGGGCGTCGTCGGCGAATTGCCCGTGATCGCGCCGGGACACACGCACGAGTATCAGTCGTTCTGCGTGCTCAAGTCGCCCAACGGGTACATGGAGGGGCAGTACTTCTTCCGACGTGCCGACAAGTCGCGGTTCGCTGCCGACATTCCGCGCTTCTCTCTCGACGCGGAGAACGCGCTTGGCCCGATGTCGTGAGTGGGTGGTCTGCGGTTCGCGAGCGACGTGCTCCTGCGTACGACAACACGATGGCCCGTCTCCGCGTTGCGCGGTGACGGGCCATCGGCCTTCGACGTCAGCTCGACACGATCACGAGCCGACGGCCTGGACAACTGTTCAGGCGATGGTCTGGTGACCGTTTGCCCAGGTCGAGCTGACGGAAGGACTGCGACTGGCCATGGGATCACCTCCTCGAGAGTTGTGGAACGGCGGGCGGATCTGCAAACCGCGCTCGGCGGCCGCTCCAAAGAATTAGCGCGCTGTCCCGCATCGCGCCATCCCCCCCGCCGCACGACCTTCTCCCTCCGTCTACATGATGCCTGAACGCCCCTGGACCCCCGTTTTTCTCGCGCCCGACGTTCCGCTTCCCGTTGGGGCGTACAGCCCGGCGGTGCGTGCTGGCGACTTCATCCATGTGTCGGGCCAGGTTCCGAAGGACTTCCGCACCGGCCAGGTCGTCGGCACCTCGGTCGAGGAGCAGTCGCTTCAGGTGCTCGCCAACCTGCGCGAGGTCCTCGCGGCAGCCGGTGCCACACTCGACCACGTGGTCGCCGCGACGATCTACCTGACCGACGAGAACGACTGGGGCAGCGTCGACGACGTCTGGCGGACGGCATTCGCCGCGCCGTACCCGTCGCGCACGACGGTCGGCGCAGCGCTGCGCGGCGTGAAAATCGAGGTCACGGCGACGGCATACCTGCCGCGCTGATCCATCTCAGCGTCCGGGAACGGCCTCGTCGACGGTCGGATCCCACTTGTCACGCAGCGCCTCGACCCGCTTACGGTTCACGCCGAGGTCGCTCTCGCCCAACCTCGAGGCCGAGCGTACGTGGATTACACTCGCTGCCGCGTCGTACCGAAACTCGACATCATCGACGAATCGCATCAGCAGGCTCGTGAATTCGACGTGCATGTACCCGGGCTGCGATACGACGATCGCAGTCCGCGGCCACGCGGCGACGAGCTCGGCGAGCCGCGTGAGGTCTGCGGCCCCCGCCGGCGCCGGAAATGCCTTGACGAGGAACTTCGACGGTGTCCCGGTCTCCGAACTCACGCAGTTCGGGGTGCCGGGGCAGGGGCGAAGGACGCCGTTGCGCAGACCGAGGTCGGCGGGACGGGTTCCGGTACAGCCGAACATGGCGCCTCCCACGAGCGCGAGCCGCAGAACGCCGCGGCGAAATTCAGACACGACGGTGTCTCCCCGAGAGGACACCCGCTCTCGAACAAGGTTTGTAACTCGTTGCGGTACAATTCGTTGTACAAAGTGTTCCCGTGGCCCATCCTCTGCAATGCATGGGGGCGAGGCGCGGTACAGCGCATTCACACAGCCTCACCCAGATCGTACGCCCTCCCGGAGTCTGCCATGACCATCACCACGACTGTCGCCATCCGCCGCCTCGCGGCATTCGGACTGGCCGCCGTCACGCTGGCTGCCTGCAACAACAGGCGCGTCACGCGCGTCGATCCCGCCAGTGTCACCGACCTGTCGGGTCGCTGGAATGACGTGGATTCGAAGCTCGTCGCCAACACCCTCATCGATCAGACCTTCGCCGGTCCATGGAGCGCGCAGTACGCCTCTGCACACGGCGGCACGCCACCGACCGTGATCGTCGGCTCGTTCCGCAATCGCACGCTCGAGCATGTGCCGATCGGCATGTTCGTGAAGGACCTCGAACGCGCTTACGTCAACAGCGGCCGCGTGCGGCTGGTGGCGAGTCGCGACGAACGCACCGAAGTGCGCGACGAGCGCGAAGACCAGCAGACCAACGCCTCGGCCGAGGCCCGCGCGCGGATCGGCAAGGAGAATGGCGCCAACTACATGCTCCAGGGCGATGTCCAGGCCATCGAGGATGCCGAGGGCCGTGAGAAGGTCGTGTTCTACCAGATCGATGCCTTTCTCGTCGATCTCGAGAGCAACCAGAAGGTCTGGATCGGGCAGCACAAGATCAAGAAGTACATCGACCGTCGCCGTATCGGCTGGTAACCCGGAGCCATGACAATGCACACCTCACTGAAGGCCACTCTGCTGCTGGGCGCCGGCGTCGTGCTCGCCGGCTGCAACGGCCCGCGTCGCATCCGCGAGCGGCCGATCATGACCAACGGCGACCGGACCGCATCGCAGGAGCGGATGGTCGCCAACGCGGCGGCCGACGGCGTCGCCGACAACGCGATGCTGATGCAGACGCGCGACAGCGTGTATGCCAAAGCCGTCGCCACCTGCCGCGGCAGCATCTGCGCCTCGGTCGTGAAGGGCGAAATCTCGCTCGGCATGACCCCGTCGCAGGCCATGGCCGCCACGCGCACCGCGCCGGCCGCCTGGACCATCCGCGAAAGCGGCGCCGCCACCGTGATGGTGCCGCGCGTCCTCGGCAACTCGCCGAAGGATGCCACGGGCGAAGTGGTGATGGTGCAGTTCGACGACGATCGCGTCAATGCCGTCAGCTATCGCGAGACGCAGGGCATCCGCGTGGTGAGTTCGGCGGCAGATACGACGACCGACGGCCGCGCCACCGCCATGGCCGACGCGCTGATCCGCGAGGGCGACCAGTTCAACGCCGCCGGCGACCGCGCCCGTGCGCTGGACCGCTATGACCGAGCGCTCGCCCTCAAGCGTGCCGACCCGATGCTCGAGTACAAGGTCGCCACCATGCTCGATCTGCAGCTCCGACCCGTCGAGGCGCAGATCCGCTATCAGCGATTCCTGCAGTCGCTGGAGATCGAGCGCATCCGCGCCCAGGGCGACGCGAACGCACAGCTGGCCGATGCCATCGCCCGCGCACAGCAGCGCCTGATCGTGCTCGAACGGCAGGCACCGGCCCCGCAGGCCGCTCCACAGCCGACGCCACAGACGACGCCACCGCCGCCCACCACGCCGCCTCCCACGCCGCCTCCCACGCGTGAGCCTGGGCAGACGCGGTAAGACCGCTGGACCACCGGCGCGGCGCCCACGCTGCCGCCGCGCCGGTGCACACCACTCCCGATGTCGCACTTCCCGCCCGCTCGCTGAGACTCCCCGTCATGTGGCGATCATTCCTCGTCGTTGCCGTCCTGCCGCTGGCCGCCTGCACCACGCTGTCCAACACGGCACGCAGCTATCTCACCGCGCCGAACGGGCTGCAGGTGGACGACGATCGTGTGCGCAGCCTGCTGCATCGGGGGATGGCCGACTCGGCGCTGCGGGCGGTGGGCAACCGCAAGTCGGCGCTCAGCCCCGATGACCGCCTGCTCCGGCTGCTGTACCAGGCCAGTGCGGCGCGGTATGCGGGTCGGTATCGCGAGGCCGGCCAGCTTTTCGACGCAGCGTTCGCGGTCAGCGAGGATCGCTTCACCAAGAGCGTGAGCCGTACCGCCGCGGCGCTGCTCACCAACGATTACGCGCTGCCCTACACGGCGGGCCGCAACGAGCGGCTGATGCTGCACTACAGCGCGCTGCTGGCGTGGAGCGCCGCCGGCGACACCGATGCGGCGGCCGTCGAGGCGCGTCGCCTGACCGCGCTGCTGGCATCGTTCGGCGCGCCGGGTGACGATGATCGGAGTACGCGGGCAATGCTGCATACCGTGGCTGCCGCCGCCTTCGAGGCCGCCAGTGACCGAGTCGATGCCGACGTCGCGCGCCGCAATGCGATCGCCCTCGGCGCACCGCTCGACAGCGCCTGGACGGCGCCCGCCGATTCGATGGGTGACCTGTTCGTCATCGTCGAGCGTGGAGACGTCGCTCACAAGGTCGCGGTGGGATTGACGGTGCCGATCTTCTCCGGCGACAATGTCTCGTCGTCCAACAGCGGCTTCGCGGCGCAGCGGTTGCTCGCCGACTTCGGCGCACTGCGCAACGGCGGTGTGTGGTGGGACGACACCCCGTCGTGGCGCTTCACCGACACCCGGTACGCCCCGTGGCGCGGGGCGAGTGCCAGCTACTTGCTGGACATGAGCTGGCCCGTGCTGCGCCGCTCGCTCGCGGGAAGCGTCGGGCCGGTGCAGGTGGTCACTGACGACGCACGGGCCGGCGCCGTCGTGGCGGCGAGCATCAGCGATGCCATGGCGTCCGACTACCGCAGTGACCGGTCGGCGATCCTCACCCGCACGGTGACACGGGCCGTCACCAAGTATCTCGCGGCCCGCGCGGCGGAAGCCGCCGTCGAAGCAGCCGTGAAGAAGGACGACTCGGATGACGATAAAAAGAAGAAGAAAAAGGACGATGACGCCCGCGAGTACGCCGGCCTCCTGGCACGTCTCTTCACGAATGCGGCAGCGACCGCGTTCGAGCGCGCCGATACACGCGGCTGGACGCTCCTGCCCGGGCAGGTCGCGGTGGTGCACATGCGCATCCCCGCGGGCACGCACGAGTTGCTCGTGGATGCCGCGGGGATGCGTCAACTGAGCCTTCCCGGCGTGGTCGTCCGTAGGGGACGAACCACGATCGTGTCAGGCCGTCTCTGGTCCGAAGCGCGCCAAGGTGTTGGCACGGTGTTCGAGCGTACCGCAGCCCACGATCCCGCGCCACAGCGCTGAGGTGAAGCCGGGCAGATTCGGCTCGGCCTCGAGGATGGCGCGGAGCACCTTGGCCGGACCGTCGAGCACCAGTCCCTCGTCGGCGCAGTCGAGATACCCGTCGTCCTCGACCGCCTCGTCAACGTGCATGACGGCCCCTCGGGCGCGGATAGGCGACGCGCGCAGGCCTGGGGCGGCGCCAAGATTGCAGGAGCATCGTCGGGACCAGCAGGCTGACCAGCATCACCACTGCAATCATCGCATCCTCTGCGGCGAGGGGTTCGACCAGGCGGAGACATCGGCGTGTCCGACGGGCCCACTTCGCGCGAGTCTCGTCCGCTCCGCGAATTTCTTGACCTGCCTCGGCGAACCAATCGTGGCCTGCCACGTCGCGCGAGCATCGTGTGTCTCAAAGACGCGCTCCGGCCGTCGAGGTAATGCGCGCGGCCCGACCGGCTAACTTTCCGGCTTCTTCAGCGCTCCGCCGATGCCCAACCGCCATCCGTTCCGTCCCCGCCAGCGTGCCGCCGCTGCCGTAACTGCCGACCCGCGCACCGGCGTCGCCGTGCCGCGCCGGGGAGATGGCCGATGAGGGAGGTGCTCGTGATCGGTGCCGGTGCCGCCGGGACGATGGCGGCGATCTTCGCGGCGCGCGGCGGCGCCTCCGTGACGCTCATCGAGCGCACCAAGGACGGAGGGCGCAAGATCCTCATCAGCGGCGGCGGGCGGTGCAACGTGCTCCCCTCCCGTGTGGACGAGCAGCGGTTCGTGACCGACTCGTCGCCCAACACGCTCCGCCGGATCATCCGCTCCTGGCCGCTCGAGGAGCAGATCCGGTTTTTCGAAGACGATCTCGGCATCCCGCTGGAACTGGAGGCGGAGTCGCTGAAGCTGTTTCCCGCATCGCACAAGGCGCGTGACGTGCGCGATGGGCTGATGGCTTGCGCGCGTCGCGAGGGGGTACGGCTGCTGATGGAGACGAGCGTCAGCGATGTCGAGCCCGATGGCGACCGGTGGACCGTGCACTGCGACGGCGGGCGCACGCTCGCCGGTGATGCGGTGATCATCGCCACTGGCGGCCTCTCCGTGCCGGCCACTGGCAGCGATGGCCACGGTCTGGCGCTGCTGCGCAAGCTCGGGCACACCATCCACCCGACCTACGCCGCCCTGGCCCCGCTGACGGTGGAGCCGAACGACTTCACGGAACTGGCGGGCATCTCGCTGACCGCAACGGTCACGTCGCGCGCCGGCGCCGAGATGGCAACGGCCACCGGCGGCTTCCTCTTCACGCACCGCGGCTACAGCGGACCCTCCGTGCTCAATGTCTCGCACATCGGCGCACGCGCGCGGTCGCGCGACGCCTCGCGGGCGACGGTGGCGGTGAAGTGGACGCCATTGAGCGATGCCGAGTGGACGGATCGGCTCCAGCCGCACGGCGCGCGTACCGTCGGCGGTGCCGTGCGCGCCGAGCTGCCGGAGCGGCTGGCCGCACTGCTGGTGCAGCGAGCCGGTGTCGATCCACTGCGCACCCTCTCGGAGCTTCGCCGCGACGAACGGCTGCGGCTGATCGAGACCCTGGTGCGCGGTGAGTTGCCCACCGCCGGTGACGAGGGCTACAAGAAGGCCGAGGTCACCGGTGGTGGGGTCAGCCTCGCGGACATCGACACGCGCACCATGGAGAGCCGCCGGCAGCGGGGACTTTTCCTGTGTGGCGAGGTGCTCGACGCCTTCGGCCCGATCGGTGGCTACAACTTCCTCTGGGCCTGGGCAACGGGTCGTGCGGCGGGTCGCGGCGCCGCGAACTGACGTCAGCTCGCAGCGGGCCACCGATCAGCGAAAACGGCGGACAACGGTCGCGGCCGCTCGTGTCAGACGACATGCGGGCCCAAACGCGGCGCGAACGGCGGCGACTGTCCGACTACCGAAAAACCTGCAAATTCTCGAGTGGCACGTCCACGGCTCTGAGTATGCGGTGATCCCTTCACCTTTTCGGGTGATGGTCTGTGCCAGGACCGAGCCGTAGAGTGCGGTGTGAGGTGCATCGACTCATGAAAGTGGACTCTCTCTCCCAGAGGTAGGACATGTCCGTCTCCCGCACGTTCCGGTGGGTCGCACTGGCCGCCGTCGCCTTCGTGCTCGCCGGCCCCGTCTCGGCGCAGCGCACGCGCGAGCAGATCACTGCCGAGCAGTTGATGGGTCTGTTGCGTGACAAGGGCCTCGAAGGCACGGTGAACGAGCGCGGCAACGTGATCGTCACTGCGACCAACAACAAGATCGTGTTTTTCGTCTCCGGCCAGACGTTGCAGGCATATTTCGGCCTGCGCGGGACGTCGGCGAACGTGAACGTCATCAACGAATGGAACAAGACCAAGCGCTTCGGTCGCGCATACCTCGATGCCGACGGCGATCCGTGCGTCGAACTCGACTACGACCTCGAAGGTGGTGTCACCGACGAGTCGGTGAAGGTCTGGTTCGACACCGTGACGGCCATCGTGCGCGCCTTCCGGACGCACGTCAGCAAGTAACGTCCGACGTACCTGCTGCACGCGACACGGCCCGCGCTGTCCTCCTGGGAAGGGCGGGCCGTGTCGCGTGAGTCATGTCGGTCGCGCACGTCAGCCCTGTCGCTGCAGCACCTCGAGCATTGCCACGCCGAATGCGGGGAGATCTTTCGGCACGCGCGCACTGACGATGTTGCCGTCCGTCACGGTCGGCTCGTCAACCCACGTGGCGCCGGCGTTCACGAGGTCGTCTCGGATGCCGTGCGAGCTGGTCAGCGTGCGGCCGCGCACGATGCCGGCGGAGATCAGGATCCACGGCCCGTGACAGATCGAGGCCACCATCCGCCCCGCCTCGTGCACGCGGCGCACGGCATCGAGGACGGCGGGGATGCGGCGCAGCTTGTCAGGGGCCCAGCCGCCCGGCGCGATGATCCCCTGCAACGATGCAGCATCGAGGTCGTCGATCTGCAGGTCCATCGCGGCAGGGTAGCCGTGCTTTCCGGCGTAGCTCGACTCGCCGACGCCGACCAGCGGCACCTCGTAGCCGGCTTCCTCCAGGCGGAGCTTCGGATACCAGACCTCGAGGTCTTCATAGTCTGGACCGACGAGACAGGCGATGCGACGGGTCATGGACGCCATCCGGCGGAAAGGTAGAGTGAGGCCGTGTTCTTCACGGGCCCTTGCACGACCTGCGCCACGCCGCCCGCGACGCGGAATCGCGGCAGGCCGACAATGCCGAGCTTGTCGAGCGCGAGGCCGTGCTCGATGCCGAGCACGACGGAGTGCCGGCGCAGCTGCCAGTCGGTGCCGATGGCATGCGCATACAGGGTGGCGCCAAACACCGGTGCGGGACCGCTGAGTCGCAACTCCGTCAGCTGCGTGCCGACGGCGATGCCAACGGGGAGGGCCGGGATCGCGATCCGTTGGGCCAGCGTCGCATCGTCGGCGAGCGGCGGTGCGAAACCGCCGGCGGTGAACTGCTCGAATCGTGGCGTCGCGCGCGAGGTGCGGTGCAGGCGCACGTCCAGGCGCGTGCGCGCGAGGCGCGCGGATGCCCCCGCCGATGCCCGTGCCACACTGCTGTCAGCACTGCGGCCGCCCGCGACACGCAGCGAGCCACCCACCGAGGTGCGCCAGCCGAGCACTGCCGTGCCACTGGCGTGGCCGGAGAGCAGCGCACGTGTCTGCACCGCGGCACCATCGCCCTGCACACTGCCGAGGAAGCCGCTCGCGCCGAAACGCGCGCCCCCGTTCGAACCCGTGATCGGCAGCTCCGCCGCCAGCGATGCGCCGGCAAGGCGAACGTCGCGCGCCGCGAGGAGCGACGCCGTTGCCTGGCGTGTCGCACGCTGCTCGAGCCAGAACGACTCGGCGCGCACATTCGGCCGGCTGCCATACCAGGCCGCGTTCGCCACGCCTCCGCGCCAGGCCGCATCGCCACCGGCAATGCCGGTCAGCAGCACGGCGAGCCGATTGGCCGGATCGATGTTGGAGATCGATGCGGCGAAGTACGACCCTTCCCGCGCGTGCGTGCCCTGCACCAGGAGGCGCGTCGTGCGTGGACCGGTGAGGTAGGGCACTGGCGCAGCCACGGGCGCGGGTGTGAGCGCCATGGCGGCAACGCGCGGACGCGGCAGCGCCGGCACCAGGCTTGCTGCTGCCTCACCGATGGCGTCACCGCCGACCGCGACGCCCGGTGCCAGCTGATGGAGATCCATGCCGCCGGCGAATTCGGCGAGGTACAGCAGGCCGCCATCGGGCATCGGGATAGGCTCGTACACACTGCCTGTCACGCGCGTCCGCGGCGTGATGACACCGTCGCTCAGTCGCAGGGTTGCGGCGTTGAGGATTCCGCCGGCCTCGCTCACGTGCAGCAGTTCGCGGCCTGTGTCGTCGAAGGTTGCGGTGTGGCGATCGATGCGGTCGTCGGGCGACACGATCGTCAGAGCACCCGTCGCGGCATCCGCCACACCAAGTCGCCAGAGGCCGTCGCGATCCTGTACGCTGACCGCGATGCGCGTGCCATCGGGCGACCAGCGCGGGTGGGCGAAGGTCTTCACCGGCGAGCCACGCACGAGTGGGCGCACGCTGCCATCGGTGAGCGAGACCAGCACGAGATCGCACACGCCGCCCGTGCAGCGCAGTGCGGCCGCGCGCGTGCCGTCCGGTGCGGGATCGGCGTCCTGCACACTCGCGCCATCGGTCACGTATCGCACGGCGTTGGTGGAGATGTCCCAGATGGCGAGGTCGGGGCGGCGCGATTCATCGGCCCGCCAGCTCCACGACTCGAGCAGCAGGCGCGTGCCGGCGGCATCGATGAAGCGTGGCGCGCCGAAGGTGCGGCCGCGGCGCGACGTGAGCGTGGCCACCGGTTTCGCGAGGCGGGGGACGACGCGGATCGCCGGGACATCCTGCGGGTCGCGCCGCAGCGACTCCGCGAGTGCCTCCCGCTCCTCGTCGGTGACCTGCTGCGTATCGGGCACGGTCACGATCACCCTGGGCGGCCCGCCGCGCTGTCCCGGCAGTGACAGCACGATCCGTTGGGCATCACGCGTGGCGGCGATCCCGCCGACGGGCCCGACGAAACGCGCCAGTCGCACGCCCGTCACCAGGCCGCTGCGGCGCAGCAGGGAGTCGACGGTCGCCGCGCGTACCGTCAGCTCGGTGGTGAAGCGGCCGTACAGCGCCGCCGGCGACTCACCGTACACGCCGCGGAAGGCCTCGTCGAACGATCGCGCGGTGCGTGCCGTCTGTCGCCGGAAAACGAGCGTCATCGACGTGTCGCCGCGCCGCGCCGCCAGCCACTCCCAGAAGGCCGAGCCGGCGAGGTACGCCATGCTGCCACCCTTGTAGCCGCCGGTGCCACTCATCGCCGCGTAGGACGGCAGGCGACCCTCCAGCGCGAGCTCGCGCAGGATCGCCGGTCGCCACACGCCGTACGGGCGACCGCTGCCCGTGATCCGCCCTTCGATCCAGGTCGCGTAGCCCTCGGTGGCCCAGCGTGGCGTGCCCGCTGCGATGGGACTGACGGGCACGGGCACGAGTCGATAGCGCAGCGATGGCCGTCGCACTGGCCGCGTCAGGTGCGCGATGTGCCCAAACTCGTGCGCGGCCAGCTTGAGTGCCCAGCCGCGATGATTGCCGATCCCGTCGGTCGGTCCGGGCGGCGTCGCCCACAACACGATCGTCGGGTGGTCGAGCAGCGGTAGCGCCATCCCGTTCGAGGTGTTGTATGGATCATCGATCACGATCGTCACCCGCGTGCCAGGGGTGTAGCCGACCAGCGCCGCCACCGAGTCACGCATCGCGTCCAGTCGTGGCGCGAGGTCCAGTGCCCACGCCTCGGCCTCGCGCACGAAGTGTACGTCGAAGTGGCGGGTGTGAAGCGTGCGCCAGTCGACGGCACTTCGGATGACGTCACCTTGGGCGGCGAGTGGGGCAGCGGCCGCCGCCGAGAGGCGGAACACGAGCATTGCGCCCCGAAACAGGCGTTCCAGCGTGGCGCGGAAGGGGAAAAGCATCGAGTGGTGCGTCGGGTCGAGGTCGGCTGGGCGGCCTGCTGCTCCAAGGATAAACCGGCCTGCCGAGCACGTTCCGGATCCGGCGAGCCCCGATCGCCGGCGCCGCCGGCTCGCGGCGCCGAATCCTGACATGACAGGCTGGGCGCGATGCCGTCCGGACACGTATAGCATTCCAACCCGAATCTCGCCATCATGCGAGGGGAACATCTTGTCAGCGCCACGATCCTGACTCTCCACCATTCCGCGGGGACTGCGCCGTCCATGAAGCTGATCACTGCGATCATCCGACCTGAGTGCCTCGCCGATGTCAAGGCGGCGTTGTTTCGCACCGGCGTCACCGGTGTGACGTTCTCGCGCGTGTCGGGACACGGCGGCGAGCGGGAAGTCGTGCAGCAGTATCGTGCCGAGACGGTGGTGCTCGAGTTTCACGAAAAGGTGAAGGTGGAGATGGCGGTCTCGGAGCATTACGTGGAGCCGACGATCAACGCCATCCTCTCCGCGGCACGCACCGGCAACGTCGGCGACGGCAAGATCTTCGTGCAGCATCTGGATCGCGTCGTGCGCATTCGCACGGGCGAGGAAGACACGGCCGCGCTGACGCCGGTGACCGCCGATGCCGTGCAGCGACTCGCGCAGCGTCAGGCGGCCTCGTGACGCCAGCGTCCACTCTCGTCGCCGGTGACACCGCGTGGGTGCTGGTGTCGACCGCGATGGTGCTGATGATGGTGCCGGGCCTCGCCTGTTTCTACGGCGGCCTCACGCGCAACCGCGCGGTGCTCAACACGATGGTGATGAGCTTCGGTGCGCTGGCGCTGATGTCGGTGTTCTGGGTGGTGGCAGGCTACTCGCTCGCGTTCGGGCCCGGATCATCGTGGATCGGCAGCTTTGCGTGGCTGGGACTGCACGGCGTGAACGGCATGCCGAACCCCACCTACGCCGCCGGACTGCCGCACGTGCTCTACGCCGGCTTCCAGATGATGTTCGCCGGCATCACGGTCGCATTGATCAGTGGTGCCGTCGTCGAGCGCATGCGCTTCACCGCGTTCATGCTGTTCGCGCTGTTGTGGGGCGCCTTCGTGTATGTGCCGCTCGCGCACTGGGTATGGGCCGACGGCGGCTGGCTGCGGTCCCTCGGTGCGCTCGACTTTGCCGGCGGTACCGTGGTGCACATCAGTGCCGGTGTCGCTGCACTGATCCTGGCGCGCATGCTGGGTCGCCGGCATGACGCGGGCCGCACCGCGATCCTGCCACACAACGTGCCGCTCACGCTCCTCGGGGCCGGCATTCTGTGGTTCGGCTGGTTCGGCTTCAACGCGGGCTCGGCGCTCGCCGCCGACGGCATTGCTGCCAACGCCGCGATCACCACGCATACCGCCGCTGCCTCCGGACTGCTCGGCTGGATTTTCGTGGAGCTCGTTCGCACGCGGCACGCGACGGCGGTGGGCGCTGCGACCGGCGCCGTGGCCGGCCTCGTCGCGATCACGCCTGCCGCCGGTTTCGTCTCACCGATGTCGGCCGTCGCGATCGGGGCGATCGGCTCCATCTGCGCCTATGCCGCCATCCAGCTGCGGGCGAAGACGAACATCGACGACGCGCTGGATGTCTTCGCCTGCCATGGCGTGGCCGGCATCGTCGGCGCACTGGCGACCGGTGTCTTCGCCACGAAGGAGATCAACAGCCTCGGCGCTGATGGACTGCTCGCCGGCAACGCCCACCTGCTCGGCATTCAGGCCGTCGCGGTGCTGGCGACGGTCGCATTCGTCGGCGTGATGACGCCCGCCGTGGTGCTGCTGGTGAACGCCGTCACCAGGATCCGCATCTCGCTGGCCGAAGAGCTCTCCGGCGTGGACACGACGGAACACCGCGAGGAGGGGTATCACGGCGGTGGTCTCGCGGAGTTCGCAGGGCAGGCGATCACGCTCGGCCAGCGGGTGGTGCTGCCGGCGCACGAGGTGTACGGTCAGGCGTTGAACAGCGGCGACTGACGCGCCATGATGCCGGAAACGACGGCGGGGCGCCCTCCAGATCGAGAGCGCCCCGCGTCGTACCACCGGACCGTGCTGCAGCCGATCAGCGCTTCGACGGCTTGGCGACGATGCGATCCTGCAACCAGGTCATCGGGATCACGAACAGTGGCGAGAGGAAGGTGCCAAGCAGCACGTTGATCCAGGTCAGCGCCAGAAAGTACGCGCCGAGTCCGATTCCCATCCACAGGGTGCCGAGAATGCCGTTCGTTTCCACGCCAACTCCACCGGTTGAGGGTCAGTGCGGAATCTTAATCGGGTCGTGCCCGCTGCGGGAGAGGGACTCGTGGGCTCAGTGAGCACGCCGGTGGTGCTGGCCGTCTCCGGCGGGATCGACTCGATGGTGCTGGCCGACGCGCTCCATCGGCGCGAGCCGTCGATGCTCGCGGCGATCGCGACCTTCGATCACGGCACCGGTCCGGCGGCGCGGGCTGCCGCGGCACTCGTGACCGACTGGGGCGCCGCGCGTGGCATCACGGTGCATGCCGGCCGGGCCGAGCCGGCACTGGCGCCCACGGAAGCGGCCTGGCGGCGGGCGCGGTGGGCGTTCTTGACGGACGTCGGCCGGCGCTGCTCGGCGCCTGTCGCCACGGCTCACACGGCTGACGATCAGGTGGAAACGGTCTTCATGCGGCTCGTGCGCGGTTCCGGTGTCCGGGGCCTGGCCGGCCTGCTCGCGCCATCGCGGATCGCGCGGCCGCTGCTGGCGCATTCCCGGGAGGAGGTGTGCGAGCTCGCCACCCGGCATGCCGTGCCTTTTCTCGAAGATCCTTCCAACAGCGATCTGCGCCACCTGCGGAATCGCGTCCGGCTCGAGCTGCTGCCGGCGCTGGAGAGGGCCGAGCCCGGATTCCGGGCCTGGCTGCTGGACCTCGGACGGCGCGCAGCGGAGTGGCGGCGCGACGTGGCCGACGCCGTCGATGCCTGTTGGCAGCCCGCGGTGGCCACCGTGGCAGGCGTGGTCGTGGTGCCTCGGAATCGCCGCCGGCTGCCGAAACTCGACGAGGCAGCTCTGTTCTGGCCAGAAGTTGCCGGACGGGTGGGTGTGGCACTCGACCGGCGAGGAACCGCGCGGCTGGCCTCGTTTACAACACGGAGCGTCACGAACCAGCGCATCCCCCTTTCCGGGGGCGCGGTGGTCACGAGCCGACGCGACGCGTGGCGTCTCGAGCGGACGGGAGCAGGTGGTGCTGGCTGCGGCCCGTCCGAACGGTGGGCACCACGTGAGGGCTGACGGAGCTTTACCTTGTGGGGTGCGTCACCAGCCGGGAGTTTGCCTCCCGCGAGAGCGCATTTCCCTTGGATCGATACGGCAATGTGATCGTTCGGGTACAGCGGGTGTGCCGCAAGCGACGCGCAACACGGTGGCGAGCGCCATCGGGAGACGAGAGACGCAGTGGACGACGTGTCGATGACGGTGGACCCGCGGCTGGAAGGGCGGGCGGTGAAGCGGATCGTGTACGACGAAGCCACCCTGGCGGCGAAGTGCCGGCAGCTCGGCGAGGAGATCACCGCGGCCTATCCCGACGGCGATCTCCTTGTGCTCGGCCTGCTCAAGGGCAGCTTCATCTTCGTCAGTGATCTCGTCCGGCAGGTGCACCGTCCGCTCGCGGTCGACTTTCTCGTGGCGTCGAGCTACGGGGATGCCACGGTTTCGAGCGGCGTGGTGCGCCTGCTGTACGATCCGGAGACGACGCTGGAAGGAAAGCACATTCTGCTGGTGGAGGACATCGTGGATTCGGGGCGCACGCTGGGGCGCCTCGTGGACGTGCTGAGTGAGCGGAAGCCAGCGTCGCTCGAGATCTGTGCCCTGTTGCACAAGCACATTGCGACCGAGTTGTCGCATCCCGTGCGGTTCGTTGGTTTTGATGCGCCGAACGAGTTCCTGGTCGGGTACGGCCTGGATCACGCGGAGCGCTTCCGTCACGTTCCCTACATTGCGAGCCTGCTGTAGATGCCCGTCATGCCGAACAACCCGAGCCCGAACAAGGGCGGTGGATTCAACTGGGGCAAGTTCTCGAAGACGCTTGCCTTCTGGGTCCTGATCATTCTCATCCCGGTGACCTTCGTGACGATGACGTCGCGCGGGGCCACCGACGTGCCGGTGCTGACGTACAGCCAGTACAGTCGTGAACTGAGCCGCGGCAACCTGAAGAAGGTGGTCGTGGTCGAGGGTCGCGAGGTGCAGGCCGAGACGAAGGTGCCGATCACGGTCGACGACAAGCCGGTGACGCGCTTCACGACGCTGCTCGTCGGTGAGATCACCGAGGCCGACCGGAAGGCGTTCGAAGCCGGCGGTGTCGACGTGAGCGCCAAGGCGGCGCGCACCTCGATCGCCTCGGTGCTGATCAACATCCTGCCGTACGTGCTCCTGTTCGGCTTCTGGCTCTTCCTGTTCCGGCAGATGCAGGCCGGTGGCGCCAAGGCGTTCAGCTTCGGCAAGAGCAAGGCGAAGCTGCTCACCGGCGACACGCCGAAGGTGACGTTCGCCGATGTGGCCGGCGCCGACGAGGCGAAGGTCGAATTGCAGGAGATCATCGAGTTCCTGAAGGACCCGCAGAAGTTCACCAAGCTCGGTGGCCGTCTGCCGAAGGGGGCGCTGCTGGTCGGTCCTCCGGGTACCGGCAAGACGCTGCTCGCGCGCGCGGTCGCCGGCGAAGCGGGTCGCCCGTTCTTCAGCATGTCCGGTTCCGACTTCGTCGAGATGTTCGTCGGTGTCGGCGCGAGTCGCGTCCGCGATCTCTTCGAGCAGGGTAAGGCGAGTGCGCCGTGCATCATCTTCATCGACGAGATCGACGCCGTCGGCCGGCACCGCGGCAGTGGCATGGGTGGTGGGCACGACGAGCGCGAGCAGACGCTGAACCAGCTCCTGGTGGAGATGGACGGCTTCGAGAGCAACGAGGGCGTGATCCTGATCGCGGCCACGAACCGTCCCGACGTGCTCGATCCGGCGCTGCTGCGGCCGGGCCGCTTCGACCGCCAGATCGTCGTCGATGCACCGGACCTCCGCGGTCGCGAAGGCATCCTGCGCGTGCACATCCGGAACAAGCCGATCGCCGATGACGTGGACGTGACCTCGCTGGCGAAGGGCACGCCCGGCATGGCCGGTGCCGATCTGGCGAACCTCGTGAACGAAGGGGCGCTGCTGGCCGCGCGTCGCGGCCATGACAAGATCTACATGGAAGATCTCGAGGAGGCGAAGGACAAGGTGCAGCTCGGCGCCGAGCGGAAGTCGCTCGTGATGCGTGAGGAAGAGCGTCGCCTGACGGCGTACCACGAAGCCGGCCACGCCGTCTGCGCCATCAAGATCAAGGGCAACGATCCACTGCATAAGGTGACGATCGTGCCGCGCGGGCGTGCACTCGGTGTCGCCTTCACGCTGCCGGAAGACGATCGCGTGAGTGTGACGCGCGAGCAGATCGAAGCGCGCCTCGTCATGGCGTACGGCGGTCGCACGGCGGAGGAGCTGATCTTCGGCCGTGACCACGTGACCACGGGTGCCAGCAGCGACATTCAGCAGGCCACCGGGATCGCGCGTCGCTACGTGTCGCAGTGGGGCCTTTCGGACGCCGTCGGTCCGATCCTCGTCGGCGACAACGAGCAGGAGATGTTCCTTGGTCGTGAACTCACCAGCCGTCGCGAGGTGAGCGAGAAGACCGCACAGCTCGTGGATGCAGAAGTGAGCCGCGTCATCAAGGAGGCGTACAACCGCGCCAAGGGTGCGCTCGAAGAGAACATCGACCTGCTGCACTCGCTGGCGAAGAACCTCCTCGAGCGCGAGACGCTCACGCGCGACGACATCGGTTTGCTGGTGAGGGGCCAGATCCTGCCGCCGCGCGTGGATCCGCCGTCGAACCTGACGCCGCCCGTGGTGGTCGCTCCGCCGGTCGCCGTCGTGACGCCGGAGCCCAAGCGCATTGCGCCGCCGCTCCTTGGCGGGCCTGGCATTCAGCCCGCCTGATGCACCGGCGTGCGCCCGTCCCGCTGCGCTGACCGATGCAGCGCAGCGGGAACTGCAGTGCCCAGACGCCACCGGCCGCCTCCGCGGTGCGGTGGCGTTTGCGTGGGGACACCCTCGATCTCGGCACCCCGCAGATCATGGCGATCTGCAACGTCACCCCCGACTCGTTCAGCGACGGGGGTGAGCACGACTCCGTGGCGTTGGCGCTGCAGTTCGCAGAACAGGCGCAACGCGCTGGTGCGACGATCCTCGACGTCGGTGGAGAATCGACACGGCCGGGCGCGACGCCGGTCGGGCTGACGCAGGAGCTGGCGCGCGTCATCCCCGTGATCGCGGCCGTGCGTGAGCGGGTGCCGACGCTGCTCGTGTCGGTGGATACCGTGAAGTCGGAGGTGGCGCGGGCCGCGCTCGAAGCGGGGGCGCATATCGTCAACGACGTTTCGGCAGGCCGTCTCGATCCGGCGATGTTCGCCGTCGCGGCGCGGTACGACGCCGGTCTGGTGCTGATGCATTCGCGCGGCGGTGTGGCCGACATGGCGACCTACGCCGCAGCGGAGTACGCCGAGCCGCCGATCGAGACCGTGCTGGTGGAGCTGGCGGAACGGGTGGAGCTCGCCTGCGCGGCCGGAGTGGCGCGGGAGTGCCTGGTGGTCGATCCCGGACTCGGGTTCTCCAAGACGCCTGCCCAGAGCCTCGCGGTGCTTCGCGATCTGGAACGGCTTGGCGCACTCGGCCTGCCGATGCTGGCAGGGGCCTCGCGGAAACGATTCATCGGCGAGCTGACGGGGGTGACGGAGCCGTCGCGCCGGATGGTGGGGAGCGTCGTGGCCCACGTGCTCGCGGTGCAGCGGGGGGCGAGGATCGTTCGCACGCACGATGTGGCGGCGACCCGGGACGGTCTGGCGGTGGCGTGGGCGATGTACGGCTGACCTCGTTACCTCGCGCGACGTAAATGAGTCTGCGCCTTGACCGGACTCTGCCATTGGTTGCTGACGGGTGATCGCAGTCGGGGCGCGCGATCTGTCGTGAGGCGGTGGTGGGTCCGGGGTTCATCCGAAGTGGTCCGACAATGGCACCCCGCCGGTGACGGCGGTCCGCAAAGCCAGCCAGCTCGCCTGTCGCGAGCCCGGGCGGTTGCCGAAGCACTGAACGGAGCGGGGGCGAGAGCCGCCGACTGGTCATGCCACGCCGTGGGGTGTCGCCGGACGGTTCGGGCTCACATGACTCCGCCCGGAGCTCCTCGATGTCGATGCATTCCCCGCGTGCCCTTCGCGCACTCTGCTGCGCACTGCTGACCGGGTTGGTGGCCGCCTGCGGTGATTCGCCCACTGGTCCCGACGTGGCGCCAGTGCCGGTCCAGCCCCTGGTCGCCGCGCGCCGGGTGTTCACATACACGCTCTCGGCTGCCGACAGCGCCACGTTCGGCGCGGTGCTGCTCGACGTCAGCGTCGCCGGTGGTTTGGTGGATTCGGTGGCGGTGGCTGGCGGGACGACGGAGCAGTTCGAGGGGCGGACGCTGGTCGTTCTGCCGGCCGCCGCACGCACTGCGACGCTTCGTGTCGTCGCGGGCGCCGGTGCGACCGGCGTCACGCTCGCGGTGCGCGAAGTCGCCGGCGGGGACGGAAACGTGCGTGACGGTGCGAATGCCGTGACGGCGGAGCCGGTCAAGTGAGCCACGCACCGTTGCGGTCAGCCGCCATCGTCGCGCTGCTCGGGCTTTGCATGCCGACAGGTGCGCGCGCGCAGGCACAGCGCGACCCCGTGCCTTCCGGCATGCGCTACACGCGCGTCCCCGGCGAGCCACGGACGTCGGCGGATCCGCGCAGCGGCAACGGTGTGTTCCACGAGCGCATCGTCGTCGAACCGATGGGAGCGTGGGCGCGTCGTGGCGCGGCCGTCGCCGCCGCCGGCGCCGCGATGCTGCAGACGATGGCCGACCGGCCGCAGGTGACCCTCTCGGTGAAGGGCAGCACCTCGGCGACGATGCTGTCAGCGCGCGGTGTCCTCACCGGGACGATGCGGCAGGCGGTGGTGCTGGTCACGTTCGCGGACGACTCGCTGGGCAGCGATCCCCGGACCAACGGCACCTTCGCCGCCAGCGAGTCGGCGATGATGGATGCCTACTACGGCACCGGTGGCGGACGACCGGCGTGGACCACCGTCTCGCAGTACTATCGCGCCGTGAGCGGCGGGCGTTTCGATGTGCAGGGCGAGGTGGTCGCGCGGATCCGCATGCCACGATCGCAGGCGTACTACGTCATCGGCGACGCGCGGAACGGATCCAGCCGGAGCATGGTCAACTGGAGCGAATTCCTGCGCACGGCCGTCCCGCTGATCGATGCGCAGCTGTCCGAAGCCGTTGCGGCGCGCTTTACCGAGCAGGGACGGATCGGGACGGTGTTCGGTCCGATCGCGTTCTTCCACCCCGGCGCTGACGGTGCCTGCGGCGCGACGTCGAACATCTGGGCCCACCGCTCCGTCTTCCCGTCGAGCAACAGCTTCACGGGAGCCTACCCGAGGATCAAGGGACGTGCGCCGTCAGACTACATCGTGCAGGGCACGCGCTGCTTCGAGAGTGCGTCGGAGCCGTTGCTCGGTCCGGCGATCCTGATCCACGAAACCGGGCATCTCATCGGCCTGCCGGACCTGTACAGCAGCGGCACCTACGCTGGTGGGGTGGGGACGTGGGACGTGATGTCGGGCTACTCGAGCACCAATTCCCCATCGGCACTGGGCGCATTCAGCCGAGTCGTGCTTGGCTGGGCGGCCGTAAAGGAAGTGGAGCTGGCGAGCGGTGCTGCCGTGGCCGTGCAACTCTCGCCGAACCGGCTTCAGGCCAGCGGATCGCGCGACACGGTACTCGCCATGCGCTACGGCAGTTCGTCCGATGAACTGCTGCTGGTGGAGCATCGCACGAAGCAGGGCGTGGACCAGACCGTGCACGAGTCGGGGCCGCTGCTCTGGTACGTGAATGCAGCACGTGCGCACCCGAGCGGATTCGTGCCGGGCGGGTACGCCGCGGGATCGCAGGTTCTGATGCTGCCGGTCAACAACAGCAACCCGGTCGCACCGGTGGTGATCGTCGTGCCGCAGAACGCCGCGTGGCGCGTCGCGAAAGACGGCAAGCCGTTGATCGACGTCTCGCTCGGCGTCGCGCAGCAGAATCAGGCGCTGACGCGTGACGTGACGTGGGGTCGCAGCGGCCGGCGCCGTGCCTTCACGCCGGACCTCGTCGACAGCATGCCGGCACCCGTCTGGCGGTCGTTCGTGACGGGTGCACCCGGCAACGTGCTCGAGCAGATCACCTGGAACGGCGATGACACGTCACCTGGCAGCTACTCGCTGCGATCGTCGTCGTTGCTGGACGTGGCCACGCCCGTCACGCCGATCGTCGTGCCGACCGACACCGTGCGACCACTGGCCGGTGCGGCGTGGACGGG
>Ga0105048_10003690_pt1 | contig 25081 bp, 19 predicted proteins | sample MAT05_FD_78382 | JGI IMG/M metagenome (GOLD analysis project Ga0105048, IMG submission 78382) | Freshwater microbial communities from Lake Fryxell liftoff mats and glacier meltwater in Antarctica - MAT-05 | ecosystem: Environmental > Aquatic > Freshwater > Ice > Liftoff microbial mat | place... | reverse complement strand
CGCTTCAAATCTGAGGTCGGCATACCCGAACTAAAGGAAGAACCCGGTCGCCCGCGTACCCGCCTCAGCGAACGCGGCATCGGCACGCAGAACCGTACCGACCCCGTTTTCGTCAGCCTTAGCAAAACGCGACTTTTCGACCCGACGTTGAATTTCCTAGGCACGAACGATCACCCCGGCGACTATCGTTCGAGCGGTTGCTCGGCGTGTCACCTCGTCTACGCAAACGATCGTTCGCCAGTGCATTCGGGGCCATACGCTAAGTACGGCAACCGCGGCCTCAGCGCGAGCACCGATCCGACGATTCCCAAAAACGAGCCGGGCCACCCGATCGAGCACCGCTTCACGAACACGATCCCGACGAGCCAGTGCATGGTCTGCCACGTTCACCCCGGCACGACCGTCATGAATAGCTACATCGGCTACCAATGGTGGGATGAAGAATCCGAAGCGCACCGGCTGTACCCTGAGAAACAAAAGAACCCTTCGCCGGAGCAAATGGTCCGCTCGATGATGCTTAACCCGAACGAATCGTCAGCGAAGAGCAATCTCACCGATCCCGCTTTCCTAAACGATATTACCGATCTGAATTCGCAAATGACGAAGGCGCAGTTCGGCGACTTCCACAGCCACGGCTGGGTGTTTCGTGCAGTGTACAAGAAAGATCGCAAGGGGATGTTACGCGACCACTTCGGCGAACAGGTCGGGCCACCGACGCCCGAGATGCTGATGGCATCGACGGCCTTCGCAACGAAGATGAAAGACTTCCACAAGAAGCCGCACGACACCGCGAAAGCGTCGAACACCGCCGAACGCGAGTTCGACAAATGCCGATCCGGGCAGCCCGTCCACCTGATGGACATCCACATGGAAAAGGGGATGCACTGCGTCGATTGCCACTTCGTGCAAGACATGCACGGCAACAATCGATTGCAGATGGAAGTGCGGGCCGCGACGGAAATCAGTTGCATCGACTGTCATGGTACTGCGTCCGAATACACCACGCTCCGCACCTCCGGACCGGCTCATTACACGTCGTCTGAAGATGGCAGCGGGCGAAACCTCGCCGCACTCAAGACCGCGTTCGGCAAGCGACGCTTCGAGGTCGAAGACCTCGGCAACGGCAAGAAACGCTACTTCCAGAATTCGATGGTTGAAAAGGGAGTGCGCTGGGAGATGGTCCAGACGCGCGACACGATCGACGACAAGCACCCGCGTTACAACGCGAAATCCGCACTGGCGAAAACGGTGCGCGTGACCGATGGCAAAATGGTCTTCGGCGACATGCCCGAAGGCGGCGACAAATGCGTTGCGCACTCCAGCACGAACATGAGCTGCATCGCGTGTCACAGTGCGTGGAATCCGAGTTGCTTCGGGTGCCATTTGCCGCAACGTGCGAACGTCAAAATGCCGAACCTGCACGCCGACGGCAACGTGAACCGGAACTATACCTCGTACAATTTTCAGACGTTGCGCGACGATGTTTACATGCTGGCCCGCGATGGCGATGCAACGGGTAACCGCGTCAACCCGGCACGCTCGTCGTGTGCCATTCACGTGGGCAGTTACAACGGCAACCGCGAGAATATCTACGTTCAGCAACAGACGATTTCCGGCGATGGCTACGGCGGGACTGCCTTCAGCACGAACGTACCGCACACCGTTCGCGGTCGCGGTTGGCGCGAAACGAAACAATGCACCGATTGCCACGTCTCACAGGCGAACGACAACAACGCGATCATGGCGCAACTGCTGATGCACGGCACCAACTACCTGAATTTCATCGGGAAATTCGCGTGGGTGGCGGCTGGAGAAGAAGGCATTTTCGCCGTGACCGTGACCGAGCAACAAGAGCCGCAAGCCGTCATCGGCAGCGAGCTACACCGCACCGCGTTCCCGGATAGTTACTCGAAACACGTCCTCGGTGGCAACGTGCTGAAACAGGCGTTCGAACACCCTGGCCGCGATATTTCGTTCGGCTTGATGAAGCCGTTCAAAGCGAGCGAAGTGCTTCAGGTGCAGGCCCGCGGAGAGTATCTGTATGCGGCGTGCGGCGAGCATGGCGTGCGGGTATTCGACATTGCCTTCATCGACAACAAGGCGTTCGCCGAGCGGATCACCACGGCTCCCGTGTCGCCGATCGGTCAGAAATTTTACGTCGAAACGAAGAACGCGCAGTACGTCGCCACGCCGACAACGGTCGCAGTCGACCCGACGCGAAAAATGAACCCGGCGAACAAGGAACAACCCGTTCACTCGATCTTCGCGTACCTCTACGTTGCCGACAAAGAAGAAGGCTTGATCCTGATCGGGGCCGGCACGACGATCGACGGCAACCCGATCAATAACTTCCTGAAACGCGAACTGACGTTCAACCCCGATGGCTTGCTGAAAGGGGCGTGCTTCGTGCAGATCGTCGGCCATTACGCGCACGTCTGTTGCGATGCGGGCCTCGTCGTTCTGGACATGGATACCCCGCTCAAGCCGAAGGTAACCGCCGTCATCGGCGAGCCGTTCATCAAGAAGCCGAAGAGCGTACAAGTGCAGTTCCGCTATGCGTATGTCGTCGATGAAGAAGGCCTCAAGATTCTCGATACTTCCGATTACGCGAAGCCGGTGTCGAAGGCGTTGATTCGCCTGCCCGAGTGTCACGCCGTGTACCTGGCCCGCACCTATGCCTACGTTGCTGCCGGATCGCGGGGCCTCGTAATTCTGGACATTACGAATCCGGAAGCGCCGAAGCTCGATCAGGTCTTTAACGCGGGTGGCGCGATGAACGATGTGCGCGACGTGAAACTCGGCATCACGTACACCAGTGAATTCGCGTACGTGGCCGACGGCAAGAACGGGTTGCGGGTCGTGCAACTCACGTCGCCCGATACGCCGGGCAACGAAGGCTTCAGCCCACGGCCGACACCGAAGCTAGTGGCGACGTACAAAATTCCGCACCACGGCAAGGTTCTCGGCATCGGCAAAGGACTCGACCGCGACCGGGCCGTAGACGAGAGCGGACACCAGATCGGGGTGTTCGGCCGCGTCGGCGCACGGCCATTCAACGCCGAAGAGCAGAAGAAAATGTACCTGCGCGATGGCAAAGTCTGGAAGGTGTCCGACGACCCGAAAGACCCGATCTACCAAGAAAAACGCAAGCCAAAGTAAACTGTATCGTTGACCTTCGCTGCGACTCGTGCGACACTGGGACTCCCGCCGGGCGGATTGGGCCCGCCTCACCTGTTGCACGAGGGTTTTCAATGTCGCACGCTGTCCGTATTACGGTGTTTCCTACCATTTTATTCGCACTGAGTGCGAGTCTCGTTGCACAAGTTCCCCAGTCGGAACTGAAAACGACGGTCACATTCAAAGGGCACACCGATCCGATTTATACGGTAGCATACAGCCCCGATGGCAAGGTCGTGGCCACGGGTAGCTTCGACAAAAGCATCAAACTTTGGGACGCCGCCACGGGCAAAGAATTGCGTTCGCTGGCCGGCGCTGCGGGACACCAGAGCCTCGTTCTCTCGGTGGCTTTCAACGCGGCCGGTGATCAGATCGCTTCCGGCGGGGCCGACAATTTCGCGAGGATCTGGGACGTGCCTTCGGGTAAACCGAGTCGCGAAATCGCGATGGGTGGCAAGGTCGCGAAAGTCGCCGTGAGTGCCGACGGCAAGATGCTGACTGCGGCGAGCGACGATGGCAAAATTCGCGTTTGGACATTGGCCGACGGCAAAGCCCTCGGCGAATCGGTGGGGCATATCGGCGCAGTGACAGGTCTGGCACTGACACCGAATGGTCAGTCGATCCTTTCCACGGGCGTCGATCGTACGCTTCGCGTGACGAATGCGCTGAACGGCTTACCCGTTGCAACGGTGGGCGTCGGGCCGGTAGCAGTTGAAGCGATGAGCATGACGGCCAACGGTGCCAACGTTTACACGACGAGTGCCGATGGTGTACTTCGCGTGTGGCCCAGTGCCCCGTTGCCTTCCAAAAAGTTGTTCGACCACACCGGGCCGGTGCGTCTGAGCGCGATTTCAAACGACGGGAATTTCCTGCTGACGGTCGCAGCCGACAAATCGGTGAAGTGGTCGAACGCCATCACCGGTGCGCCCGTCATGGCGATTCCGCCACTTTCATCGACGGCAGAATCGCTGGCCATTGCGGCAAACAACGCGTTGGTTGCGTTGGGCACGACCGACGGTAAACTGTTGGTGATCGCAACGGGCGATGGCAAGATTAAAGGCGAATTTTTCGCACACTCCGGTGCCGTTCGTGCAGTGGCGTTCCACCCGAATGGCACGCAGATCGCCACGGCGGGCGACGATGGTTTGTTCAAAACGTGGGCGTTGCCATTGAACCCACCGAAGGCGTTGGCACACGCCGATGTCGTAACGGTGTCCGCCGTTCACCCCGATGGCAAACGTGTCATCACAGGCGGAAACGACAAGCAAGTCCGGATCTGGAACAACGGTAACCCGGAGAAAACGCTCGCCGGTTGCACCACGGCTGTCACTGCGGTGTCAGTCGCTGGCGATGTGACGGCTGCTGGTGAAGCGAACGGCACCGTGCGGTTGTGGACGACATCGAGTAGCCAACCGGCGGGGGTGCTGGTGGCCGCACATCCGAAACCGATTGCTTACGTCGCCATTTCCGCCGACGGCCAAACGCTGGCAACGTCGGACGCCACTGGCCCGATCAAACTCTGGAAACTGCCGCTCGGCAAAGGGCCGAAGTTCGAACCGACCGCCAGCGTTCCGCTGAAAGCCCCGCTCGTCGCACTCGAAGCGATCGCGGGACAGCTGCAGTTTCTTGCGGTGGAAGAGACCGGTATCGCGACGACGTTCGACAAAACCACTGGCAAAACCGTCGTTGCGACCGAAGCCCTGAAAGGCAAGACGACCGCTTACGCGCGAATGACGACCGGTGCGAAGACCGCGTTCGCGGTCACCGATGCCGCAATCTCGAAGTGCCTCGTTCGCGGTGCGGATGGCAAAACACTCAAGGAAATACTCGTGGCCGGGCCGGTCGAAGCGATGGCGATTTCCGCCAACGGCACGCGGTTGATCGCAGGCACGGCGTCGCCCCAAGGACGTGCGGTCCGTGCGTACGATGTCGATACGGGCCGCGAACTGCAAGGGGTGGCGGTCGCCGCTGCGGTACGTAACCTCGGCATTTTCGCCGATAACAAAACGCTGATAATCGGCCTCGTTGGTGACAAGACGGTGACAATGCCGGAGTTAGTAGCGACCGCAACTTTGCCCGGCCACGTCGGGGGCATACGGGCAGCAGGGTTCCTGCCGAACGGGCAGATCGTGGCAGTGGGGGCCGACAAGTTGGTGAAATCGTGGGATCTGCCCGCGATGAAAGAAATCAAGACGTACGGCACGCTGCCGGAGGTTGCGAAGGCACTGGCGATCTCGCGAGATGGCACTGCTATCGCGGTTTCCGCTGGAAAATTAGTCAAGATTTGGCAAGCCTCCGACGGCAAGGAACTGCCCTTCGCTGCCCTGCCATTCGAGCCGACGTCGCTGAGCTTCAGCCCGGATCGCACGAAGATGCTCGTTGGCAGTGTCGAGAAAGCGGCGTGGTTGTACGAAGTGGCCACCGGGCAGCCGTTGCAGTTCTTCCCGCAAAATGCGGCTGTATATAGCGTCAGCTATCACCCAACGCAACCATTCGTTATCGTTGGTTCGGAAGACAACGCCGTGTCATCGCACCCGATTTCGGCGACTCGTTTCACCAAGGACGCCGATCTCATTCGCGGCCCCCTCGCGATGGTACCGAATACGTCGCAGATCCTGACGACGGGAGCGGGCAACATCGTAACCGGGTGGAACCCTACTACTGGAGCGAAAGAACGCACGCTCGAAGTGACCGGGCCGAGTTCGGCGATTGCGGTTTCCCGAAACGCGACACTCGTAGCGGTTGCGAGCGCGGCCGACAATTCCATTCAGATTTTCACGCTCAACGACAACAAACTGGCGGGGTCGTTTAAGGCCGCCGCGAAAGTCTCCGAACTCGCGTTTCACCCGAACGGGCAGATGCTTTCGGGCGTGATCGAAAACAACACTGTCGTCGCCTGGAACGTGATTTTCACGCCGAATCAGCCGTTGCCACCGGAGTTCGGCAGCGTCGTGCAAGTCTTCCCGCACCCGGCGAAAACGACCTCGCTCGCATTCGTCGGCGAAGCTGGCCTGCAACTGATAACAGGCTGTCACGATGGCATCGTTCGCGTTTGGAAAGTCGCATCGGATCAGCCCGCGAAATCGTTTCAACACCCGAACCTCGTCGATGCCGTCGCGTTCGACAAAACCGGCACGCTTCTGGCTACCGCCGGGCACGATGGTCTGATTCGCACGTTCGATGTTGTAAAGGGCGGGCAGCCGTTGAAGCAGATTAGTGCCCACCTAACGATGATGCTTCCGCAACCGATTTATACCGTCGTCTGGACGCCCGATTCGAAGGCGCTGGTGTCCGCGAGTTTCGACAAGTCGATCAAAATCTGGGATGCCACGAGCGGGGCGTTGATCCGCGAAATCAAGGGGTACCCCGATACGCCCCCAGTGGCGACTGCGCCGCCCGCAACGGGGCACCGCGATCAGGTATTCTGCCTCGCGTTCACGAAGGATGGCAAATTCCTAGCGAGCGGGTCGAGCGATCGTTCGATTAAACTGTGGGACTTTGCCACGGGTAACCTCGTCCGCGAGTTCGTGAACCCGAACCTCAAAACGCCGAACGGGCCAGCGCAGGCACACCCCGGTTTCGTTCATGCGGTGAAGTTCAGTGCCGACGACAAGACGTTGATATCGGCAGGCACCGCGCCGCGTAACCAGGGTTACCTTGCAAACTGGAACGTCGCCGATGGCAAGCTCATCGCGGCAGCCGAAGTGGCCACGGGGCCGATCTACTCGTTCGATTTGGCCGCCGATGGTGTCTCGGCAGTCATCGGTTGCGGGCCGAAAAACCGCACCGCTCCCGAATCCGATGCATATATCACGAGAATACCGGGCAAATAACAGTCGCAGGGCACGCGCAATGATTCGGACTCTGTTCTTCGATTTCGGCAATGTGGTCGCGTATTTCGATCACTCACCCGCGGTGGCAAAACTATCGACCTACACCGAGATGCCACCCGAAGCGTTGCGGAAAATGCTCTACGGCTCGCTCGAACGGCAATTCGAGAGCGGGCAAATCGACACCGCAGCGTACGTTCGGACGGCCATCGAACTCGGCCAGTTGCATTGCACACAAGCAGAGTTTCTCGCGCCGTTCATCGAAATCTTCACGCGCAACGCCGATGTGTGCGACCTCATACCGCAACTGGCGAAGTCGTATCGCCTCGTACTGGCGAGCAACACGAACGAAACGCATGCGGCGAAGTTTCGCGAGCAATTTCAGGATGTTCTGCAACATTTCTCTCATCTCGGCGTGTCGTATATAGCGAAGGCACGCAAACCGGATGCGGCGTTTTATGAGTACTGCCAGTCGTTTGCGAATGCCGAACCGCACGAATGTGCGTTCATCGACGATATGGCAATGAACGTGGAAGCCGCCGAACAGCACGGCTTTTGTGGCATCCATTACCGGCCCGGCGACAGACTTACCGAGAAACTTCGCGAAGCGGGGATTCTGATCGGGTGAGAGAATCTATAATTTGAGTAGACCGAGATTGCGAGACTCGTCCGAAAGCTGGCTCCCCGAGATACTGCGTTATGAATGTGCTCCAACACGCTGACCCGGAACTGAATCACGCGATCCAAGCCGAACGGAACCGCCAGCGGTTCGGTCTGGAGATGATCGCGTCCGAAAACTACGCCAGCCCTGCGGTGATGGCCGCGCAGGGTACAGTGCTGACGAACAAATACGCCGAAGGTTACCCCGGCAAACGCTACTACGGCGGCTGCGAATTCGTTGATGTCGCCGAGCGAATTGCCATCGATCGGCTCAAAAAGCTGTTCGGCGCGGAACACGCAAACGTGCAACCGCACTCCGGCGCACAAGCGAACATGTCGGTGTTCCTCGCATGCCTGCAACCGGGCGACACGATTCTCGGCCTCGATCTGGCACACGGTGGCCACCTGACGCACGGCATGAAGTTGAACTTCTCCGGCAAATACTTCAAGGTCGCTAGCTACGGAGTGACCCCCGATACGCACCGTATTGACTACGATCAACTTGCGAAACAAGCCCGCGAACACAAACCGAAGATGATTATCGCGGGTGCCAGCGCGTATTCGCGCATCATCGACTTCGCGAAATTCGCCGAAATCAGTAGGGAAGTCGGCGCACTATTCATGGTCGACATGGCGCACATCTCCGGTTTGGTGGCCGCGAAACTGCACCCGGACCCGGTGCCGTTCGCGGACTTCACGACGTCGACCACGCACAAGACGCTACGCGGCCCACGGGGTGGAATAATCTTATGTAAGCCCGAGTGGGCACAGAAAATCGACTCGGCGGTGTTCCCCGGAATCCAAGGTGGCCCGTTAATGCATGTGATCGCCGCGAAAGCCGTCGCGTTCGGCGAAGCGCTTCGACCTGCCTTCCGCGATTACGTTCAACAAGTGATCGACAACGCGAAGTACCTCGCCGAAGATCTGATGAAACACGGCTTCCCGATCGTCTCCGGGGGGACGGACAACCACCTGATGCTGATCGACGTGTTCACTAAAGCGGGCATCGGTGGCAAACAAGCCGAGGCCGCGCTCGATGCCGCAGGTATCACGGTCAACAAGAACATGATCCCGTACGATCCGCGCAAGCCAATGGACCCGTCGGGCATCCGGATCGGCACGCCCGCGCTGACGACGCGCGGCATGAAAGAGCCGGAGATGAAGCAGATCGCGCGTTGGATTACGGATGTTCTCGCGAAACCGACCGACGACGATTTGATCTCCCGCGTTCGTGGAAGTGTCCGCGAACTCTGCGAGCATTTCCCCGTACCCACCGAAGCCACCTGAGCGACGAAGTTTCAATGGCCCCGATCATTATCGCTTTCGCATGCATCGGCGCGATGCTATTCGCGCTTCTCACGTTTGCCGTATTCATCTTCATGATGGCATGTCGATGGTGCGGCGTCGAAAGGCCGCGTTTCCCTGCCGCTGCGGGCATCGTCATCGTCTCGTGGATCGTTTGGACGATCGTTGAAGCGATCCTCGTTGCCGTGCTCCAATACGTCTACGAAAGTGCGGGTTACCCTTTATGGGAAGCTCGAATTGTCAGTTTCTTCCTGGCGTTGCCACTCGATTTAACAATCGCGACGGGGTTGCACATGGCACTCATGCGTGCGCCGCTCGGTAAAGCAGTCGAAGTCTGGTACATCCAACGCCTGATTCTGTTGGCCATCGTTCTCGCGTTAACTGCCGTCGTCGCCGTCGGCTTCCTGGCTGCGAAAGGTTGATCGTTTCTCATGCCGCGTTTTTTCGCCACGTGCGCTCGCGGCCTGGAGCCGATCCTCGCCTGGGAACTCGAAACTCTTCACGCCGCCGACGTTACCGTCGGTCGCGGTGGCGTCTCGTTTGCCGGGGAAATCGATCTGCTGTATCGCGCGAACTTGTGGCTTCGAACCGCCGTGCGGGTCTTGCAGCCGATCCTCGAATTCCCCGTGCGTTCGACCGATGAACTTTACGATGCGGTGCGGTCGTTGCACTGGCCGGATTTCATGTCGCCCGATCACACCCTGGCCGTCGATAGTAACGTACGCGACTCGCTGATTACGCATTCGCAGTATGCGGCACGACGGGTAAAGGACGGCATTTGCGATCAATTTCGCGAACTCGCCGGGCGTCGGCCGAGCGTCGATACCGAAACGCCGATGATCGGTATCAACCTGCACATCTCGCGGAACAAAGGCATTTTGAGCCTCGATACCTCGTGGAATTCCTTGCACAAACGCGGCTACCGACCGGCATTGACGCGGGCACCGTTGAACGAAGCACTCGCTGCGGGGTTGCTGCTTTCGACGGGCTGGTTTGGCGATGTCCCGCTCGTCGATTTCATGTGTGGCTCGGGCACGTTCCCAATTGAGGCGGCGTGGATTGCCACGCATCGTCCGCCCGGTTTGACTCGCAAGTGGTTCGGCTTCATGGGCTGGCCGAGTTTCGACCGGCAGTTGTGGAATGCCATCCGGGACGATGCCCGCGACAAGGTTGCGACCGTCTGCCCGACGACGATTATCGGGAGCGACATTCGCCGCGACGTCGTCGATTTTGCGATCAACAACGCGAAAACAGCCGGTGTCGGCGGGATCGTGCCGTTCCACCGTCTCGATTTAAACGAGACCCGGCCACCCGATGGCCCGCCAGGCATTCTCATCTGCAATCCGCCGTATGGCGAACGGATCGGCGACGAGAGCGAACTGATTCGCGACTATCAAATGATCGGCGAAGCCGCGGGGAGAAACTGGCCCGGCTGGCGTCTGTTGGTGTTCACATCGAACGACATGCTCGCCCGAAACGTGGGTCTACCCGTGGAACGTCGCACACCGTTCTACAACGGCAGCCTCGCATGTAATTTGTGGGAATACCACACGGGCGGGTGAAGAGCGGCGGCGATCGAAGAAATATTTCCGACGACTTTCGATGTCCGTACATTTACAATTGCTCTGCGTCCGGAATCCGATCGTAAGGAATAACATCATGTGGGCATCGGCACTTCTCGTCACGAGCTTACTGCTTGCACCGGCGCAAGGTACGGCCACGGACTTGCAACTTTCGAACGTCCGCAACACCTACGGGGAACTCGGCGGCACCCGCCCCGATGGCAAGTTCCTGCCCGGTGATGTCGTGTTTATCGGTTTCGACATCGACGGCATCACCGTCGACGATCAGGGCCGCGTGCAGTATCGCATGGCGATGGAAGTCATCGACAAAAACAACAAGCCGATATTCAAACAAGACCCTTCGGACAAAGTCGATTTCGTCCCGCTCGGCGGCAAAAAACTACCCGCTCGTGCGTTCGTTACCATCGGCCTCGATCAAGAGCCAGGCATGTACACGCTGAAACTCGTCGTGACGGACACGGCATCGAAGGCGACGCAAACGCTGTCGAAGCCGTTCGAAGTGACGAAGAAAGATTTTGGCATCGTTGCCGTTTACGCGAGCGTCGACGAACGGGGTGCGATCCCCGCGCCGACGACGGGAATCATTGGGCAGTCGATCTTCGTGCAGTTCGGCATCGTCGGTTTCGACCGCAGCCCCAAAGACGCCGCCGACCCGAAGAAGGGCAACCAGCCCGATGTGCTGATCGAGATGTCGCCGATCGATTCCACGGGCGTACCAACACTCAAGAAGCCGATCGCATACAAGCTCGAAAACGGGGTCGACGAAAAAGAATCGGGCTTCACGATGCGGTTTCTGTTGCCGATGACGCGCGCGGGAAAGTACACCGTTCGTCTGAGTGCGACCGACAACCGGACCCGCAAAACGGCGACGTTCGATCTGCCCGTGACCGTCGTGCCATCGGCAAACTGATAAGCTAACCTGAGATCGATTTTTGTCCCATGCGAGGCAGTGATGAGTCAGCTTCAAGACCGGATCGCGCAATTTCGGAAGATGGCTACCGACGACCCCGAAAACGAACTTGGCCACTTCCGCCTCGGCCAGTTGCTCATGGACGATGGGCAACTCCCCGAAGCGGCGGCTTCGTTCGCGAAAACGCTCGAACTCAGCCCGCAGTTCTCGAAGGTGTATCAGTTGCTCGGCGAATGTTACATCAAGCAAAACGACAACGCGAAGGCGATCGAAGCGTTGACGAACGGCTACAAAATCGCCGATGAACGCGGCGACAAAATGCCGCGCGACGCGATGGCAAAGATGTTGACCACGCTCGATGCACCAATCCCGAAAGCGGCCGAACCGACGGCCTCCGTCGACGAAGGCCCCGATAGCGGCTTCACGTGCGAGCGCCCCGGTTGTGCTGCGGGTCGTCGTGCCAAGCCACTCGCACTGCCGCCGCTCAAGGATGAAATCGGCGTACGGATTCAGCAAAAAATCTGTGCCGATTGCTGGCAGGGATGGTTCAAGGATTTCAGTATCAAGGTCATCAACGAGCTTCGCCTCGACCTCAGTTCCGAGTCCGGTCAGGGCGAATACGACAAACACATGCGGGAATACTTCGGCTTCGAGAATTGACAATGACCGCCCCAACGTACCTCGTGCAGTACGGTCTCTCCGCACACATTGGTAATTTTTGCGCCCCCATCGCGGGGCGTTTCGTTCGTTCGGATCGCGTTGTCATTCATAGCCCGCGCGGTGTGGAACCCGGAATAATTTTGTGCGAGCCAAACCGACCGTTCGGCACCACGACCGATGGCGATTTACTCCGTCCCATTTCCGATGACGACGAATCGAAGTGGTCGTTACTGCTGCAAGAATCGCAAGAGATCTTGAACGCCGTAAACGATGCAGTGGTCGATCAGCCGGTGCAATTTGTCGATGCCGAACCGCTACTCGATGGCCGCACGTTTCTGCTTCATGTATTGCCGTGGGGCGATGCGGATATCTCGCGAATCCTCGAACGCTTGTCGGCCCAACTCGATCGCACGTTGCTCGTTCACGACCTGTCGCAGTTGCAAAGTTCCACGGAAGAACCCGAGCAGAGCGGTTGCGGCAAGCCCGGTTGCGGTACGGAAAGTGGTGGCTGTTCGAGTTGCAGCACGGGTGGCGGTTGCGGCACATCATCGTGTTCCAGCGGCAAAGTGAAATCCGCCGCCGAGTTAACGGGCTTCTTCGAACAGCTACGCACACAGATGGAAACCGACGCAAAGCGCACGCCATTGCTGGGGTGAAGGATTATCATTTCGGTGCGTTTGTTTTCGTGTAGATCGTAGTGAGGTCGTTCGAGTATACTGACAATCCTGCCTGCCGATTCCGTCTCCCTCGAGGTGTTCGTTCATGCGACGATTGCTGTTACTCGTTCCGTTTTTACTCACCGTCATCGGGCTGTCATCGGCCAATGTTTCCGGGCAAGACAAGAAAAAGAAAGCCCCCGCGAAGCCGCAACTCGCCACGCCGGCCGATACGTTCAAGGTCGCGAAAGGCTTCAAAGTCGAGCTGTTATACAGCGTTCCGAAAGAGACCGAAGGTTCGTGGGTGAACCTCTGCGTCGATCCGAAAGGGCGACTAATCACATCGGACCAGTACGGCCCGCTGTACCGGATTACGGTACCGCCACTCGGTAGCACCGAAGGCACCAAGGTCGAACAACTCCCCGCCGACCTCGGCGACGCCCAAGGCTTGTTGTGGGCGTTCGATGCGCTGTACGTGATGTCCAACTCGCATCGCAAACTGCCGAGCGGCAGGCAACTCAAGCCCGCACTTTACCGCGTGACATCGTCTAAGAACGACGACACGTTGGACAAGGTCGAGATGGTCATAGAGTTCGGCGGCGCGGGTGGCGAACACGGTACGCACGCGATTCTGCCGCACCCCGATGGCAAGCGGCTGACGCTCGTTTGCGGCAATCAAACGCAGATGCCAAAGTACGACACGACCAAAGTGCCACCGGTTTGGGGCGAAGATCACCTGCTGCCGCGGATGCCCGATGGCAACGGGTTCATGCGTGGTGTCATGGGGCCAGGCGGCTTCATGGTCAACGTCGATCCGGACGGCAAGAACGTCGAGCTTTTCAGCGTCGGCTTCCGCAACCAGTACGATGCGGCTTACAACGCGAAGGGCGAACTGTTCAGCTACGATGCCGACATGGAATGGGACATGAACACGCCGTGGTACCGACCGACGCGCGTCTGTCACGTGACGAGCGGTAGCGAGTTTGGTTGGCGTAACGGCGCGGGTAAGTACCCGGCCTATTACGCAGATAATCTGCCCGGCATCTGCAACATCGGGCCAGGCTCGCCGACGGGTGTTTGCTTCGGTTACGGGGCGAAGTTTCCGTCGAAGTACCAGAACGCGTTTTTCATTTGCGACTGGAGTTACGGCAAACTATACGCGATCCACACTGAAGCCGAAGGTAGCGGCTACAAGGGCGTCGCGGAAGAGTTCGTAACGGGCACGCCGTTGGCTCTCACCGATGTCGTCATCAACCCGAAAGACGGCGCGATGTACTTCACGGTCGGCGGCCGCAAAACGCAGGGCGGTCTGTACCGCGTGACGTACACCGGCAACGAAGCGACCGACCCGGTTCCCGCGAAGGGGAAGCCGACGGAGAATATCCGCACGCAAGTCGAAGCCTTCCACGCGAAATCGAAAGATCCCGTTGCCGTAGAAACGGCATTCGGAGCGCTGAGTAGCCCGGATCGTTTCGCACGCTTCTCCGGTCGCGTGGCACTCGAGCACCAAGACGCGAAAGACTGGGCAAACAAGGCACTAGCGGAAACGAACCCGCAAGCTGCGATCCAGGCTCTTCTTGCCCTGGTTCGCGTATCGGCAGCGTGCCCCGAACACGACAAAGCGGGCAAGCACGTCGGCGATCCGAAGTTGCGCGGCCAGATTCTCGCCTCGCTCGCCAAGATCGATTTCGCCAAACTGACTCACGAACAAAAGCTCGATCTGGTTCGCGTCTATCACGTGTTATTCAACCGTTTCGGGCAGCCATCGGTCGCCGAACGCAAGGCGTGGCTAGCGAAATTCGACCCCGTATTCCCGACCAAAAATCGCTACGTCGATTGCGAATTACTGCAAGTCTACGTCTACCTCGAAGCTGCAAACGCCGCGACGATTGGGGCGAAACTGCTGGCGACCGCACCGACGCAAGAAGAGCAAATGGAGTACGCGCGGGTACTGCGCGTTCTGAAGACCGGTTGGACGCCCGCCCAGCGGATGCAGTACGCCGAGTGGTTCGTGGCCGCGAACAGTTTCCGCGGCGGAAACAGCATGAAAGGCTTCATGAAGATCATGCGCGACGACTTCGAGAAGACGCTATCGCCAACGGATAAGACAGCCGTGGCGGCAACGCTGAAGAAGGCCGCCGCAGGTACGGCAATGGCCGCACTGCCACCGAAGCCGTTCGTGAAGAAGTGGACGATCGACGAACTCGCACCGAAGCTTGAAGCCGGGTTGAAGTCGGGCCGCGATTTCGAACATGGCCGTAAGCTCTTCAGCGAGAGTCGCTGCTTCAGTTGCCACCGTTACGACAACGATGGCTCCTCGTACGGCCCCGACCTTAGCGCGGTGTCGGGGCGGTTCGGGCCGAAAGACTTGCTCGAATCGATCCTCGATCCGAACAAGGAAGTCAGCGATCAGTATGCCGCCGTCGAGTTTGAACTCGAAGATGGCGGCAAAGTGATCGGGCGGATCGTCAACCTCGGTGGCGATGGCTTCTCGGTGAATACTGACATGCTCGACCCGAACGCGATGCGGAACATTAACCGCAGCAACATCGCGTCCTTCAAGCTGTCGAAACAATCGATGATGCCCGCCGGGTTACTCGATGTGCTGAAGGACGACGAAGTAATGGACCTGATGGCTTACTTGCTATCGCGCGGGGATCGCAACCACATGATGTTCAAGAAGTAATCGCAGAGTGAAGTCACATGACACCCGCGGCATAACGAAGTCGTTGTGCCACGGGTGATTTTGTTTATCCAACGGTGGACGCACGACGTGCCGTTAGAAACAGCTCGTTGCATTCTGCTTCCAGTATGCCACCGATAATATCGCACTGCCACTTATCGCTACGGCGAACGACTTCGTCGGCCGGGATGTCGATTTGCTTCCAGCCGTTGCGTATCAGGAACGGAATCGATGTACCGAAAACGACCGCACCGATACCGGCCCAGAGAATCGCCCCTTGGCACATTGGGCACGGTTCGGCGGTGGTGTATAAAACGAGCCGGGAACAATCAATTTCGGCAGTAGATGCTACCAGCCGGTTGATGGCATCGATCTCCCCGTGCCACGTTGGGTTCTCCGCCGACCGGTTCCAGCCCTCGGCCACGACCTCGCCAGAATCGCGATTCACAATGACTGCACCAAAGGGCAAGTCGGGAACATTCGCCGTCAGTGCGATGGCCTTCCGCATGTATCGTGCGTGATCGAGTTCGTTCACAAAAGTACCTCATCGTATTAAAATTTAATCTACGGGCAGGAACGCCCACAACGATGGCCGACCGCAGTTGCAGTGGACCGCACGACCCAGTAGCCCGAGTCCGGCAAGGCTCAGATACACCGTTGTACGAGCCGCGTCCCAGCAACCCGTGACGCCTTGCGAACGTGGCCCTTCGAGCCGATTCGTCACGCTTGGGATGGGGTGAAAGATGCTTTCCACAAGGGAAGGGCGATCCGGTTCCCCATCTTGCAATCCGTCGAGAATCTGCGTGTTGCGGCGGATCTGTTCGTCGGGTGTTCCCTCGGCTCGCGCTCGCTCATCTACCTCGGTCACGCCACGTCGGCTGAACGTCGGCAGAATCAGAAGCCCGAAGAATGACCACAAACTGAACCACAGGCTCAACTCGATCGTGCCGCCCGCCGTACCTAGCCGCGGCCCAACCACCCACGCGCTCAGAATCAGGCCAATTGGCGTAAAGAGCAGTGCGGTAGCCCGACCGCGATACCAGGTGCCGGTTTTCACCGCCAGCGCTCTGCGATACCGGGCATACGCGAATCCATCTGGGCCAAGCACGTCGTTCCATTTCGCCGGCAAGATGTGATACTGCGGCCGAAAAACCCCTACGATCGCGCCCGTAAATCCCTCGTCGGCACTTGCTGCAAGGTAAACCGGTAACTGGTCCTCCGGCGCGGCGTCCGTCAGTTTCAGCGTGGCCAACAGGGACGCGATCATCATTCGACCACGCAGCAGTAACACGGCCAGCAATAACCCGGCCGCTGCCGTACCGGCGACGCCACCATACCGGCCCGCGAACATTAGCACGACAGCATTGAGGAACAGAAGCACGGAGTGCACGGCGACTCCCCGCCCGAGGCCGACCAGATATCGGCTTGCCGGCAAGTGCGCTCGGCCCGAGCGTTGTGGCAGCAAATAGCCACCGAACAGATCGAACGGCAGGTGCAATAACGCATAGATCGCAACGAAACTCGCCAGAACCGGTAACTGCTCTGCCACCGATAAGCCGACACCAGCTTGCACGAATCCGGGCAAGTCCAACAGCAAGCCGATGGCCGAGAGCACGACGAATGTGCCGACCGCAGAAATGCCGAGATACAGCCTTGACCTGCCATATCGCGGTATGCGCAGTCTTGGGCGGACATCTTGGACCAATGGCATTGCTATCTCCGACGCGAGGGATTCACACTTTCATTGGTAGACCGTCGGGCAAAGGGAAATCGCGTGTCATCACTCTTCGTTTAGCCGCGCCGCGGAGTCTTCGAAGCGAAGCGCGGGCACGGCATATCGGATACCAACGAGATTTCTCGCGTTTTCGCGCCCTACGCTTCGCTGCGCAAAGCCTCCGCGGCGCGGCTAAACGCGGAGTTCCGACTTACGCCTTCACGCCGAGTTCGCCACAGGCATCGGCGTAACCAGGGCGGGCTGGCCGAAGGTGAGAGAAGTGCCCTCACAGTAACGGGCCGACGGGCGACAGCCTAATTACTATCTTGAGTGTAACCGTATTCTCATAAGGGAGGTGCAAGCATGATTCACGTGATCGCGACAATCGAGATCAAACCCGGAACACGGGCGACATTCCTCGAAGTGTTTGACAAACTCGCGCCAATCGTTCGCGCTGAGGACGGTTGCATCGAGTACGGTGCGGCAATCGACGTCGGTGCGGGGTTGGCCGTGCAACCGCCACTGCGCGAAAATACGCTGACCATCGTCGAGAAATGGGCCGACCTCGCCGCGCTGAAAGTCCACCTGCAAGCCCCGCACATGAACGACTACCGCGTCGCGGTAAAAGACATCGTATCATCCGTGCAACTGCACGTGTTGCAACCCGTTTAAGTCATGTGGCGGATGCGGTAAAGCGTGCCTTTCGTGCGTTCGCCGCCGGGTTCGCCGGCGCGGATGAAACTCGGCTCCACATCGAGTTCGGCTTCGCCACAACGCCATCGGAAACTGCGGGCACACTCGCGGTCCGGGTCGGTAATTAGTGCGAGGCCACCCGGCGCGAGCGTGGCCTTGATGAATGCGGCGAGCGGTTCGACCATCGCTTCGATGTACATCAGATCCGAGCCGATAATTACTGGAAACGTTACGCCGTTGGGTGGCGAACGCATATCGAGCGGCAACGCGGCAAACTGCGTAAAGCCATTGCGTTCGGCGTTTGCGGTGGCGAATCGCACGGCCATTTCATCGATGTCGGAAAACGTCACGTGTAACCCACGCGCGAGTGCCGCGATGCCACCGAGGCCAAGGCCGCAACCGATTTCGAGTACCTTCACGGGCGATTGCGATTGTTCCCACGATTCGCGCAGCACGACTTTCGCAAGCATCCGCCCGGCGGCCCAAAGGTCCGTCCAGTACGGGATATATTCGTGCGTGGCATACGTCGAAAGCACGATCGGGTGATTGAAAACCAACTCGATGCCGGATGGGCGTTCGAGAATAAACGTGCGACCTTCGACGATCACAGTTTCGAGCATACGCTCCGCAACCGCATCGGCGGGCGTGCAAATTATGCGAGTCGGGTTCGACATGCCGATTCTTTCATCTACGGTGGATCGTCGCCGCCAGCGGACCACGGGTTGCAACGGCAGACGCGCCACACGCCTTTCACACCGCCGACGAGCGGGCCGTACTTTTTTACGGACAGCACGAAGTACTCGCTGCAGCCGGGCTGGAACTTGCACGTCGGTGGCAGCATCGGCCGGATGAGATACTGGTAGCCGCGCACGCACACGATCAGAATGCCGCCAACCACTAGAGCGGGGCAGTGCCACAGCCAGCGGATCACGGTGCCACCTCGGCACGTCGTTCGTCCAGCTTCAGTTTTTTGGAAACCTGCATCGCGAGTGCCAACAACGATTCGCGTATCGGCTCTAACCCCAGGTCGCGCGCCGGCAGTTTGGGAATCAGCACGTAGTCGATGCCAGGCGGGAGTTCGTGTTGCAACAGTCGGAACGCCTCGCGGAACAGCCGCTTGAAGCGGTTCCGCACGATCGCGCCGCCTACTTTCTTCGAGACCGACACGCCTAGCCGCGCATGGGGAAGGGCGTTCTCGCAGGCATAGACGATGAGGTGCGCATCGCTGACGGATCGCTTGCGGTCGTAGACTCGCTTGAAATCCTCTGGCGATTTCAGGCGGTGCGTCGGCGGGAACAGCAGTCGTTGTGTCATCACGCCCAAGCGAGTGTCGAACGGGATTTCGGCGGGTTGAGTTTCGCGAACGATTCGATCAACTCGCGGCTCGCATCGTCGAGCATCTTCGGCACAACGATCTGGAACACGAGATATTGATCGCCACCCGCAATGCCCTTCCCACGCAGCCGCAATCGCGTATCGGACGATGTACCCGCCGGCACTTTCACGGTGAGGCGATCCCCGCCCACGGTCGGCACTTCGACGGCCGCGCCGAGTGCCGCTTCGGAGATATCGAGCGGCACTTCAAGCAAGATATCGTTGCCATCACGGGTGAAGAACGGGTGCGATTCGATTTTCACGATCAAGTAAACATCAGTCGAACCGGTGGCCGCCGCGGGGACACGGAGCTTCTTGCCGTCGTCGATGCCTACGGGAATTTTGACATCGATCTTACGCCCGCCAATGTTGAGGCTGAGCGTGCCGCCCGCCGCCGCCGTGAGGAACGGCACCGCGACTTCAGTTTCGACATCTTCCTGCGGTCGCGTCCGCGTTCCCGCACCGCGCCGACCTTGCTTGCCAAATAGCTCGTTCGGGTCGAAACCCGGCCCCGGGTCGCGGTCGCCGAAGAATTGCTTGAAGAGATCTTCGGCCGCAGCGGGGTCGAAGCGCCCGCCGGGCGCGCCCGCTCCGTTCCAACTGGGGAAGCCGTTAGGGTCGCCGGGGTAACCACCGGGAAAGCCGCCGCTCATCTGCGGGCCGGTGTGGCCGAACTGATCGTACGAACCGCGTTTCTTCGGGTCCGAAAGCACTTCGTGTGCCTCATTGACTTCCTTGAACGTCGCCTCGGCTTGCTTGTCGCCGGGGTTCTTGTCGGGGTGATATTTTTGCGCGAGTTTGCGAAACGCCTTCTTGATCTCGTCGGGCGTGGCGGAACGGGAGACTCCCAGAATTTCGTAATAGTCGCGTGGCATCGTCGAGCCTGTGGATGGCAACCGGGTGTTCGTCTAATGGCAATTCTACACCCAGTAGCCGATTGCGGTAGCGGCAATGCGACTTCTCGTTTAACGCGATGGTGAACGTGTGGAACGTCTCTTGGCCGGATTTGTCCGATACGGTCAGGATCACGTCGCCTGCCTTCGCGTGCGATCGAGGTATTATCAGACAGAAAGCAGATATGATAGAAGTGTCGGCACGGTCAGTGGATAATAGAAGGTGTACCATGGCATTCAGTAACTTTACGCTTCAATCGGCGCAAGAGCAGTTCGGGCTGAAACTGATAACGAGCGAGCCGCTCTTTGCAGGCGTCCGTTCCGTCGATGTGAGTATAGAAGTTCGTCGTAATCTGGATGTCTTCGGCGAACTCGCATTGAGTGTGAACACCGAAAAGTCGCGATCCGAGTGGCTCATCGCCCCTGTTTTTGGCGAATTGTGGCTTCGTGGCCGCAGAACGATCTGCGTGTTCTCCGGCGTCGATTTCACATTCGACAAAGAGTCTGGACTGTCCGGAGTCGTCGATTTCCTGATCGGCAAAGGCCCGCAGGTGTAGTTCTTGATGGCACCGATTCTCGTGCTAGTCGAAGGGAAAAACGAGAGCATCCCGAGCGGCCAAGGGCAGTTAGCGGCCGAGATGGTTGCATCGCTTAGATTTAACCAAAAAGCCAAAAACACAATCGATACAGTCTATGGCGTCGTAACCACTGGCGACAACTGGCGATTTCACCGGCTCCGCGAATCCGAATTCGTTATTGATACCCGCATATACGTCATCGGGGAGGTCGATCAGATCCTCGGAATTCTCCTCTACATCATGGGGCTGAACCCCGTCGAAACGTCGGTTTGACGGGGTTCAAAACCTGCCTATCCCGCGTGGCAGGAACAACTGGTGCGATCCTGATGGGAAGCCAGACAAATCGGGGCGAAGATACGTAACTTGACGACGGCCCGCCGACGATTATAATTTTCGCAGCACGAAAGGATTTGTGCGATGACGACTATCGTCCGGATTTAACGCACACCTGCAACGCCGATTTCCCCGCTTCGATCCACGCTGACTCACCCGAAAGCCCGGACGCTGTACATTGATATAGCGTGCGGTCGTTCGCTTTGTGAATTGAGACAGCCCTTGCCGAACAGGTGATTTGTGCCCCGCGATTTAGTGGAACTCAAGAACCAGGTGAAGGCTGCCAGCGACATACTCGATGTCATCTCTAACTATTTGCCCGTACACACGAACGGAAAAATCCACAAATCGATTTGCCCCTTTCACAACGATACTCGCCCCTCGATGCAAATCGACCGCAAGTTCCAGAACTTCCACTGCTGGGCGTGCGGAGTGAAAGGCGACGTCTTTAGCTTCATCGAAAAATACGAGAAAGTCGGCTTCAAAGAAGCACTCGCGATCCTCGCACGCCGGGCGAACATCGCGCTCGAAGAGGCTTCGCCGCAAGATCACCACAAGATCCAACTGTTCGAGGTCATGCGCTGGGCACAGGCGGAATATCAGACCTGCCTGCTCGAATCCGAGATCGCACTCGCGGCCCGCAAGTACATCGGTTCTCGCCATTTGTCCGGCCCCACCGTACGCCAGTTCGGCATCGGCTTCGCACCCATCGACGGCGATTGGCTCACGAAACAGGCGAACCAGCAAGGCATCTCGACCGACTTGCTCGAAGAAGTTGGGTTGATCGCCAAACGCAACGAAAACCGAGGCTTCTACGACCGCTTCCGCGATCGCGTCATGTTCCCGATTCGCGATGTCCAATCACGAACAGTCGGCTTCGGCGGGCGCATCCTGCCCGATTCCCCCTATGCAGCACGTGGCCCAAAGTATTACAACTCTTCGGACACGCCGTTATTCAGCAAGAGCGATCTCATCTTCGGCATCGATCACGCGCGACACGCCGGGGCTGCGGCCGGTTTCCTCGCCGTTGTCGAAGGTTACACCGATGTGATGATGGCGCATCAGTCGGGGATTCCGAACATCGTCGCAGCGATGGGCACGGCACTGAATGCCCGCCACGTCGCGCAACTGCGACGCTACGCGAACAAAGTCGTGCTACTCTTCGATGCCGACGAAGGTGGCAACACCGGCGTCGATCGCGCGCTTGAGATTTTCATCAGCCACGATGTCGAACTCGCGATCGCCACGCTGCCCGAAGGCCTCGACCCTGCCGATTTGCTGTCGAAACCCGACGGGAAAGAGATCTTCCAGAAGGTACTGCTCAACGCGGTCGATGCGCTCGATTTTAAACTGAATCAGCTGTTTGCGAAGAATCCGGAACCAAACATCGAAACGACGCGACGGATGCTCGATGCGATTCTCGGCGTGATTGCGATGGCCCCGAGTGTGCCGAACCAATCGGCTCAACTGAAACAGGAATTGATCCTGACGCGGCTCTCGCACCGGATGGGCATCGAATTAAAAGTCGTGCGTTCGCGGGTGAAAGAATTGCAGGTCGAACGCCGCAAACAAGAGCAGCGTAACGCTAGCCGTGCGGCACCGGTAATGCCCGCGGCGGCACGCATTCTGACACCAGAAACGCAAGCAAACATAGGTAAACCATCGGGTTCGGCACCGGTGCTCGAACGCCAGTTGTTGCAGATATTGCTCGCGGAACCGGGTCTCGTTCCCGATGCGAAAGACCATGCCCCGGCGGAACTCGTTTCCCATTCGGGCTTGAAACGAATGCTGATCGAACTGTACGCTCTCCACGATATGGGTATTCCACCCGACCTCGATGGCCTCCGGGTCCGATTGCTCGACCGACCCGACCTCGCGTCGGTGGCGATGGACCTCCAACAAGTCGGACGTGGCATTCCCGACCGGCAGTTGTACTTTAAGAAGGTCATAGAAGGTTTTGGGAAACAACGGGTCGATGCCGATACGAAGTCGGTGAAGGACCAGTTGAACGCGGTCGGCACGGACGATGCTGCCGCAATCGAACTACTTCGACGGTTGCAGAATCGCGATAAACCGAAGAAGTAGCTAACGACAGGGATGGTCATCATGATTGCATTCCGTTCGCCCCATTCGGAGTCTTCCGACTCCGAGCTGAAGTATAGTACGGGAGGGTTAGGAATGGACGACAAAACCGAAGACGTGCTAAAAGTGCTCATCGAGCGCGGCAAGCAATCGGGGTCGCTCACCTTCGACGAGGTGAACCAAGCACTCCCCGAAGGAACGTCCGACGCCGGTCGGCTCGAAGACATTCTCGAGCAACTGGAACAGAACGGTATCAACGTCATCGATCCCGAGGACGGCGACGAACAACCCGCCCGCGCCGAAGAAGTCGCCGTCGCTACCACCGGCCCCGAAGAAACGACGTTCTCCGACAACGAGGGCGATGGCCGTCACATCGACGACCCCGTCCGGATGTATCTCACCCAGATGGGCGAGATCCCGCTCCTCGATCGCCGCCTCGAAATCTCGCTCGCGCAGAAGATCGAAGTCACGCGACGGCGTTTCCGCCGCAAAGTCCTCGAATGCGATTACGCCCTTCGCAACGTGTTCGAGACGCTCAAGCGCGTGCAGTCCGGCGATCTGCCGTTCGACCGCACGATCAAGGTCTCGCAGACCGAGAACCTCGAGAAAGACAAGATCCTTCAGAGAATGCCGCATAACCTGCGGACGCTCGAACCGCTGATGGAATACAACGTCGACGACTTCAACCGGTTGACCGACGAACGCACGCTCGAAAAAGACAAAGAGCAGATTCGCCTCCAGTTGAAATCGCGACGCCGCAAGACCGTTACGCTGGTCGAAGAGCTTTCGATTCGCACGCAAAAAGTCCAGCCGCTGATGAAGAAGCTGGAGCAAATCAGCGAGCGAATGGACGATCTCGAACGTGCCGTGCAATCGCTGCGAGGCAACCGTGCGGCGAAGGAAGAACGCGCGAACTTAGAGAAGGAACTCCAGGATCTGATGCTGATTACGCTCGAGGAACCTGCTGGGCTTCGCCGCCGCGTGCAGATCATGAAGCAGCGGTTTGCCGAGTACGAACACGCTAAACGCGAACTCTCCGGCGGTAACCTGCGGCTCGTCGTGAGCATCGCGAAGAAATACCGCAACCGCGGCCTGAGCTTCCTCGATCTCATTCAGGAAGGCAATACCGGGCTGATGCGGGCGGTCGACAAGTACGAGTATCGCCGCGGCTTCAAGTTCAGCACCTACGCCACGTGGTGGATTCGCCAGGCGATCACACGTGCCATCGCCGATCAGGCGCGAACGATCCGCATTCCGGTTCACATGATCGAGACGATGAGCAAGCTGCGGAACGTCTCGAAGCAGTTGCTTCAGGAGATGGGCCGCGAGCCGACGATCGAAGAAACCGCACACGCGGCGGGCATCAGCTACGAAGAAACGAAGCGTGTCCTGAAGATTAGCCGCCACCCGATCAGCCTCGATCGTCCCGTTGGCGAAAGCGAAGACAGCTACTTCGGCGACTTTATTGAAGATAACTCGGTCGAATCGCCCGTCAACGCTGCCACTAACGAGATGCTGAAAGACAAAATCGAAGCGGTGCTGAAGACGCTGACGTACCGCGAACGCGAGATCATCAAGCTGCGTTACGGTCTCGGCGACGGTTACACGTATACGCTGGAAGAAGTCGGCCGGATCTTCAAAGTCACCCGCGAACGAGTCCGGCAGATCGAAGCCAAAGCGGTGCGAAAGCTACAGCACCCCGTCCGAAGTCGCCAACTCGAAGGCTTCCTCGACGTTTGGGGCGCAATGCAGAAGAAGTAACATCCGCAAGCCCATCCGAAACCGGATGGGCTTTTTCTTTCCATTTCACGAGTCAAATCGCCTCTCATAATCGACGTAAGTCCGAATTACGGAGGCTCAAAAACCGGTTTTTCGCGTGTTTTTCGGGTTTGAGACTGCCAAAATGGCACTTTCTGATCGCAAATCGCGGATTTGTTTGCGGGCCGTTTG
>Ga0105048_10003688_pt1 | contig 25084 bp, 21 predicted proteins | sample MAT05_FD_78382 | JGI IMG/M metagenome (GOLD analysis project Ga0105048, IMG submission 78382) | Freshwater microbial communities from Lake Fryxell liftoff mats and glacier meltwater in Antarctica - MAT-05 | ecosystem: Environmental > Aquatic > Freshwater > Ice > Liftoff microbial mat | place... | reverse complement strand
TCAACGCCATTCTGGATCCGTTCGTCGCACACCTCCGTCGCGCCAACGAGCGCGGCACCCGACCACGGCAAAGGGACATCATTCGGAGCGTGCTCGGCGAGAACCCAGGCTAACACCTATGGCCGGTGAGGGTCATCGTCAGGTTGTGGGGTTGATGGCGCTCGTGCGGATAGCCGGTGCGCTTGCCCAGGACCAGCGCGCACACCAGCGCCGAGGCGCCGGCCGCGAGGTGGACCACGGTTCCGCCCGCGAAATCAAGCGCGCCGCGCTGGGCTAGCCAGCCTTTTTCGGCCCAGACCCAGTGGGCGACAGGGTCGTAGACCAGCGTGGACCAGAGGAGTACGAAGGCCACATACGCGGAGAACTTCATTCGTTCGGCGAAGGCGCCGGCGATCAGCGCTGGGGTGATCACCGCGAACATCATCTGGAAGGCGCAGAAGGCGAGGTGAGGCACGCTCCCCTTGGCTTCGAAGGCCACCCCGCGGAGGCCGACGTAGTCGAACCCGCCGATGAGGCCGCTGTGGGTCGCCCCGAAGGAGAGCGAGTAGCCGATCAGCACCCACTGGATCGTCACCAGCGGCAGGGCCGCGAACGAGTGCATCAACGTCGCGAGCACGTTCTTGCGGCGCACCATGCCGCCGTAGAAGAGCGCTAGCCCCGGCGTCATGAAGAGCACGAGGGCGCAGGAGACGAGGAGCCAGGCCGTATCACCGCTATCGACCGTCATGTCCTCGGGGATAGCGCGCCGCGTGTTTCGCCGGTGTTTCGCCGGTGCGTCCGGACAGCGCGCCGCGCAAATTTCAGCATTCCCCCTGGTTTTCCTGGGGACGAATCGCGCCGTCCCGGCAGGCGCGCGCACCCGCGGGGGATCAGAGCGGGATGGGGACCTCGTGAACCTTCTTGGTCTCCAGGCGGTGCAGCGCGCCGCCGTGGTTGACGACGAGCTCGCGCCAGAGCTCGATGTGCTCGACAGGCTCCTGCTCTTGGTAGAGGTTCCCCTGCGGCTGGACCCAGAGGTGGGTGGGCATTTCAATCCATCGCAGCCAGTGGAGCGACCTCCCGTAGCGGTTGAGGTTCCCGAAGTAGCGGGTGATGAACTGGTCGAACACCTCTTGCCGCTTGGGGTTGGTGCAGCGCCCGCCGCGGTCGAGGAGCTTCAGGGCCTCTTCCGGCGCGCTCAAGGTCTCGAGCCTCGTGAGGAGGGCGTGGTTGCCGGCCGTACCGTAGATCCCGGTGATGCTCTTCTCGCTCGTGGCGTAGCACAGGCGCCCTTGCACCCAGTGCATCTCCATCGGCCTGATGTAGCTCGGGCTCACGAGGTACCTCTGGCCGCTCGGGCTCACGGCGTAGAGAAGGTAGTTTTCGAGGAACCTCGTGTCGTACCAGGCGACCCCCGTTTGCGGGTTGTAATAGAGCCGCTGGCGTGAATTGTAGACGATGAAGATCGCGAAGAGGACAACCGCCTTTTGACGGCACATCTTCTTGACGATGACGGCCCCGCCACGCCGCAGGAAGAACCAGAGGGCGAGGCTCGTCGCCATCCATTTCCAGAAGAAAATCCCGGTGAGCAGGAAGATCCCGCCGTTCAGGGCGAAGCAGAGCAGGAGCCAGGTGCGGATGAACCGGGGGTGAAGGAAGCACACCAGCGCCGAGAGCTCGACCACGAGGGTGAACCCGGCCAGGACGACGTCGAAGCGGCGAATGAACGACGCGAACGTGAGGAAGACGGGATCGGAGACGAACCCCAACCACCCGCGGATGTGAGCGTTGACCGCGATGTTGGAGAGGTGGTTGTCGAGGAGCCATGACCAGGCGGGCCCATAGTTTATCTTGGCGACGCCTGCCGCGTAGTAATACGAGGCCCAGACGCCCAGGGCCACCAGCAGGAAATGCCGACTGTTGAAGCTGCGCCGGAGCGAGGCCCACGCGAAGCACGAGAACACGATGAGGATCTCGTAGACCGGCCGGAAATCGAAGTCGTCGAGGGGCACGGGAACATACGCCTCCTGGATCATCAGGTAGGCCCAGCGCGCGGCGAACGGCACCGCCAGCGGCGTACGCCAGGACAGCGCCACCAGGGCCACGAGCAGCAGCCGATCGAAGACGTGGCCCTGATTCAGGTAGATGTTGTATTCAAAGGTCGAGCCCGTCCAGGCGAGCAAGCCCAGCATCAGCATCACCAGCGCGCGGAGGGAGCGGCCCGACTCCCACGCTTTCCAGGTGACGCGCCGACGCGCGAGGACGAACACCAGGGTCGGGACGACCAGGAACAGCACGTTGAGCGAGGGGAGCCGGAGTCGCCGCGCGCCCACCACGATGCGAATGAAGTCTTCCTGGATCAGGCTCCACACGACGACGGGCGACTCGTAGCTCACGCGGGGCGCTGCCGCGCTGAACATCGGGCGCAGCACGCTCAGGAGCCATAGCAGGACGACGCAATGGAGGATGAAGCGGACGTCTTCCCGGGCGAAGAAGCGCCGGACCATCCCGCCAAGAAGCTGGGCAAATGGCGCCGGCGAGAACCGCGGAGTCATCGTGCTCACGGTGATGGGACCTTGCGGAAGCGAACCCAGAGCTCGTAGGTAGCGCGCTTGGCCACCCGCTCGAACGCCGCGCCGGCCGCCGCCGGGAGCGCCCTGCATTTCGGATCGAGGACGGCGTACTCCGCGCCCGCGACAAGCTCAGCGTCCTCGCCGGTGCCCGCCGCAGCGGCCCGGTAGGGAGGTGGATACTTGTTCTTGCTCGGGCCGAACGCGGGCACGTGCAGATCGAGGAGATGGTAGAGGCCTGACGTCGGTCCCTTGGGGCACGTCAAGAAGGCGACGACGTCTGAGGTCTCTTCCGGGGGCGGCGTGGTGGGCATCCTCGCGAGCATGAAGCCCGAGAAGGTGCGAGGAGCCTGGCCGTACCGCTTGGCGAAGGCCCAGAACACGAGATCACCGGCGAGCGTCTCGGCCTCGCCGGCCACGCCGGTCGGGTAGAGCAGGTGCGTCACGCCGTACCCTTTGTACAGGTCGTAGACGGCCCGTGACGTGCCGAGCCTCCCGTAGCTGATGCCCCCTTGGTTGACGGTGAAATCATTGACCGACATGGCCTCGAGCCCGAGGTGGGGGTGGTACTGGTGAACGAGCACCTTGGCACCCTTCGGCAGCACGCGGGCGACGTCGGAGAACGGCGCAAACAGCCCCGCTTCGCGGCTCTTCTCGTCCTTGCGATGGCCGGAGGAGATCAGATCCGCGACCGCCTGGATCGGCGAGTGGATCATCGCGTGTCCGGGGAAGAAGTACACGTCGCCCCCCCAGATGATCTGGAGCGCGACCAGCGTGGTCAACGCCGCGCGATTGACCACGTGAGTTCGCCAGACGAGCATGAGCACGCCCGCGGTGGCCGCCGCCATCCAGGGGAGCATGGCTTGCAGGTAGCGATCCTGGTGGTGGGTCCAGTACCAGCAGAAGACGCCGAGGTGCACGGCCGCGAACAGCCCGGCGATCCGCCTGGTCTTTCGCAGCAACGGGAGGAAGAACAGGGTCAGCGTGAACAGCGATCCGAAGACCGGGACATAGCCGTGGAACTTCGGCCAATCATTGGGGATGAACGACTGGGTGAAGAGGACCTTGATCGACTGCCAGAGCCCGGCGAGATCGGCTGTCGGCTTCCAGAGCTCCGCCTTGATGAAGCCCCATTCGAACCGCTGCGCCGAGTCCGGCGTCCAGGGGCGCGCGGAGAGGCGGTTGGCGAGCAAGGGATAGAGCGGATCCCCGTAGAAGACCCAGTTCTTCGCCCACTGAGGCGCCGTGAAGACGAGCCCGCCCATGAAGGCGACGAGCGGCCCCGCGTACCAGGAGATCGCCTCTCCCGGCGGCGTCGAGGGGCCTTTGGCGCGGAGGCGACGGTAGAGGCGTGACGCCGCGATCCAGGCCGCTCGCAGGAGGAAGGCGAGCACCGGCATGCTGAGGAGGGTGAGCGCGCCGGTGTACTTGGTGAGGAACGCGCCCGAGAGCATCATCGTGAAGACGAGGCAGAGCCGGGGCGAGAGATCCCGGTAGGCGCGGACGAGCAGGAGGTAGATCGGGACGGCGAACACGGCTGCCATGTGATCGGCGCCGACACACAGGCTCGAGTCGTAGAGGAAGATGCCAGGGAACAGGAACCTGGCCGCCCACGTGAGGCCGACGAGAGAGCGCGGCGCCCCGGGCTTTGCGGGCCTCCGCAGGCTGGGTACCAGCAGGCGCACGAGCGCGGGGATCCCGACCAGGGTCCAGAGAAAGGAGACGAGCTCGAGGTGCGCCGAGAGCTCTACCCGGTCGAAGAGGGTGCTCTTCGGGAGCAGGAAAGCCCAGGTGTAAACGAAGCTCGAGAGGTGCGGTGAGGCGCCGATATACCACCCCTCCGGGAAGCGCCGGACCGCGCCCTCGGCGACGTAGTGCTCGGCGATGGGCAGGTGCTGCCAGCGCGAGTCGAAGGCGACGTTGTTGGGCGTCAGGATGGAGAAGTACACCATCGCGACGCCGAGGATACCGAACAGGGCAATCGGCAGGGCCCAGGGAGAGGTCGGCCCCGCGGTGGCGCGGCGGAAGCTGCGGTGGCGGAGGAGCCGTGACGTCGTGCGCAGGAGGGGGCGCGCGCCGACCCCGATCATCGCCAGTGGGAGCGCGACGAAGAACGCTGTCCCGTAGAGCCCCACGAGCCCGCCGAGCAGCATGCCCAGAAAGAAGACATAGAGGCCGACGGCGAAGCTCACCACGGCGTGCTCGAGGAGCGGCAAGGTGCGCCCGAGGAGGCGCTTGAGCACCACGTGCCCCGAAGAGAGGCAGGCGCCCGTCCAGGCGAGGCTGAGGAGCCAGTACTCTGCGTACCGCCAGAACAACCAGTTTTGAATCGGGTAATGCGCGTGGACGATCTTGCCGAAGACCACCACCGCCGCGGCGATCACGACCGGGAGAGCGACGGCGCGGAGCTGCTCTCCCCGGGTCACCTTCACCGCGACGCGGGGCTCGGGGGCGCGCTCGAGCGGGTCTCGCGGCTCCGGCGGGTTGAGGTCAGACATGAATCGAGGTCATTTGGCGGTATTTCGATGCATGAGCCCTGCCCGCGCGGGCGCGGAAGTTACAAGAACGAGCCCGGGACTTCAAGGCGCGGCACGTCGACCATTGCCGGAGGATCCTCTTCGCGTAGACTCCCGCCGCCGTCGCCCCCGGGCGGGGCGAGCGGCGCGCAGGCACAAGAGGACGGAGCGGAACGATGCGTTGTTTGGTGACGGGTGTTGCAGGCTTTATCGGCTCGCACCTCGCGGAGCGCCTGATCGAGCTGAAGCACGAGGTGGTCGGGGTCGACCGCTTCGCCGACTATTATCCGCGCCCGCTCAAAGAGAAGAACCTCGAGGTGCTGCGCGACTCGGGGCGCTTTTCGCTGGTCGAGGTGGACCTCGCCGCCGCCGACCTCGATCCGGCGCTGGAGGGCGTCGAGATGGTCTTCCACCTCGCCGCGCAGGCGGGCGTTCGCGGGAGCTGGGGCGATCGCTTCGAGACCTACCTCCACGACAATGTCCTCGCGACGCAGCGGCTGCTCGAGGCCGCCAAGCGGCGGGGCGAGGCGCGCAAGATCATCTATTCTTCGTCCTCGTCAGTCTACGGGCAAACCCACGAGATGCCGATGCGCGAGGGGAGCCCCACGGCGCCCTACTCCCCCTATGGAGTGACGAAGCTCTCCGGAGAGCACCTCTGCGATCTCTATCGCACCAACTTTGGACTCTCTACCATCGCTCTCCGTTACTTCACCGTCTATGGCCCGCGGCAGCGCCCCGACATGGGGTTTTATCGCTTCATCGAGGCGATCCGCCGGGGCGGCTCCATCCCTCTCTACGGCGACGGCGAGCAGACGCGTGATTTCACCTTCGTGGCCGACGCGGTGGAGGCCAATATCCTGGCGATGAAGGAGGGCGCCGTCGGCGTCTACAACATCGGCGGTGGCTCGCGGGTGACTGTCAATCAGGTGCTCCACACGCTCGGCGAGCTCGCCGGCGCGGTCCGGATCGAGCCTCGCCCGGAGCAGGCCGGCGACGTGCGCCACACCTGGGCCGACACCACGCGCGCCCGGGACACGCTGGGCTATGCTCCGAGAGTGTCACTCTCAGAGGGCCTGGCGGCCCAGGTGAAGTGGCAGAAGCGCGCCGCCCCGCTGTGAAGACTCAGCGCCCTGGCTAGCTTTCGTCGACGAGCTCGACGTCGATGCGCATCCTCTCGCCGAGGTACTTGCGGAAGGTGGCGAGCACCTCGTCGAGCACGGACTGCGAGAAGCGGCCGCCCTTGACCACCCGGAACGTCATCGCCTCAGGCTCCTCCTGGACGACCTGGAAGCGCTTGAAGGCGTAATCGTACTCCTTGAGGCAATGACCGAAGAAGGTCCCCGGGAGATACCGCCCGTCCGTGCCCTGGATGATCGATTGAACGCGCCCCTGGATGGCGCCGATCCGCGCCGATCCGCGCCCGCAGGTACACGCGGCGGTGGGGTCCATGGCCTCGGCGAGATCGCCGATCCGGTAACGGAGGAAGGGCATGCAGGTGTTGTTGAGATCGGTGACCACCACCTCGCCGATCTCGCCGGGTAGCGCCGGCCGGCCGTCGCGCAAGATCTCCACGATGTAGCCCTCGGCGACGACGTGATGGCCGTCGTGCGCCTCGCACTCGGAGGCGATGCCGGAGAACTCCCGGCTGCTGTAGGTGTCAAACACCTTGCAGCCAAAGGCCCCTTCGATGAGCTCGCGGCTCGCGGCGGTGAGGGTCTGAGCGCTGGACATCAGCGCTCGCGGGCGCACCGAGCTCGTGCCGGTGCTCGCGAGGTAGCCGGCGAGGAAATTCAGTGACTCGGCGTGGCCGTCCAGCAGCACGGGCGAAGAGGAAGCGATCCTCTGCACCGTCGCTGGAAGGTTGCTGTCCGCGAGCTCGAAGACGGGGATGAGCGAGCGGCTCGAGAGCAGGGAGTCGAGGCGCTCGCGCGCGGCCTGGCTCCTCGACCTGCCCATGGTCTCGCGCCAGAGGCGGACGCTCGGATCGCCGAAGCGGTAGCCCGTCCACTCCTGCGCTCGAAGCGACGCGGCCCAGCGAAACTCGAGCTGCGCGCGGTCCGCATAGCAGACGAAGGGCTCGCCGGTGGAGCCGCTGGTGGTGATCTTGAGGACCTGCGCTTTGTCGTGGTTCTCCGACATGATGTCGAAGTAGAGGTGACGGCGGATATCGGTCTTCGTCAGCAAAGGCAGCTTGTGGAGATCCTCCTGGCCGCGGATGTCCTCGGGCCGGAGCTTGAGCGCCTGCATCGCCGAGCGATAATAAGGGACGTTGCGGTAGCAGTGGCGGAGCAGCCTCCGCAGCTTCTCGTCCTGGAGCTCGCGCGTGGCCTGCATGGAGAGCCACTGGGTCTTGCGGAGCGTCTCGTGGTAGTGCTCGACGTCCCGGGTGATCATCCAGTGGCTCTGATTGAACGCGGCCAGGTAGGCGTTCCAGCGCATCGTGGTGAGCGGGTCCCGCTCCGGGGAGCGGTCGACGACGGGGTTGCGACGAAGGAACTGCGTCGCGATGTCCGCCGGAGGCTGGCTGACGCGGTACTCCCACGCGGCCTTGCCGAGATCGAAGATCGACTTCGCCGCGGCGATCTGCGCCGTCGTCTCGAGGAAAGAGACGCCCTGCCTCCGCTGCTCGAAGAGCGTCTCTATCTCCTTGTAGGAGTAGCCCTTGGCGTGGGCGGCCACCATGATGAAGGACTGCCAGTAGAAATAGCTGCCTTTGTACGTCAAGAGGTCCTGAAAGACCTCGCGCGCGCACATGACGAAGCCGCTCTTGTTGTCCTGGAGCGACATGCCAAAGGTGGCGTTGAGGAAGTGGTTGAAGCCGCGGCTGAGGGTATAGCGGCGGTCCCGGCGGCGCCCGACGGCGCTGCGAAAGCCCTGAACGACATCGACGCTGTGCTCGTAGAGCTCACGGCGGAGGCGGAGCAGGTCTTCCGGCTGGTACTGGAGATCAGCGTCGATGATGGCCACGAGCTTGCCGCGGGCCACCGCGGCGCCGGTGCGCCACCCCGCGGCGATCCCGCGGTTCTGCGGGTGAGTGCAGCCGACGACGACGTCCGGGTGGGCCAGGGCGAGGAGGCGAATCACCTCGGCGGTGCCGTCAGTGGAGCCGTCGTTGACGATGATCAGCTCCCCCCGCAGGGCGCCCGCCGCGAAGACGCCGAGGATGCGCTCGGAGAGCTCGGGGATGTTGAGCTCTTCGTTCAGACAAGGGACGATGACGGACAGCTCGATGGGAGCGTTCGATGCAGGGGGATTCGATTCGAGTGCTGTCATTGTCGAGACCTGGAGTTGAGCGACGTCGTCCCTGTGCCCGCCGGTGATCCGGCGCCGCGGAAGGCTCTACCGGGGCTTCTCTGCGAGGACGCTGACGCCCGACTCCTGCACGTCGAGGTGCCGGATCTCGAGCCCTGCCTCCGCGCACCAGCCCTGGATCTCCTCCGGGGTGTGCCGGTGGGCGTGGAGCGGGTGATACCAGTCGAAGTTGGTGATCACGTTCGACTCCCAATCCATGGTGTCATTCCAGTAACATTTGAACATGTTCCAGTAGATGAACCGCTGGAGGTCCTGCTTGCCGGCCTTGATCCCGAGGATCGGGATGTCCTCCGGGACGTCGATCTCGATCTTCATGTCCGAGAGGGCCTTGCCGAATTTGGTGATCCCCTCCGACATCTTCAGGCACTCTTCGGGGCTCATCTTCACGCCCTGCGCCCGGATGTGATCGTCGCAGAACTCGCGGACAGGGCCCTTCTTCTTGTAGACGTAGAAGGCGATGTGCCCTCCCGGCGCGAGGTGGGCGATGAGGTGCTTGAGCGAAGCGTGGGTGTCCGGCGTGTGGTGAATCACCTGGTCGCAGCCGATGAAATCGAAGAAGCCGTCGGCGAAGGGGAGCCGCGTCAGGTCGGCCTGGGCGAGGTGGAGGTTGGGGACGCCCTGGAGATCGCGGTAGGCGTTGCGGATACCCTGGCTGATATCGATGCCGAAGATCGTCGCGCTCGAGTTCCTCGCGTACATCTCGGCGTCGCGCCCGTGCGCCGTGCCGGCGTCGAGGATCGTCTTCTTTCCCACCAGGAACTTCGAGAGCGCCTCTTCGGTCTTGAAGCCGTAGCGGTCGAGGTACCACTGGGTGTAGTGGGCGTTGGTCGAGCTGCGATAGTTCTGGGCCTGGGTCCATTTCCAGGAGAAGCTGTCGACGGTCTCCTTCTGGCCCTCGGCGAACTGGTCTTGCCGGACGAGCACCGGCACGCCGTCGGTGATCGGGTACTCCACGCCGGACTCCGAGAGGAGCGCGCCGGAGTCGATCACGTCCGAGCCCTCCGGAGCGGCGCGCACCAGCGAGAGGGGCCCGCCCGTGACCGGATCGCGCAGATACTCAACAAGGTTCTTTTTCACGTTGGGTCCTCGACAAGGGTAGATCGAATGAGAGAAGGGGAGGCTCAGGGCTTGGAGTCGTGCGCGCGGACGAGCTGCTTCAAGCATTCGCCCAGGAGGACATGGTTCCAGTCCTTCCGGTCGAACGCGTTGCTGTTGAAGAGCCACTGGTTCACCGGCGACGGGAGCCCGTGCTTGATCTTCCGCTTGGTGATGCCGAGATCCTCCCCCACGAGCCGCTTCAGGGCCTGGCGCAGCACCCATTTGCCCTGGCCGTCCCGGAACTTCATCCGGTCGGTGAGCTTCGTCGACAGCTCGACCATGCGGTGATCGAGGAATGGATTGCGCACCTCGAGGGAGCAGCCCATGCTCAGTCGATCGGCCATGACGAGGAGCGGTTGCATGAACAGCGTCGCCTCGATGAAGCTCAGGTTCTGACCGAAGGTGCGGTCTTCGCGCCAGAGCGGCGTGAAGAACTCGACGAGCTGGGGGACGCCGCCGAGCCCTTGGCGCGTGGCCATCCGGCAGAACCGATCGACCTCGGCGCCGAAATAGCGGCGGCAGAGGCCACCGTAGGGGCCGCGGAAGTCCTCCTCCAGGCGCTCGGCCTCGCGGAGCAAGAGCTCGTTGCGATAGTATCCGTTGAAGAGCTCGTCCGCGCCTTCGCCGGAGATCGCGACGACGAAGCCATCCTTCCTGGCCTGGCGCGCCAGGCAGTAGAGCGGCAGTACGCTGAAGCTCCCGACGGGGAACTCGATGAAGCGCGCGACGTCCGAGAAGGTCTCGAAGAAATCGTCCCGCGTCGGCATGACGATGCGCGGCTCGAAGCCGAGGCGCTCGGCGAACTCGAGCACATAGGCCTTCTCGTTGATGGTGCTCTCGAACTCTGCGAACTGGACCGTATAGGTCACGTCGAGGTGGAGGATCGCCTGGATCAGCGATGAGTCGATGCCACCCGAGAGAAAGATCGTGACGGGGACGTCAGCCACCTTGCGGATCCGACAGGCGTCCGAGAACACCTCGATCAGCTCATCGATAGCCCTCTTGTCGTCGTCGATCTCGTTCGTGGACTCCGGGAACTTCCACCAGGTGTGCTGGGTGACCTCGTTGCTGGAGGGCGTGTAGATCAGGTACGATCCGGGGCGCACGCTCTTGACGTTGCGGAACGGCGTGTGCTCGTTGAAATAGAACTCGAGGGCCTGGCAGATCGCCACTTCGCCGTACTCCAGATCGCGGATGCCCTTGATCTCCGAGCAGAAGCCGAGGCCGGCGGCGGTGTGGGTGTAGAAGAGCGGCTTCTTCCCGAGCCGGTCGCGCGCCAGGAAGAGCTGCTCGTCATGCCAGATCGCGATGGCGAACATGCCATTGAAGCGGTCGAGGCACGCCGGGCCCCACTCGAGGAACGCGCAGAGGACGACCTCGGTGTCGGTGCGCGTCTCGAAGGTGTGGCCCTTGGCCACGAGCTCGTCGCGAACAGCGGTCCAGTTGTAGATCTCTCCGTTGAAGGCGATGACGGCGCCGCCCCTCGGCATCGGGGTGGGCACGTCTTCCTTGCAGACGACGTTGAGCCGCGTTTGCCCGAGGACCAAGGGCTTCCCCTCCCGGGTGGTGACGGTCAGGTGGCCGTGCTGATCCGGGCCTCGGTGGTTGATCAGCTTCTCGACGTCCTTGTTGATGAGCTCGGGCACGCCGCCGAAAATCCCACACATCAGACGACTCCCGCGGCGGCTGCCGCTCCGTGGCCAGTAGAAGGAAGATCCGATCCGGTAACAGTCATTGTGAAGACGCCCGGAGCTCAGGCGAGGACGCAGCGGAAGCAGGCGCGGATCGGCAAGGTGGCGTGAGGCGCGAACTCCCGGGAGGTGACGCGGTAGTGCGGCGTGAGGAGGCGCTCGAGCTCGTCCGGGGTCCACTGGTGCAGGTGATAGATGTCTCCGCCCCACTCGATGCGATTGCCGAGGGCCCAGCCGACAGGGGTGCGCTTGACGACCTGCTTGAGGCGGTTGATCAGAGGATCGTTGGGTACGGTGATGACCGCGACGCCGTTGGGACGGAGCAAGCGGGCGATGGCGGCCAGGATCGCCGGGGGATCGACGGTGTGCTCCAGGACCTCGGTGCAGATGATGCGGTCGAAGCTCGCCGCGGGGAGATCGAGCTTGTCGATCTCGCCCTTGATGAAGCGGGCGTCGAAGCCCGCGAGGTTCTTGCGCGCGGTGGCGAGGAACACCTCGGAGACGTCGATCGCCGTCAGGCGCGCGGCGGGGAACATGCGGAGGACGTGGCCGCCGCCGGAGCCAATCTCCGCCAGCTCTTGCCCAGCGCAGTCGCCGATCATCGCGCGGATGATCGCCAACCGCCGACGCTCGATCAGCCGGATCGGGAGCGGCGATCGAGCATAGTAGTCGTCAATCGGGTGCTCGCGGGCCAGGCGGTCGTTGAACGCTTCGACGTCGATGGGGGCGGACATGCGGCAGCGCTCTAGCACAGGCGCCGCGAGGGCTCATCCTCCTAAGATCGCCTCGCCCCAGGGAACGCGGGACGCTCCGGCAGGACCGGACCGCCGAGGCGATGCGGTCCTCGCCGACCTCGCTACCTACTTCGCAAAGCAGCTCTTCGCGTCCGCGCAGGTCTTCGCGGTATCGCAGCAAGAGATGAACGCCGCGCCCGCGGCGACGAAACGAAAGAGATGCTGAAGAGTATTCATGGCGCCCTTGTAGGACAGTTCGGGCAAGGAGCACAAGTCTTTTTCGGCCCCTTTCCTGGGATCCAGCAGCTCACGGGTAGCAGGAAGACCGTGACGTCAACCAATGGAGAGCCCACCTGGGATAGGCGCTAAGCGCGGCGAGCGACGAGGCGCGCTTCGTGGCGACCGTCGTCGTGCCAACCCTCGTCGTACTGCACGATTTCGAGGCTGGGAACGAGGCCCGGGAGCTCGCCGTCGTCGAGCAGGAAGCGGGGGCCGGGCTTGCTGTGGCGCTCGAGGTTGGAGCGCGTGGGGTGGACGACGACGAGCAGGCCGCCCGGCGCGAGCAGGGTGGGATAGAGCGTGAAGAGGGGGCGGTGGAGGTAGTGGAATACAAGGATCAGATCCCAGGGGCCGGCCGGCGGCGGGTCTTCCTCGAAATCAACAGCGACCGTGCTGAGCTGAAGGCCCGTGCGCTCGGCCTCGGCGCCGGCCAGCTCGAGGCCGAAAGGCGAGATGTCGGCGAGGGTGACGTCGAGGCCGCGTTGGGCGAGCGCGAGGGCGTTACGGCCGGTGCCGCCGGCGAGATCGAGGGCGCGTCCCCGGCGCGGGAGGACGGCGTCGAGGCCTTCGAGGATCGGTGATGGGGTGAACAGAGGCGCGGAGGCGCGGTAGAGGCCGTCCCATTTGGTGCGATCGGCGAGGGGCATGCGGCGATTCAACAGTGCTCGACGATGATCGTCCAGCAGGCCTCCGCGAAGTCCTGATAAACGCTGCGATCCAGGGACGGGAGCGCGCCGGGCATCAGGCCGCGGTGGGCCGCGAAGAGCGGGCCGAGGGCGCCTTCGATCTCGGTGCTCGTCTCTACCCAGAGGAACTCTTCGACGCCCTTGGTGACCTGGGTGCGGAGGAGGCCAGGCACGTCCTGGAGGCGAATCTTGGGGGGATTGCGCCGGGCGATCGAGGCGGCGATCTGCTCGGCGTGCGCCGGCCAGCGCTCCAGCGCGCGGCGGAAGGTGGTGCCGAGGAGCCGGAGGATCTGCTGCGCCAAGGCCTTGACCTGGGGGCGCTGCACCCGCTCTTCGTGCTCGGCGATCATCGACAGGTACTGATCGGTCAAGAGCTTGCGAATATCGTCGGTGAGCATCTGCTGCGACTCGGGCGTCAGCTTCAGATCGGCAATCTGGCCGATCAGGAGATCGCGCGCGGTGGCCATGCGCATCGTCAGAGCGCCCGCGGGGGTGGTGTCGAGGATCACCGCGAGAGGGTCGATGAGGCGCCGACCAAAGGTGGTGAGGACGTGGTCGAGGACCTTCTTCTGGTGCTCGACGCGGCCGAGCACCGAGAGGCCGCGGGCGATGGCGGCTCGGCTCGGTGGATCGACGAGCACCTCGGCGGTGGCGCCGAGGCGATAGCGATCATCGTACATCCGCAGGGAGGCCATCATCTCGCGGAAGGCCTCGGCCGAGGCCTCCCCGCCCGCGGGCTCGCCGTGGACGCGAATGACGAGCCCCGCCTCGACCCCGGCGCCGAAATGGCGCTGGATCTCCTGCATGACGTCGGAGGTCGTGACCAGCGGCGAAGTAAGAGGGGGCATCGTTGCTACGTTAGCTCAAACCGGGGGGTTTGTGTGGCTGAGCTTTCGCGAACGGACAGGCAGCGCGCTAACGAGCGTAGGCGCGCAGGTGTAGATAGGCCCACATCAGCTCGGGCAAGAGCTTCTCTGCGAGCTTTTCGAACCCGCCGACCAGCGCGTTCACCCGCGGGTTCTCGGCCCACGACGGCTTCCCGAGGTCGGGGTGGAAGATGACCCGGTGGATGGGAAAGCCCTGGTGCCGGGTCGTCTCCCGCACGTCGAAATGGCGGTACAGGAGGCCTGAGAGGTAGCTCTCGGTGGAGCGCAGCTCGCCGCGTTCCACGGGGATCGCCAGCGCGTGGGCCGCGATCAGGGGGTTGTAGCGGCAGGGCTCCAGCACGTCGACGCGGCCGCCGGGGGCGATGACGCGGGCGATCTCCGTCATCAAGCGCTCGGGCTCGGGGATGTGGTGGATCACGTCGCGCACGAGGATGTGATCGAAGCTGGCGTTCTCGAAGGGCAGCGCCAGCGCCGAGGCGGCGATGAATTTGCACTTTGGCAAGCGCTGCTTGGCGAAGGCGATCTTCTCCTCGAAGAGGTCGACTCCGGTCGCCCCCTCGGGCTCGCCGAGGTGGAAGAGGGTCGCTCCTTCGCCGCAGCCGAGATCGAGCAGGCGGCCCTGGAGCGGGAAGAAGGCCGCGCGCGTAAGCTCGCGCTCGCGGTCGGCGACATAGGCGCCCTCGGTCTGCCACGCGTAGTGGGCCGGGGTCGCGGCCTTGTACGACTCGCGCAGCGGCGAGTCGACGGTGAGATCGCGAACCTTGACCATCAGAGCCCCATCCGCAGCTTCTTGAAGCCAAAGGCCGTCATCTTGAGCAGCAGCCACCCGTGGGCGAAGCGGCTGATCTTGGTGTCTCCATAGGTCCGCGCCCGGTAGCGCACCGGGAGATCGACGATCTTCATGTTGAGCCGCGCGGCCCCGAAGAGGAGATCGAAATCCCCGAACGGATCGAACTCGCCGAAGAAGGCGCGGTTGTCGGCGATGCGGTCGTAGTCGCGGCGATACAGCACCTTGGTACCGCAGAGCGAGTCCTTGATCGGCTGCTCCAGCACCCAGGAGAGGGCCAGGGAGAAGAACTTGTTGCCGAGCAGGTTGAGGAAGCGCATCGCCTGCCCCTCCATCGGGTACACCAGGCGAACGCCGTTGATGAACTCGCCCTTGCCGGTGACGAGGGCCTTGTAGAACTTGGGCAGATCCTCCGGTGGGACGGTGAGATCCGAGTCGAGGATCATCAGCACTTCGCACTTGGCGGCGGCGTAGCCTTTGCGGACGGCGTCGCCCTTGCCCTTGCCGTCGCCCTGGAATACCAGGCTGAGCTCGAGCGGGCCCTTGTAGGCGGCGATCGCCGCCTGGATCTCTTCTACCGTGCCGTCGTTGGAGTTGCCGTCGACGAAGATAAGCTCGGTGCGCGGGCCCATCATCGGGGTGCGGCGGATGGCCTCGTGGATATTGCCCTTCTCGTTGCGGGTCGGGCAGATGACGGAGACGCCGGGGAGCGGGGAGATCATCGGCTCTTCCACGCCGCGGGCGACGAAGTAGTCGACGAGCGCCGTCTCGCGCAGCACCGGGATCTGCGCCCCGATGCGGTTGGCGAGCTGCGAGACGACAGGCACGTTGGCGGGGATGAGGATGTCCGTCCCGTGGCGGACGACCTCGTAGCCGGAGAGGTGGAGCAGGTTGCCAATGTCCTGCATCGAGAGCCAGTTTTGATCGGGCCAAGGGGTCTTGCGGCCCATGAGCTCGGCGGCCTTGAGGACCGGCTCCCAGACGAAGTTGTAGTAGGTGACGATCATCCGCCCGGTGGGGGCGAGGAGCGGGCGGACCTGCTCGAAGGCCCGCTGGATGTCGTCGAGGTGGCCGACAGCATCGCTGAAGATGATCGCGTCGAACGGGCCCTCGGGCATCGCGTCGCGCTCGACGTCGCCGACGCGGAAGTCGAGCCCCGGGTTGCGGGCCCGGGCGAGCTCGACCATGCGAGGGGAGATGTCGACGCCGACGCTGCGCGTGCCCTTGAGCGAGGCCAGGAGATCGCCGAGGCCGCAGCCGATCTCGAGGATCCGGCTGTTGGGCAGGACCAGGCTGCCGACCAGGCGCGCGACCTCGTCAGCGTAGTAGCTGTTCTGCGTGATCCAGCGCGCGCGCCCCTCGGCGATGGCGTCGTAGACGGCGACGCGCGACCGCCGTCGATCGAGCTCCCTCCGCTCGAAATCGGAGAGCTCCACCTCGTCTGCCTGCTTCGCCTGTCCGACCTGCTGTGTGCTCACCATGGCGTGTCCTTCGTAAGTCAAAGCGTCCACCGTTATCGAGAAGAAGAGGCCTTGGCGGCTTCGCGCTCGAGCAGCGCGCCGCGGTTCTCGCGATACCAGGCGATCGTCTTCGCCAGGCCGGCCTCGAGCGAGGTCGTCGACGAGAAGCCGAATCGCTCTCGGGCGCGGGAGACATCGAGCATCCGCCGGGGCTGGCCGTTGGGCTGGTTCGGGTCCCAGCGGAGCGCGCCTTTGTAGCCGGTGGCCACGGCGATCTGCTCGGCGAGCGTCTTCATCGCGATCTCGAAGCCCGCGCCGAGGTTGACCGGATCGGGCTCGTCGTAGCGCTGCGCCGCGAGGGCGATGCCCTCCGCCGCGTCGTCGACATAGAGGAACTCGCGTGTGGGGGAGCCGTCGCCCCAGAGATCTACCGTGGTGTCGCCACGAAGCGAAGCCTCCACGAACTTGCGAATCATCGCCGGGATCACGTGGGAGTCTTCGAGATCGAAGTTGTCGTTGGGGCCGTAGAGGTTGACGGGAAAGACCATGACGAAGTTCGAGCCGAACTCCTGCCGGTAGGCCTGGGCCATGACCAGCAGGGCCTTCTTGGCGATGCCGTAGGGCGCGTTCGTCTCCTCGGGGTAGCCATTCCAGAGGTCTTCCTCGCGAAACGGGACCGGGGCGAACTTGGGGTAGGCGCAGATCGTACCGGCGATCACCACCTTGGGTGTCTTCGCGCGGCGCGCCTCTTCGAGCACGTTGAGGCCCATGGCCATGTTGTCGCGGAAGAACGTGCCCGGGTGCTTGCGGTTCGCGCCGATGCCCTCGACCTTGGCCGCGAGGTGGACGACGAGGTCCGGCTTGGCTTCGGCGAAGAGGGCGCGCGTGGCGACGGGGTCGGTCAGATCGTGCTGCGCGGAGCGGGGGACGACGATCTCCACCGCGCCGCGGGCGCGGAGCGCGGAGGCGACGGCGACGCCGAGGAAGCCATTGCCGCCGGTGAGGAGAATGCGCTGGTTTGCGAGGTCGGTTTCCATGGTCGGGGCCCTTCGGGGGACCCAGATACCACAGGCTGGGCGGAGACGCGCGGGGGTCGCGCGGGGGTGCGGGCGGAGGGAAGCGCGGGGCGCGGGCGGAGGGTTGGGGCGTGGATTTCGGGGGATTTTGGGGGCGGGGGCGGGCGGGAGGCGGGATGGCGCGGGCGCGGTCACGGATCGCGAAATTCTGAGCGCGGAAACGCGCGGGAAGGGACGGATTGCGAATTTCTGAGCGCGGCGGCGCGGCGGCGCGGAAAGTTGGTGAAATTCTGGATGGCGCGGCGGCGCGGTGGTGGCGGATTGCGAAATTCTGAGCGCGGCGGCGCGGTGGTGGCGGAGGTTTGTGGTTTTCTGGATCCGGCGGCGCGGGGGGCGGGACGGATTGCGAATTTCTGAGTGCGGCGGCGCGCGGTACGTGACGGGGGGGCGCGATTCTGGATCCTGAAACGACGGGGACGTGACGGATTCGGGGATCGGCGGGCTGCGGGTTGTCCAGCTGCGGGAGGAACGTGAGTGACGGCACCCCCTTATGCAACCGCGCGTGAGCAAGAGCTCTCTTCGTTAGCAGATGATTTACTCACGCATGCTCCCGTCCTGCCGCTCCATGCGGAAGGCGATCAAGCGCTTACACCACGTGGGCTCGACGGCACGCGCGATCAGCTCAGGTTCTGGCGCTTCACCACGAACAACGAGAGGCTCGTCGCCTGCGTTGGTAAACACGTCCACCGCAAAGGCATTCACCAGCACCTCGGCGCGCAACGAGTGCTCACCGTGCTCCGGTGCTGGGATGACATTCTCGAACAGCTGCTGGACCGAAAACTCCGGATGCACCAGCCAGTCCCGGTCACTCGCGATCACCCACCATCCATCATGACAGGAGATACGACAAATTTGCCTGGTCATCGTCTTGTCCCACCGATCGGCGTTCTCGAACGACGATCAAAAGAGCAATGGGTCGCGGAGCTACCCGTGCTCGATTATCCCGTCAATAGAAGGGAACAGGGAATCAGGACGCGACCGTAAGCGGCGGATCTGGACTGGATAGGAGTACCACGATGCCTTTCCTGCAGGTTTGTCTCCTCCCCGTCCGAGCGCCTCTGTCGACAGGCGTCAAAAATCGCCTGTTGACGGAGCGCCGTCGCTTCGAGAAGAGTGGCCGGCATGCCCCTCCGGTCGTCATCCCTGCCTGCCCTCGCGCTACTTTTCGCCCTCCCCCTGCTCGGTTGTAGCGAAAATCACCCGCCGGCCCCCCTAGCGTCGGCGGCGGCGAGCATCGTCGCGGCCCCGGCCTCGGCGGCTCCGGCGACCTCGGCGGTGGAGGCGGCCCCGAGCGCCTCGGCGGCGCCGCCGGTGCGCGAGATTGCCGGCGCGTCCCAGATCCTCGTGGCCTACAAAGGGGCGGAGCTGGCGGCGGCGACGGTGACGCGGACCAAGGAGGCCGCGAAGAAGCTGGCGGCCGAGACGCTCGAGAAGATCAAGACGAGTAAGGTGCCGTTCGAGGAGGCTGCCAAGAAGTTCTCCGATGACGCTGGGTCGAAAGAGATCGGAGGCGCCCTTGGCAACTTCGAGCGCAACGCGATGCCGGCCGCGTTCTCGACGGCGACGTTTGCGATGAAGGTGGGCGAGCTCTCGGAGGTGGTGGAGACGCCGCGGGGGTTCCACATCATCAAGCGGACGAGATAGAGAGTTACCAGCGAGCGGATGAGCCCGCCGGGCGCTCCGCTCAAATCTTCGAGGACCTCGGAAAATCGATCTCGATCGTCAGATCCGACCCACTGCGGATCTGGATGTCACGGAGTGGCAGCGTGGTCGTGATCGCTCGAGACCGAGAGTCGACGAGCGTCGCCTCTCCTTCATACGCACCCGGCGGCAGCGGCACAGTGACGGTGAAATCAGAGCAGGGCGCCATGACCGTGGTGATCGGGCGCGCCGCCCGATCGCGCACGACCAGCTCGAAGTCGTCAGCTCCGAGCTGCGAGCAGGCGGCCGGACTACGACTGTTGTCCACCGTCCAGGTCACAGTCACCGTGCCAGTTCGGGTCGTGGGCAAAGGCCCCGGGCCCGGCTCGGCCGTGATGAAGCACCCGGACAGCCCCGCGACAGCGAGGGCACAGCCGCTGAGGCCCGCGTACACCTTGGATGAATTCATGCGTCCCACCCTCCTTGGCGCGCCGTGCCTCCGCGCTGGAGAGCTCGTGCGCACCGTGGAGTGGCCCAGCAACGCAGGTGCCAGCGCCGAGGACGCAAGAAAAGATCACACGGCTCTACGCTTCTTCCTCCGGTGCATGGATATGCCAGCCGGCGCCGGTCTCGGTTTGCACGAAGACGATCCTCCCGGTCCGCTCGAGCTCATCGCAGAGCTCCTCGGCTTCGAGCAAGGAGACGTCGAAGCGGTCGCCCAGCGCGTCGCGAAAGAGCGTCTTGCCCTGAAGATAGTCCGTGTCGGTGATGGGCCCGAACGAGATCCACAGCGCGCGGGCGGCGCGCGAGGCGCCGAGGATGAGGTCGTCTTCTTCAGTCACGTGTTCCCCCTCTTCGGTCATCCATGGAGCCGGCGGTGCCCTCCGGGAGCCCCGGCGGCGCTATAAGACGGCCCGATGCTCGACGGTGACAATCCGCGGAAGGAGGGAGCCCCGGGCTCTTCGGCCGCGCTGGGGACGTTCGTCGGCTTCGCGCTGCTGGCGCTCACGACCGCCGTCGCCATCGGGATCCGCGTGCCGCGGCCGCCGGGCGGGCTCGGCCTGCGCGCTGAGCATTACTTCTTCGAGATCGGCGGCACGCTCGGCCTCGGGGCGCTCTCCGCCCTGGCGATCGGCGCGTGGGTGCGCTTCGTAGCGGCGCCGTGGTGGGCGAGCGCGGCGGTGTTCACCGGGGCCTGCGTGCCGATCCAGTACGCGATGCTCGGCAACGATCTCGATCGCCAGTCGGCGGTGGTCTTCGGCGGGCGCTTCGAGACGGCGATCTTTTTTGGGTTCATGTTCCTGTGCGCGGCCTCGGTGCCGGCGGCGCATGTGGTCGGGAGCTGGTTTGCGCCGCGAAAATGGCTGCGCTTCTTGCCCCTCGTCGCGGCGCTGGTGGCCATGGTCGGCAACCATTTTGTGCTGGCCGACGACTACTTCGGCAGCCATGGCGCGGTGGCCTGGGCGGCGGCGACGCTCGCGGGCGCGGCGATCTCTGCGTCGGCTGGGCGAGCCGGGCGCGCGCTCTGGGCGAGCCGGCGGGGGCGCGTCGCGGCGATCGCGCTGGGCGCGTGGGCGGCGATCGGGATCGTCGTGCCGCCGCCGAACACCGTGCGGGTGCAGATCTTCCGCGACCCGTGCACGCTGCTGTGGGCGCAGGCCACCGCGCTGTGGCGGGCGCCGGCGCTGCACGGGGACGGGCGCTTGCCCGAGGCGCCGTGGCTCGCGGATCGATCGTCGCTCACGCCGATCGCGCCGACGCAGCCGCCGCTGTTCCCCCAGGGCCCGGTGGTGGTGATGTTGACGATCGACGCGCTGCGCGCCGACGCCATCGCCGATCCGGCGAACGACGCGGCCTTCCCCACGTTCACGGCGATGAAGCGCGAGGGCGCGTTCTTCACGCAGGCGACGGCGCCCGGGAGCCAGACGGCGGTGTCGCTGTCGTCGCTGTTCGCGAGCCGCGCGTTCTCGGAGCTGTACTGGTCGATGCACAGCACGGGCGAGACGCGCTTCGCCTACCCGGGCGACGACGAGACGCCGCGCTTTCCCGCGCTGCTGACGGCGCGCGGGGTGAAGACGATGACGGTGCCGAGCATCAACTTCCTCGCCGCGGACTTCGGGGTGGTGCGCGGCTTCGGCGAGGAGAAGGTCGTGGCGCAGGGTCGCAACCACGCGGTCGGCAAGGCGGTGATCGATCCGCTGATCGATCGGCTGCGGCGCGCGGGCGGGGAGTCGCTCTTTCTCTACGCGCACCTGACGGAGCCGCACGCGCCCTACGATCGCGGGAAGAAGCAGGGGAGCGAACACGAGCGCTACCTGGCCGAGGTGGCCGTGGCCGACGCGCAGGTGGCGCGGGTGGCGACGCTGCTGAAGCAGCGCTTCAGCGGTCGCGGGGTGCTGATCGTCTCCGCCGATCACGGCGAGGCCTTCGGCGAGCACGCGACGTTCCAGCACACGAAGACGATCTACGAGGAGCTGGTGCGGATCCCGCTGCTGGTGCGCGGGCCCGGCGTCCTGGCGCAGGTGATCGAGGAGCGCGTGGGCTTGATCGATCTGGGGCCGACGATCCTCGATCTGTTCGGGGTGGAGACGCCCGCCGCGTTCGAGGGGCAAAGCCTGGTGCCGTTGCTCGCCGGCCGGAGCACAACGCTCGATCGGCCGCTCGTGGTGGAGGGGCGTCTGCGGCGGGCGATGTACGCGCCGAACGGGCTGAAGGTGATCGAGGATCAGCGGCGCAAGACGGTCGAGGTCTACGATCTGGGGCGCGATCCGGGCGAGACGAACAACCTGTTCGATCAGGATCCGGCGCGCGCGGACGCGAGCCTCGCGGCGCTGCGGGCGTTCTTCGCGGCGCATACGTCGAAGCGAGCAGGTTATCGGCCGGTGTACAAGCCGTAGCGTGGGCGCTAAAGAGCGGGCCATGGACGAGACGTCAAAGCCGGGCGACGAGATGAAGAGCGACGCCGCCGCGCCCGCAGAGGCGTCGCGCGTCCCGGAGCGCCTGGACGAAGAGGGGCTGCCGCTCGACCGGGCGCCGACGCTCGATGACGTGCGCGGGGAGGGGTCGGGGCGGACGATCGCGATCGGGTGCACCGCGCTGGTGGTGCTGGCGACGCTGGGGTTCTGGTTGCTGCGGTATGGGATGATGCACTGAAGTGCTCTGGCCGCCTTTCCGCTCGGTCACCAGGATTGGAGGAGGCGCAAAGGCTGCGAGGACGTAGCCTGTAGTCCTGGACTCGACGGAGCCCGACTACGGGGCCGATCCTCAGCGTCATAATCGTACTGAGCTTGAGCGACGCCCGTCCCGGCGGGGATCTGAGCGCTGAGGCGGTCCGCGGCGGCGCGCACGGCGGGATCATTGTCATCGACGCCGGTCGCGACGCGGTGAAAGAGGCGCCTTTGCGCGGAGTCCCAGCCGCTGTCGAGCTCGGCGAGCGAGGTGGCGCCGAGGGCGGCAATCACACCCGCGCTGCCTTGTAGGCGGTGGAGGTGCGCGCGGCACTTTCGCCGATCTTTGCGAGGCCGCCAAGCAGATTGCGCCTGGCAGCCGTTGGGGAGGGAGCGCGCGCGGCCTGCCGGATCTCTGGCAGCCGGAGCGCGCGACCTGCTGCCGGGAGGTAGGTGGTGGGCCCGGCGGACTTGCTCCCGAGCGGTTGCCCAGGGAGCGCCATGTCGAGACACACAGGGCCCTCCGAGCTGATGGCTTTCTGCTCCAGTCCCTGACCGCTACAAGTCAAATCGGTGCCCTTGTAGATTGACACCGTCGCCGTGCATGCGCTTCCCGTCGGCGCCCCGCAGGTACATCTTCCGGGCCGATCCAGAGCAACAATCGGGATCGCCGAGCCGGTCAGAATGATCAGCACAGTGGCTCTCTCCGTCGGGGCCGGAGACTCGTGAAGAACCACGGTGCGGAGCACTATGCCGCTCTCTTTCTCTGGACTTCAATTCGCGCGGCGTGCTAGCGTGGCTCCGGGCGGTCCGCAGAGCTGCGCTGGGGAAAGAAATTCGCCGTGAAACGTCTTGGTTGCTTTTTGATCACGCTGTTGATCGGCGGCTGCCCCAGGCCCGCGCCGATCCGATCGTCGAATTCTCGGGGGCAACTGGCTTCGGCGTGCTCGCCGTCGGCGTCACCTCGGGCCGGTTCGCCCTCAGCCCGAGCGCGAGCGTCAGCGTCCGTAACGAGCGCGGGTTCTTCGTCGCACGCGATACGGTCTCGTTCCTCGGCGCAACCGGCGGACGGTTTGGGATCAACAACGAGACCACCTTCGGTGGCGGGCTCTTCTGGGAGCGCGTGAACCTGAGCGCCGGGCTCTCGCTCGCGGCCTACTCGCTCCCCCTCTGCGGCGCCTGGCTCTGCGGCCAGGTGCGCGGCCTGGCCCCAGGCGCCAGCGTGCGACTCGACCTCTTCGGCCCGTACCTCTCGGGAGCCCTCGGCGTTGCTGTCGACTGCGCCGGCACCTGGATCACGGGCAACGCGGCCTCCCTCTGGAGCGGTGTCTCGGTGCGCTGCTCGGCGGGACCCCTCCTTCGCTTCACCTCGCATCACTGACCGACTCGAAAGGCTCATCCATACGTTTAATTTTTGGCTCGATCGCGGCTCCCCTGCTGGTACTGCTCGGGATCGCGTGCAACACAGTCTGCCCGGACGAGTGCTGGATCAACACGTCGGGCGGCTTCGGCGGCTCCGGGACGATTCCGATCGGCGCTGGGGTGGGTGCCACCTCCGGTGACTACCTCGATCCGCCCCGTGGTCCGCTCGATTACACCGAGGCCCCCAACCCCTGCATCATGCCGTCGAGCCCATGCGACGATAAGTGCCTCGATGGCTACGAGGCCTCCGCCATCGCGTGCGGCAAGATCGAGAACGAAGCGCAGCGCAAGACGTGCCAGGATGGGGCGTACGCGAGCTACAAGAGCTGCCACGAAAACTGCCACCAGATGAGCAACAGCGATTGCGACGACAAGTATCAAGATTGCCAGGCATATGCCCCGACGTCCTGTCTGAAGAAGAGCGGCGGAAAGTCACTCTGCCAGCGCTGCTTGGAACGATGCACCGCCGGGGATTCTCCGTCAGGTACGTGCCGCAAATGCAAGTTTTAAGGGCTCTATGACCATTCATGTCGCCACATCTGGGGACCTTGGAAGAGTGGTTCGCCGTGGACTTCACCTCCCTGTGTGCACCGTCCCGGTCTCCGACAATTGGCTGGTGGGCCCTTGTGGCTCGACTCCCGAGGCATATCCTCAAGCGCGGTGCGACTACTGGGGAATGCAAGGGAGGGAACGAGCACAATTCCTTCGATCGTTTCGCGAGATCATGAAAGCGATCGATTCGCGCCGACACGTCGTCATCTGGATGTCGCGGCTGGGGAGCGACACAGTAGCGTTCTGGGCACTTTGCGCCTGGAGGCGGCGGCGCTGGCCCAACCAGCCGAACCTAGGACTCGTCATCTTGGGTGGTCCAACAGAGGCGGACGATGCGACCGGGGTCGGCAGTGGATTCATCCGTGTAACTCCTGCTAGCGCCCGTCTTGGCTTGGACCAAATGCGTTCTCTTTCCCTGACCCGGGTTCGGGAGATGGCGCTCTTCTGGCGAAAGTTGTCTGGTCGCGCGCCGATTCTGTCCGGCAAAGGCGACCGCGACGCGCGGGGGCGCGAGCAGCTATTCGCGCTCGGCGCCTACCAGGCAGGGTTCTTTCCACGGATCGACGTGCACCGGCTCGTCCTGTCTCGGTTCGATGAGCTTCTGTTTTCGTGCCTTGAAAAACAACAATGGTCGACCCCCGTGGAGGTGTTTGTGAGCCGCGGAGCGGCCGGCGAGGAGCTGCGCAAGTGGTTGGGCTTCACCGGGGATTTCTTCCTCTCCATTCGGCTTGCGCAATGGGCGATGCACAACGGGAGTGACGCGGCGCTCATGAGTGAACCGTGTCAGGGAAGAAATGAAATGACCGCGGCGCGCTACAGTCTGTCTGACACAGGCCATGCAATCAAGGAACATGGACTTATTGATATATCTCGAGGAGCGCCACTGCCGGTGTGGGGTGCCACGGCGTATGACCCGCTGGCTCCCTGGGTGGTAGTGAACGACCATACCGGGCACCAGCGCATACAGCAACTCAGAGAACGCGCCACGTAGGATATAGAAGGATGAGACCAGCGCGGTCAGGGAAGGGCACACACCCTCGTTCAGCGCTCTATTCTGGCTGCGTGCCCTCTTCCAAGTGATCGAGAATGTGGCGCGAGACGCCGAGCGTCAGATGTCGGGACATGGAGCTCGAGGTTGAACAGGGAGTCGACGCCCGCACTCGGGTGAAGCGCCGGTCGGCGGGCCGCGCAGATCGAGCCGCATAGTGCAACCTAGGGCAATTGCTC
>Ga0105048_10003686_pt1 | contig 25089 bp, 16 predicted proteins | sample MAT05_FD_78382 | JGI IMG/M metagenome (GOLD analysis project Ga0105048, IMG submission 78382) | Freshwater microbial communities from Lake Fryxell liftoff mats and glacier meltwater in Antarctica - MAT-05 | ecosystem: Environmental > Aquatic > Freshwater > Ice > Liftoff microbial mat | place... | reverse complement strand
TTGATCACGCCAGCCGCCGCCTCGGTGCCGTACAGGGTGGCGGCCGAAGGACCCTTCACGATCTCGATGCTTTCGATCTCTTCGGGATTGATGTCGTCGAGGCGCGACGGGCTCTGACCACCGACACCGATCGCCGCACTGCCGCTGGCGGCCGCCACGCGTACACCGTCGATGATGACCACTGGTTCGTTCGAGAGCGAGATCGACGACTGGCCACGGATACGAATGCGCGAGCCGACGCCCGGTTCGCCGCTGGCCACCACGTTCACGCCGGCCGCGCGACCGGCAAGCACTTGGCTCAGATTCGACACGGGGAGTTCCGCGATCTTTTCTGCCACGTTCACCGTGGCCGTGGCGTTCGCCAGTTCCACCTTGCGCTGCTGACCGGTCACCGTGGTCACGACGGCGGCAAGCGAGAAGGCCGACTGTTTGATTCTGATGTCGGCCACCACCGGTACTGCGCCACTGACGGTGACGGTGACCTTCATCGCTTCGAAGCCGATGCGGTTCACGTCGAGCGTGACGGCACCGGTCGTCGTCACGCGAAGCGTGTAGCGACCGTTGTCGGCGGTGAGGGTGCCGTTCTGAGTGCCGGACACCAGCACGCGAACCTGTGCGACGGGGTTACCGGTGGCGGCGTCAGTCACGCGGCCGGTAATAGTGCCGCCGGCAGCCTGCGCCTCCGCCTTCGGAGCCGCAAACAAGGAGACGCCCACAAGCCCGGCACACAGGGCAAGGCGTGCGCATACGGCAGCCAGTGGGCGGCGATAAACGGAATGATGTGGCGAGCTGTTTCGCTCGACACGATCAGTCGCGACGGGTCCGAACAATCGCATCTCGTGACTCCCTCAAAAAGCTGGCTCACTCAACGGCCACCCAGCGTGGCCGAACATGGACACAGCAACGGCCATCGCACGCCTCACGGCGGGCGATCTCGTTGACCATGCCACTACGGTGCACGAGTGTCGAAACACCCGATAGGCGCGAGGGAAACAGGAGGATGCTGCGGAAATCGCGCATCGCTCCCGATTGCGTGACGAGCACGCGGTGGGAACTACTGGTACAAGACGATCGCTGACAGGGACAACAAACCGATCGGGGAATCCGTCACCGACAGGTGCAGAGCACTACATCGCCGTAACGGATCGGTATAGGAATGATGCGACCGGACTGCGAGACGGTACGGCGCGGTACGCCGCCTGTCAATATCGTGGCGCGAGAGAAGTGCAATGAATGGAACATTCGGGCCCCTGTCCACGGACAACGCGTTCGCGGACAGGGACAACCGGCATTATGGCAAGACCGGCAGCGACGGCGGCGGCGCAGGCAGTTCGAACTTCAGGGTCGACATGGTCGCCGAGTCGGAAACGAGGGGTGTCGTTCCCGCCGGCAATCCATTGAGCTTCAGAATGTAGCTCACCGAGTGCAGGTACTGCTCGGGCGTGAGCGTGCCGGGGGCGTCGTCCGGCATCGTGGTCCGAATCTGCTCATACATCTCGAACAGCGAACGACCTACCCACTTCGTCCGGAAGTCGGCGCTCGTGACGTCCTTCGATTCATGGCAGCCCGCGCAGGTGGCGGTCCAGACTTTCGCCCCTTCTTCCGCTTGCGCTTCGGTATACAACGTCGGGCTGTCGACCACGAACATCGCGGTGCGGAGCGGCGCGAGGGCGAGCGGCCGCTGCGCCGACATCCGGCTGCCGCCGAATACGCTGGCGGCGACCACCGACGCGAGGAACGCACCCGGAAGATAATTGCGGATCATCATATTCCTCTAACGTGTGGGGCGGGCGGAGCGCTGGCAAGATGTGATCGGAAGCACAGCACGGACATGGAGTGAATGCGGAGCATCAGGTCATCGTTCCGTGTAAAAATTGATTGCGATTACGCGGGCCAGTGGGCATCTTCGCCGCATGTCGATTACCCCGCCCGCCCCCGAACGTTTGGATTCCACCGAGTCGGACGCCTCGTCCCTGCCCCGTCGCGACTTTCTCAAGATCGCCGGCGTCGGTGCCGGCGCCCTGCTCGCCTCTGGCTGCGCCTCGGCCGGCGCCTTCGCCGGGGCGGCACCCGTGCGCGGCATCGAGCGTGGTCGCGCCAAAGACGGTGGCGTGGGACATGTGGTCGTGATCGGAGCCGGCGCGTGGGGTGGTTGGACCGCCTACCATCTGCGCGAGCGCGGCGCCCGCGTCACGCTCATCGATGCCTACGGCCCGGGCAACTCACGCTCCACCAGTGGCGACGAAACACGCGGCATCCGCTCGTCTTACGGCGACCGTGCCACCGGCGAGCTCTGGACACCGTGGGCGCGCGCGGCGATGGAACGGTGGCGGTTGTTCGAGAAGGAATGGGCGCCCGTGTTCCGGACGTCGTACTTTCATCAAACGGGCGACGTGATCATGCGCGCCACCGCCGAACCGTTCATCACGAAGACGCTGGAGTTGTGGAAGGCGAACAACGTGCCGCACGAAGTGCTCAACGGCGCCGAGTTACGGAAGCGCTATCCGGTGATCAGGGCCGACGACATCACCATCGCCATCACCGAGCCCGACGCCGGCGTCGTGCGCTGTCGTGCGGCCACGCAGGCCGTGGCGGCGGTCGGTGGAAAAATGGGCGTGAAGCTGGTCATCAGCCGGGTACGTCCCGGACCGATTGTGAACGGCTCCATGGACGGCGTGATCCTGGAAGACGGTACCACCGTACGTGGCGACTCGTACGTATTCGCCTGTGGTCCGTGGCTGCGCAAACTCTTTCCCTACATGGAAAACAGGATGCGCATCCCGATCGGCGTGGCCTGTTACTTCGGTGTACCGGTGGCCGATTCGCGCTTCACGTTCCCCAATCTGCCCAGCTTCAATTTCCCCGGGGTGACTGGCTGGCCCGTGCTCCCGGTCGACTCGCGCGGCTTCCGCGTACGGGGGGCGATCGCACCGCCAGTGCCACCGGCCGGCGCTCCGGTAGGGACGCCGGCGGCTGTCGGCCCCGCCGGCGGTGCACCGGCGCCGGCCGATCCGCTGCAGCAGGACCCGGACACCAGCAGCCGCTGGGCCAGTCAGGAGCGTGTCGACGGATCGCGTCGCTTTCTCGCGGCGCGATTCCCGGCCCTCGCCAATGCCCCGCTGCTCGAGACCCGCGCCTGTCACTACGAATCGAGTGTGAACGGCAACTTCATCATCGATCACGTGCCCGGCACGTCGAACGCGTGGATTGCCGGGGTCGGTCAGGCCGAAGGCTTCAAGTTCGGCCCGGTCGTGGGTGAGTATGTGGCGCAGCGCGTGCTCGGCATTGCCGGTGACCCCAAGCTCGTGGCGGCGTTCAAGCTGCCGACCGAAGAATACGAGAAGCCGCCCGGTTGATGAGACGCTTCGCGCTTCTCGCGTTCGCGGCGCTCTTCTTCGCCTACGAACAGTGGTCGTTCTACACGTGGATGCAGATGCACGGCACGGTTTCGGCCGGCCTCGCGCACGCGTGGATGACGCTCCGTCAGGATCCCATGGTGTTCATGGCCTGGAACGACATGGGCGTCTTCACCGCCATCGTGCTCGTGTGGCTGGCGCGCGATCTGCGCGCCCGTGGTCGCGCCATTTGGTGGTGGCCGGCCACACTTCTCATGGGCTGTCCGCCGCTGCTGGTGTATCTGGCGACCGGTAGCGACGCGTCTCCCCGTGGCGCAGCACGCGGAATCGATCCAGCGGTAACCCTCGCGCGATGAGCGCGGCCGCGAGATCACGAGGCGGCTGATCGAGCGGTTCGTCGGTGAGCGCAAACGTGCCCCAGTGCACGCCGATCGCTTCCCGCGCGTTCACATCGAGCATCACCTGTACCGCTTCGTCAGGGTTCACGTGCTGCGTGCGCATGAACCACCGCGGCTCGTACGCACCAATCGCGATCGCCGCCGCGTCGAAGTGCCCGAAGCGCGCACCGATCTCACGCGGCTCGTTCGAGTAGCCGAGATCACCGGAATACCAGAATCGAAAGTCGGGATGGACGATCGCCCAGCTGCCCCACAACGACTGGTTGCGATCCAGCATCGTGCGATTCGACCAATGCTGCACCGCCAGAAAGTGCAACTCGAGTTCGCGCGTGCGTCCGGGCCAGCGCACCACCTCATCCCACGCGCAGCCGATAATCCGAGCATCGCGAGCGGCACGCGGAAGATTCGTGGCGAACCACGACTCGGTGCCACGCGGCACGATGAACGCCGGCGCGCCACCGGTCTGCACCGCCACGTCACGCATCGAGCGTCGGTCGAGATGATCGTAGTGGTTGTGCGACAACAGCACGGCGTCGATGCGCGGCAACTGGTCGGCGCGAAGCCCAGGTGGCTGATGACGCAGGGGACCGGCGAACCACACGGGCGACGCCCGCCTGCTGAACACGGGATCGATCAACAGGTTCACCCCATCGATCTGTAGCAGCAGCGACGAGTGGCCGATCCACGTGAGTGCCGGTTCCTCGCGATTGGCGTGAATGAACGCCAGATCGGGCGCCAGGCCCACGATCGGCTGCTCGGGCGGACGTGGCAGTCGGTCACGCGTGCGCTGTACCATCCACGTTCCGGCGCCCACACCATCCACATTGATGCCGGAGCGATTCGAATACGGTGGACCGCCCGGCTCGGTCACGCAGCCGACGACGACGCCGTGCGCCGCTTTTTGGCGCGCGCACGGAATGGCAGCAAAAACAGATACATCCCTGTGATCCACAACCCCAGCACGATCACGGCCGCGGGAAAGAACACTCCGAGCTTCATGAGCGGGTGGAAGAACGACCCGTCATGAATGCTCTCGATGAGGTCCGAGCGGCGATACGCCGACTGCAACAGTGCACCGGTGGCGAGGTCGAGTTGCAGCTCCCAATGCCCGGCGGTCGCCACCTTCACAATGCCCTTCCCCGGACGGACGTCGAGCCGATCGATGTCCGCCCAGCTCGACACCTTTGCCTCGGGCACCGACTGCGCGGAGGCAAGGATCTGCTCCATCGTCACGGTTGGAACATGCACCGAGGTTTTCTGCTCGGGCGGCTGCACCCAGGAGAGCTGCTTCTTGAGCTGCAGCAGCAGACCCGTGCAGAGCACGATGACGAAGGGCACCGCGACGACAATCGAGCCCCAGCGGTGCAGCTTCCGATTCCAGATGCGTGGGTTGAATGACGTCACGGCCTCCGTTTACCCCACACCGGGGGCAACGGCTCCTTCGTGGCGCGATCGTTCTTCCATGTGGACAGGAGACGCATGGCTTCCTGGACCGCGCGCTCCAGCTGCGGATCACGGCCGGCAATCACGTCTTTCGGAAAATTCTCGACATCGATATCCGGCGCCACGCCTTCGTTCTCGACCGCGAACTTGTCGTCGCGCGAGAAGAATCCGAAACGCGGCGCGATCATGGAGCCGCCGTCCACGAAGTTCGGCGTATCGGTGGTCGCCACCAGGCCGCCCCACGTTCGCGCGCCGACCAGGGGTCCGATGTTGCGACGCTTGAACATGTACGGCATCAGGTCGCCGCCGGATCCCGCCATCTCGTTGATGATCATCACCTTCGGTCCCCAGATCCCATTCGCGGGGCTGGTAAACGGATAGCGATCACCGACCGGGTTGTTGAAATACCCGTCGTAGTCGCGGCCCAACAAATCCACGATGTAGTCGGCCGCTGAGCCGCCGCCGTTGTAGCGCTCGTCGACCACGACACCCTGACGATCCTGCTGCGCAAAGTAGTAGCGATTGAAGCTGGTGTATCCCGGCTGACCCGTGTTCGGGAGATACACGTACGCCAGCTTGCCGCCCGACAGAGAATCCACCTTGCGACGATTGTGCTCCATCCACGCTCTGGAACGCAATCCCTGCTCGTTCGCGATCGGCAGCACGGTGACCGTGCGCGCGCCCTGCAGCTCGGGGCGCGAGTTCACCGTCAGCACGGTCTGCCGATTGGCGGTGCCATCGAGCAAGCGGAAAATGTTGTCGGGCGCGCGTAGCTCCACGCCATTGATCGCCAGCACGTAGTCACCCGCACTCACGTTCACCCCGGGCACCGCGAGTGGCGCCCGCAGCTCCGGATTCCAGCTCTCGGCGTCGTAGATACGTGCCAGTCGATAGCGACCGTTGTCGACCGTGAAGTCGGCACCCAGCAGGCCGCCGGTGTTGGTCGGCACCTCGGGGATGTCACCACCGCGCACGTAAGAATGCCCGATCGCAATCTCGGCGCCCATGTTGTCGATCAGATAGTTCAGATCGGCGCGATGATTCACATGCGCCAACAACGGCTCGTACAGCTGTTTCACCGCCGGCCAATCGGCGCCGTGCGCGTTCTTCACGTACAAGTTGTTGCGCTGATTGCGCCAACCCTCGTTGAAGATCTGACGGAACTCCTCGCGTGGGTCGATGTACGCGCGCAACGTGGCCGTGAGACGGCCGCTACCGGCCGCCGGCACGGCGCGGTCGGCCTCCACCAGATACAGCCCACCCTGCGCACCACCGGTGCGATACAACAGCTTGCGGCCGTCGGCGCTCACCACGTATTGCGCGACACCGGTTACGAACGGAACCGCGCGACGTGTGGAGAGCTGGAAGCGAAACAACGTAGCCCCGCCGGGTGCACCCGCGCCTTCCCTGGCGGTTGCCGGTGTCCGCTCGACGAAGAACACCGAACCCGCCGGACCGGCGCGCAATTCGCCGTAGTCGCGCTCAGCCACGCCTGGCACCGCGATGATACGCTGCTGAATACCCTCGAAGTCGATGCGCACCGCACGAGGCGTGGGCGTCGGTCGCGTGCTGTCGGCGCGTGCAGGAGTCGGCATCGCGGTCGGCGCCGACGTACTATCCCCGCGCGTCCGCGCCGCTTCTTCATCGCTCTCCGGCAGCAACGGCGACGCGTCGCTCTTGGCCAGCACGGTGAGATACAGCGACCGCGTTTCCGGACGATCGTACTTGGACATATCCAGCAGCGACGAGTTCAACGCAAAGTTGGTCGACGCCAGGAACCACAGGTACTTGCTACCCCCATCCCACGCCGGTGACGTGGCATCGGCCAGACCGTCGGTGATCTGCTTCACCGCGCCGCCTTCCACGTCGTACACGAAGATCGCGCGGAACAGCGACTTGAGCCGTTTCGGATACGCCATGTAGCGTGAGTCGGGACTCCACACCGCGACGATCGAACGGTCGGCCATGAAGTACGGATCGGTATCAGCTACCTTGGCCTGTCCGCTCACGAGGTCCACCGTCCAGATCCGGAAATGCGTATCCTGAAACGTGATCATCTTTCCGTTCGGCGACCAACTCGGCGAATACGGACGGCTGGGCTCGGGCAGCGTGATCTCTCGACGCGCGCCCAATCCGTCCTGTGGCGCGATCACGAGCTTGTATTCACCGCTGGCATCGCTGAAGTACGCGAGCGACTTGCCGTCGGGTGACCATATCGGCGCAATCTCCGCTGCGCCGCTCGTATTCGTCAGGTTGCGCACATCGCCCTTCTCAGCGGGGATCGTGAAGATCTCTCCGCGCGCTTCGACCGCCGCGCGCTTGCCGGTGGCCGACAAGGCGAGACTGGTGATACGCGACGACACGTCCTTCCACGACGCCATCATCCACGGGAAGTCGCCGGTCGCCGTGATGCTAACCACCTGCTCGCGCCCCGTTTTCGGATCGAGCGCGTGTACATAGCCGGCCTGCTCGAACACCACCGCACCCGCCGACGCATCGAGGGACTTCACATCGAAGTCACGGAACTTCGTGATCTGCGCCAGCTGCTTCGACTTGGTGTCGTACGAGAACACGTTCGACACACCGTCACGATCCGACAGGAAATACACGGCGTCGTTCACCCACACCGGGTCCATCTCCTTCGAGTTCGTGAACGGCGTGGAGTCGAGCGCGTAGCTCTTGAGATCGAGAATCCAGATGGGCTTGTTCTGCCCTCCGCGATAATTGCGCCGTTCTTCATCCCACGAATTCGGCATGCGATACGCCACGCGATTGCCGTCGGCCGAGATCTTACCCTGATATGCGCGCGGCATCGGCATCGGCGCTTCCACGCCGCCGGTCAGCGGCACGGTCCAGAAACGGGCTGCCGCGGAGGGGGCCCACGAGGCGCGCGAGCTCGCGAACATCACCGACTTTCCGTCGGGGGTCCACCCCTGCACCATGTCGGCCGACGGATGCCACGTGAGTCGCGTCGGCTGTCCGCCGCCCACCGGTACCGTGTACACATCGGTGTTCCCCGCGTACTCGGCGCTGAACGCGATGAGCGAACCGTCGGGCGAGAGCTTGGGATTCTGCGTCTGTCCCGGAAAGCTCGTGAGTCGCCGCGCGGCACCGCCGGCGCGCTCGACCACCCAGATGTTGTTGGCGTAGGCGAACGCGATGTGCTGCGCGCTCACACTTGGAGTGCGTAGCAGGCGCGTGCCGGACTGCGCACGTGCAGGAACCGCCGAGACGGCAAGAAGGGCGAGCGCGGGAAGCGCTGCACGCGAGCGGGCGATCAATCGTGACATGGGGACGCCAGAGGGGGCCGCGAGATCGGGAGGGAAGACGCCGAACAGATGCACGGAATGTTACCTGACGGACAGCCCCTGAGTTAGCCCTGGAGCGAGGGCTCAGTAGATCACCACGGCCCCGCGTGCATCGGTGCGCACGACCAGCGAGGCCACCACCTTCGACGCGGCTCGTCGCGTCTCCACGCCCGGCACTCGGATGCGATCGATCACGGCGCGAATCACCACCTCCGACGACGGTGCAAACTGCGAAACGTTCACTTGTAACGCGGTCATGGCAAACGCCCGCCCATCGGTCGAGGCCGTCCACTGCGACAGTGGCCAGTAACTGTTGGACACGACTGCGCTACCGTTCGACCCGCCTTCTTTTTGGCGAATGTCCACCAGCACACGAGCGGCGGAGCCAGCCCATCGCCGATCCTTGTCGGAGAGTGACAGCACAAGGAGCGGCTCGCTGTCAGGGAGTGCCGCCAGCGCCGTAGGTGCCGTCGTGCCGCTGAAGCTGCTCCAGCGATCCGCTCGCAACATCGCGGGGGTGGCGAGCCGCAGCGACGATTCGTTGGTGGCGGGATCGTGCAGATCGTCGAACCCGCCGAACTGTCGGCGCACCGACTGGGTGAGATCGTCGCGTGTATCCGCAAAGTTCGACATCAATACGCCGAGCGAGTTCGTCGCGCTCAACGCGCCGTGTGTGCCACCCAGCGGTCGCATGCGGTTCGCCACCGACACGGCCCCGAGACCCACGCGCATCTTGTCGTCGAGCGAGACGAGAATCGGTGCCGGATTGCGTGTAATCTCCGTGTGTCCACGCACGATACGCGGCGGCGCGGCCGGGAACAGCTCGCCGGCGGTGTAGCGCAGCCATGTAGCGGCCGACGCGAAACCATCGGGCGACACCGCTCGATCATGCGCCATGCGCGACAGCACGTCAGCATATCGCAGCGGGTCCCCGCGCAACGCGTGGTACCGATACGTGGCGGAGTCGCCGCTGCCGCGTGTGGTGATCTCCGCCAGCGCGCTGTCGCTCCGCACGAGATACCGCCCCGTCGTATCGCGCGTGGTCACCGTCGCGACGCCGTCGAGAGCCACCAGTATCGATGCCAGCCGTTGGACCGAGTCGGGGTGCGCGAACACGCCGAAGCCAGTCGTGACCCCGTCCACACTGAACGCCACGTCGGCAGCGCTGGTCAATGAACGAACCGTGCGAAATCCTTGGCTTTCCAGTGCCTCGACGACCGGCAGGAAATCGGCGGAGATCGCGCGGTTGTGCCCGTGATCAGAGAGAATCAGAATCTCGACGTCGCGACCCGTGCGTGCACGATACGTCCGCTGCAACTCCGCGAGCTTCGCGTCGAGATGCGATAGATACTTGTCGAGGTCACCGCGAGTGTGCTGCAGCGCGTCGGGCCCCACGTTGTACGCGTAGATCGTGGGGCGACCGCCGCGGCGGAGAAACTCCTTCACATCGACATCCACTTCCTTTCGTGCCACCTGATTCGACATCAGGTAGGCAGCGAGGTGATGGAACTTCGTCCCGAACGCGAAGTCCATGCGCCGTTCGTACTCGATCGGTCTGATGGCATCGAGCAGCTCGCCGACCACGTCGTTCTGTCGCACACTGTAGTAGATCCGCTGGTATCCCGGCGGTGGCTGCACACCCATGATATCGTGCCAGGCCACGTCGCTGATCGACGGAAAGGTCGAGATCAGGCGGCTAGGCTCCCGGAAGCCGGCGAACAGCCCCCTGGTCCGCGCGTCGACGATATCCCGGTAATCCACGCCGTCGAGAGCGAGGACGAGTCTGGTAGCCGTTGGCGGTACGAGCGGCGGGTTCCGTCGCCACGGAACACAGCCGAGGGCCAGCGGGATCAACAACAGGTGAAACACGCTTATCTTGATGAGCCGGATGGCGCGGTGCATGCTTTACATGCTAGCCTGACGGCTGGACCACACAAGCCCACCGCTCGGTCTCTTATGCCGCTCTGCTCGTCCCTCCCGCTCAGTTCGCACTGGAAGCGACCCTCATGCCGTGCGGCGATTTCCGTCGCGCTGACATGGGCGGGGTTCGTGTCGGGACTCTCATTGGTGCCTGGCGCGGAGCTGTCGGCGCAAGTCGCCACGCCGCTCCTTACGGGGAGCGTGAAAGGCCGCGTGGTGACCGCGGCGCAGATCCCGCTGGTCGGGGCGCAGATCCGATTCGGGAGCGCCACCGAGGTAGGCGAATCCGATGAGGCCGGTCAGTTTACCGCCGTTCGAGTGAATGCCGGCTCGCTGTGGCTGCGCGTGCGGCGTATCGGATACCGGCCGGAGTCGCTGCTGGTCACCGTGCTGGCCGGTCAGTCCATCGAGCCCATGGTGGTGATGACCCAGATCGCCCAGCGCATTGCGGCCGTTGAAGTCGTTGGCCGGCGCGACGTGATCGGACCGATGGCGGGCTTCTACCAACGAATGCAGGCCGGAAACGGTCGCTACTTCACACTGGCCGACATCGAGAGGCGACAGCCCAGCAGAATGACTGATCTGCTTCGCGGAGTGCCCGGCATCCGCATCGAGTCGCGCGGTTTCGATACCAAAGTGCGCATTCGTGGCAGTCGGTGTTCGCCCTTGGTGTGGCTGGACGGCCAAGGGTTGTTTGCTGCGGAGTTCGATCTCGACGCGCTGGACCCGCGCACGTTCGAGGGGATCGAGGTGTACAGCGGACCCGCCAGCGTACCGATGGAGTTTCAGGGAAATCAGCGAATGAGCAGCGCTTGTGGAACGATTGTGCTCTGGTCGCGTCGCGGTGAGTTCCGCGTAAAGAAGCCGAAGCAGGGCGAGCTCACACCCGCCGCGCGCATCGCGCAACTGCTCGAGGAATTGACGATCTTCACCGCCGCCGACGTCGACGTGGGCGCACGCGTGGATTCCTCGACGATCGTGCGACCGTTCTACCCCGACTCCCTGTTCTATGCGCAGGTCGCCGGCGAATTGATTGCCGAGTTCGTGGTCGGGACCAACGGGGAAGCGGTCATGGAGACATTCAACGCGATGACGACCACGCACCGTGCGCTCGTGGAGCCGGTGCGACGTGCGGTGCGCGAGCAGCGCTTCGTGCCGGCGGTGCGTAAGGGTCTCGTCGTGCAACAGGTCATGCAGCTGCCATTCACGTTCCTCCCCGACTCCACCGCCCGTCGCCGCCGCTGACCCTATGCCTGCACCGATGTTTCTCACCGTGCGCGTGGCCATCGCGCTGATCGGCTCGCTGACACTGGCGTCGCCCGCCACCGCGCAGAAACTCGTGGAGATCGGAAAGACCTCGATCGGCACGCCGGTGTTTCTGGAAGCGAAGTCCGTCACGCGCAACAACGGCATCACCACGGCCACCGTGCGGGTTCGCCTGCAGCCACCACTCAAGCACGCCCTCGGCGACCTGCGCAGTTCACGCACGATTGCGATGTACGACTGCGCCAGGCAGACCGTGGCGACCAGAGAGAGCTGGTACTATCTCGATGACGCCGGCAAGAAGGTCGGCATGCACAAGGAGATCAAGCTGCCCGGTTTCGGACCCTCGTTCAAAGGCTCGCTGGCTGACGTGGCGATGCGGCATCTCTGCGCGACTCCCGTGCCGCGCTGAGGTGCCGCACCACCGTCCGCCCACGCAATGCCCCTGCCAATCAGTTTCGCTGTTCTTCGCGTCTCTTCGCGTCTCTTCGCGTCTCTTCGCGTACTCCGCGAGCTTCGCGTGAACCAACGGGCTCTCCGATAGCGCCGGAGCCTCCGAAAGCACCGCGGTTCACGCGAAGGCTCGCGAAGGCTCGCGAAGGCTCGCGAAGAAATGCGCGAGTCGTTCTCTTGTTTTTGGTCGACATTTCCCTGTCCGTCGACACAATTCCTCTACCAATCAGTTTCGCTGTTCTTCGCGTCTCTTCGCGTACTCCGCGAGCTTCGCGTGAACCAACGGGCTCTCCGGTAGCGAGGCAGCGGCCGAAAGCACCGCGGTTCACGCGAAGTCCGCGAAGATCGCGAAGGCACGCGAAGAACTGCGCGGCGCGTTCGCTTGTAAATGCGTTGGGGCGTTACGCAACCGCACTGAGTAACACGCCGACGATCACCGTGGCGGCGCCGGCTAGTCCGAGTGGCGACAGGCGCTCACCCCACACGACATACGCCGCTACCACCGCGATGACGGGCTCCAGCGTGGCGATCGTGGCCGCGCGCGCGGACGGCAGTCGCTTCACCCCTTCGGCGTAGGCGAGATAGGCCGCGTACGTACACACCACGGCTAGGAACACCACGCCACTCCACGCCGATCGCGACAGCGACTGAAACTGTACGAACGGTAACATCGTGACGGCGCCCACGCTCAGCGCCCATGACATCACGCGCGCCGACGCGTTCCGCGAGAACAGCCGCCGCCCCACGAGAAAGTAGAGCGCGTACATCGCGCCCGAGAGCAACCCCCACCCCACGGCGCCCGGCGACCAGCGCACCGCTCCGGTCCCGCTGGACAGCGCCACCAGCGCCACGCCGACCAGCGTCAGCGTGAGCGCGCCCGCCGCCCGTGCACTCACGCGCTCATGAAAAAAGACCCGCCCGCCAATCGCGACCCAGATCGGCGCCGAGTACATGAGAATGGAGGAGAGGGCCACGCCGCCCTGCTCGATGGCGTTGAGCGACGCGAAATACAGCACCGCCACACCGGCCACGCCAAGGAACAACGCGGCGGGTCGATCAGCGCTGTGCAGGGGCCGAGCACGCGTAACAACGGCGTGAGCCGTAAACAGCGCCGCCGCGATCGACGCGCGCCAGAACGCCACCGTGAGCGGTGGTGTGCCATCAGCCATCGCCACGCGCGACATCACCCCCAGCAGCCCCCAGCAGAGGACCGCCAGCAGAATGGCGATCGAGCCGGCTCGAATGGTCGCTGGGGTGGGCGGCGTCATTGCCGAGAATCTAGCAGCCGACGCCGACCAGCCCCATGTTGAACGGGTCCACGCACCCTCTCCCTCCGCTCAGGCTTCCCGTGCGTATCCCGCGCTCTCTGCAGGCTCGTTGCTCGCTCGCGCTTTCGCTCGCGACCGTGCTCACACCGATGGCGCGAGTACTCCCGGCGCAATCCGCTCCGGGCTTCAGCGCGCTGCATTGGCGTGCCATCGGCCCCGTCCGCGCCGGTCGTGCGCGCGCGCTCGCCGGTGTCCCCACGCAGCCGAGCGTGTTTTACGCCGGTTTCGACAACGGCGGCGTGTGGAGGACGACCGACTACGGCTCGAATTGGGTGCCGCTGTTCGACGACCAGTCCACCGGCTCGATCGGCGCGATCGCCGTGGCGCCGTCGAAATCGAACATCATTTATGTGGGCAGCGGCGCCGGTATCATTCGCCCCGACCTCGCCGTCGGCGACGGCATGTACAAGTCGATCGACAACGGAAAAACGTGGGCGCATCTCGGCCTGCGTGAATCGCAGATGATCGCGATGGTCGATGTCGACCCGAAGAATCCCGATCGGCTGTTCGTCGCCGCGCTCGGCCATCCGTACGGCCCGAACAGCGAACGCGGCGTGTTCCGCTCCGTCGATGGTGGCGCGTCGTTTCAGCGCGTGTTGTACAAAGACGAATACACCAGCGCCAACGACGTGCGCATCGATCCGCAGAACCCCGACATCGTGTATGCCACGCTCTGGCAACAGCAACAGAGTTTCATTGAAGGTCAGGGCTTTGGCGGCGGTGGCAACGGCATCTTCAAGTCCACCGACGGCGGTACCACGTGGAAGCAGCTGACCGTTGGACTGCCGTCGATCCTGCAGGCCAACATCGCCTTCGCTCCAGGCAATCCTAAAGTGCTGTATGCCATGGTCGCCGCGGCACCGCCCGCTGGCGCTGCAGCCGGCGCATCAGGCCCGATCGGCTTCTACAAGTCGACCGACTCCGGCGAGCATTGGTATCTCGCGGTGAACGGTCCCGGATCAGCAATCGGTGATGCGCCCCGGTTCGTGGACAATCGTCCGCTCGCGCGCATTGGTGGTGGTGATCTGCCCACGATCACGGTCGACCCGAGCAACGAGAACGTGGTGTACAGCGCGTCGGTCGTGATGTGGCGCACCGAAGATGGTGGACTCACGTGGTCGGCCGTCCGCGGCGCGCCAGGTGGCGACGACTACCAGAAGATCTGGGTGAATCCGAACAATCCTGATCTGATCTTCACGGTGTCCGACCAAGGAGCCGTCGTGTCCGGCAATCGCGGAGCGTCATGGAGCAACTGGTACACACAGCCCACCGCCGCGATGTATCACGTGACCACCGACAACGCGTTTCCCTATCGCGTGTGCAGTGGACAACAGGACAACGGATCGGCGTGCGTGAACAGTCGCTCCGACGACGGGCGCATCACGTTTCACGATTGGCATCCGGTCAACATTCAGGAGTACGGGATCGCCGCACCCGACCCGCGCGATCCCGATGTGATCTTCGGCAGCCAGCGCACGAACGTGTCGAAGTATGATCGTCGCACTGGACAGACCGTGTTGGTCGGCCCCGACCTCTCGGTGCGCGGTCCCAATGGCGAGAATTTCGGGCGCAACGTACGCACGATGCCGTTGCACTTCTCGCCGGTAAACCCCGACCTGTTGTACTACGCGTCGAACGTGGTCTGGAAGTCGCTCGATCGCGGACAGAGCTGGACACGCATCAGCCCCGATCTGGCGCGGCAAACGTGGGACGTCCCGACCACAGCAGGCAAATACAGCAGCAGTGTCACGCCGGCGCCGGCCGGTGCGATCACGGCGTTGTCCCCGTCGCCACGCAGCGCGAGCGTGCTGTGGGCCGGCACCGACGACGGACAGGTGCAGGTCACGACCAACGGCGGTACCACGTGGAAGAACGTGACGCCGAGCGCCGTCAAGGCGTGGACGCGCATTTACAACATCGACGCCGGACACTTCGACGCCGGCACCGCGTACATCGCCGCCAATACGTTCCGCATCGACGATTTGCGTCCGCACTTTTATCGCACGCATGACGGCGGTGCCACGTGGACCGAGATCAGCAACGGCCTGCCGGGTAACGCGCCGGCCAATTCAATCCGTGAAGATCCCAAGGTGAAGGGGCTGCTGTACGGCGCCACCGATACGCAGGTGTGGGTGTCGTTCGACGACGGCGATCATTGGGAGTCCCTGCGCATCGACATGCCGGCCATCTCGGTGCGCGATCTGCAAATCAAGGATGACAGCAGCTGCTTGTGCAGCGATCTGATCGCTGGTACACACGGCCGTGGTTTCTACATTCTCGACAACGTCACGCCGCTGCGTCAGATGGCTCGCGCGCGAGCCGCCGCCGCTGCACGCGACGCCTATCTTTTCGCGCCCGCGACGGCGGTGCGGGTGCGCTTTGCGACCAATGATCCCACGCCGTGGCCGCCGGAAATGCCGTCGGGGGAAAGCGCTCCGTCGGGCGCGTTCATCGACTACATGCTGCCCGCCAAGGCGTCGTCGCCGATCACCCTGGAGGTGCTCGACGCCACGGGCAAGCTGGTGCGCTCGTACTCCAGCGCGCAGAAAGCGCTCGACCCACATCCGTACACCGACCGCGTACGCTACAACGAGGTGTGCAAGAAAACGCCGACCGCACCGTACTGCGGACTTCCGCTCTACTGGCCTGGCCCGCCGCAGGTGCTGTCCGACGACGCGGGACTGCATCGCTTCACCTGGGATCTCCACTTCGACCCCGTCACGCCGGAAGATGCCATTCCCCAAGGGGACGACGATGCCACCGGCGCCGTGCCGGGCCGCACGCTGCCCGTCGTGAACGCGCCGTGGGCACCGCCCGGCCGGTATACCGTGCGCCTGACGGCCAATGGCAAGCGGTACGAGCAGCCGCTCATGCTCCGGCTGGACCCGCGCGTAAAAACTCCGGCGGCCGCGTTGGCCCGCCTGCATGCACTCAGCACGGAGATGTACCGCGGTGCCGTCGACACGCACCGCGCCTTTGTGAGCGCTCGTGCCGTGATCACCCAGTTGAACAGCATGCGCGGCGCCGATGTCGATGCGCTCAAGGCACAGATGGAAGCCGTCGCGCCGTCGTCGGCGACTGCCCGAAATGTTCGGGGCTTCCGTCGTCGCGGCGCGGCGCCTGTGGTGACCTCGCTCGAAAGCGCGAGCACGGCCATGCTTTCTGCCGCGATGGCGATGCACAACGCCGACGTCGCGCCCACCGCCACGCAGGTGGCAGCCTGTACCGCGGCACGTGCCATGGGGGTCGCCGTACTACCAAAGTGGAACTCGCTGCGCACCACCGGTATCGCGGCCTTCAACACCAAACGCAAGGTCGCCGGACTTCCCACTCTCTTGGTCCCCTGATCCATGTCTGCTCGCGTCACGCTCTGCTGTGCCCTGCTCGCGACCGTCACCCTGCTCGGCGCCTGCGCGTCGGGCAGCGTCCCGCGCGCGTCGCGTCCGCTCACGCCGGCGCAGCTCGCCGCACAGGACGGCGGTATTCCGCCGTACACGAAGGCCGATGTGTTCTTCATGCAGGGGATGATCAGTCATCATGCGCAGGCCGTCACGATGTCGTCGTTCGCCGAGTCGAATGGCGCCACGTCGGAAGTCCGCGTGTTGGCCGGACGGATCACTGTGGCACAGACGGACGAAATCGACTTCATGAAAACGTGGCTGGGAAAGCGAAAGCAGACGGTCCCTGCCGGTGACATGGAAGCCATGGCCCACGCCCATCACGCTGGCATGGACATGTCCGCCATGGGCGGCGACGCACCTGGCGGCCTGATGCCCGGCATGCTCTCCCCCGCGCAGATGGATACGCTGAAAACGGCCAAAGGTCCGGCGTTCGACTGGTACTTCCTGACGTTCATGATCCAGCACCACAAGGGCGCGATCAGCATGGTGGATGAACTCATGAGCGCCAAAGGCGCCGCCAACGACGACGACGTCTTCAAGTTCGTCTCCGATGTGGTGGCTGATCAGAGTACCGAGATCGATCGCATGGAGTTGCTGCTCAGAGTTCGCTCGCGTCCGTAGTCACTTCAGTCACTGCCCACGTTGCTCGTGTCCATCACACCCTTCCATACACCCGAATGCAAACGCCACTTCGATCGCTGCTGGGCGGTGCGCTACTGATTGTCGGCAGCACGACGGTCGCCGCGACCGTGCACGCGCAACCCACGCCCGACCCGCGCGTCGGCCTCAAGGCCGGCTGGTTCGACGCGGAAGAAGCGGCTTGGAACATCAAGCTCGTCTCGACCACCAAGCCCTCGGAGTCGTTCCTCAACATGAGCACGCCCGGTGACGCACGGCTCAAGAACTCCGATCTCGCCTTCAGCGGGAACTTGGTTTTCCAAGGCAATTACAGCGGTTGGCAGGTGTGGGATATCAGCAATCCCCGTAAGCTGAAACTGCGCGCCGCTTTCGTCTGTCCAGGCTCGCAGAGTGACGTCACCGTGTACGGCAATCTCCTGTTCGTGTCCGCCGAAGCGGTTAGCGGACGTGTGGACTGCGGACTGGGCGGTGTGCAGGACGAAGTGAGTAAGGATCGCGCGCGTGGCATTCGTATTATCGACATCAGCGACATCGAGCACCCTCGCACGATCACCACCGTGCAAACCTGCCGAGGATCGCACACGAACACGCTGGTGACCGATCCCAAGGATCCGGAGAACGTGTACATCTACGTGTCCGGTTCAGCGGGGGTACGCTCCAATCAAGAGCTGGCCGGATGCTCGGCCACCAACCCCGACATCGATCCAAACTCGTCGCTCTTCCGCATCGAAGTGATCCAGGTGCCGGTGAAGAATCCGGCGGCTGCCGCCATCGTGAGCTCACCGCGCATCTTCGAAGGACTGACCGAAGCCAAGCGTCACGGTGACGCCGCAGCCGATCGTCGTGAACGTCCGGCCGGCGCCCCGGTGCGTCCCTCGGTCGCGGGACGTGGCGGCCCCACGCAGTGTCATGACATCACCGCCTATCCCGCGGTTGGCTTGGCTGGCGGGGCCTGCAGCGGTTACGGCATTCTGCTCGACATCCGCGACATCAAGAATCCGAAGCGTCTATACGCCGCCGCTGACACGAACATGTCGGCGTGGCACTCCGCCACGTTCAGCAACGACGGTAGCAAGGTGCTTTTCTCCGACGAATGGGGCGGCGGTAGCTCACCGCGTTGCCGTGCCACGGACAAGATGGAGTGGGGTGCCGACGCGATCTTCGTGCGCAACGGCGACAAGCTCGATTTCAAGAGCTACTTCAAGATGCCCGCCCCGCAGACGAGCCAGGAAAACTGCGTCGCGCACAACGGCTCGCTGATTCCGATTCCCGGCCGCGAAGTCATGGTGCAGTCGTGGTATCAGGGCGGTATCAACGTGTTCGACTGGACCGATCCGAACCACGCGTACGAAATCGCGTTCTTCGATCGTGGACCGATGGACTCCACTGCGCTCGTCGGAGGCGGCCATTGGTCGGCCTACTGGTACAACGGTCTGATTTATGGGTCGGAGATCTCCCGTGGCCTCGATGTGTGGGAGCTCACCCCCAGCGAGCACATCTCCAGGAACGAACTCGACGCCGCCAAGCTGGTGAAGTACGCGTACTTCAACGCCCAGGAGCAGCCGCAGGCCGTGTGGCCGGCGGCGTTCGTGGTGGCGCGCGCCTACACCGATCAGATGGCACGGAACAGCGCGGTGCCCAAGGCGTGGCTCGATGGCGTGGTGGCGCAGCTGGCCTCGGCCGAGAAAGCCAAGGGCGACAAGCGCGTGACGGCGTTGAACGCGCTCGCCACGCAGCTCGACAACGACGCCGCTGCCAGCCCAGAGGCGGAGCGAGTGACGGCGCTCAGTGCCGTCGTGAAGTCGCTCGCGAAGTAAACCGGCAATGAAACGCGGCGGGCCCGAATGCACGGACCCGCCGCGTGAACCACTGCAATGAACCGTAATGAACCCTACGGCACGATGCGCAGCGTCGGCCCTGCCCGATCCACGACCTTCGGCAGCCCTTTCGCATCCAGCTGCGCATTCAATGGAGCCAGCTCACTCGCCAGCGCACCGTCGATTGCGGCGAGATGCTGCTTGAGTTGCTGCCGCAGAACCCCATCCACTTCGACATGCTGCGTGGTCGGCGTGAAGTCGGAACTCGACATGCCGTTCGCGAGGTACCCCATCTTCGAGATCAGCATCGAGCCGAAGCGCACGCCGTCCTGCCCCTGACCGGTCTGTCGCAAGTCCACGAGCTTCATCTCGACTTCAAGGAGCTTCGTATCGAGCGCGCGAATGGCGCGCACGACCTCCGCGTCAATCGCAAGACGCTGCACTTGCTGCAGCTGCAGGCGCACCGACTCCACGCGATGCACCGCCGATCCCGCATCGTTGAGCTGCTGCTTGATGCCTGACAGCAGCGCCACCTGCGCCGCGATCTCGGCCTCGGTGCCGCCGCTGTTCGGATCCTTGCGCACCTCGAGCGGCTGCGTCTGCGCCGTGCCATCGACCGTGAGCCGTACCGAGTACACTCCCGGTGGCATCAGGATCGACAGACGACTGGTTCCCGGCGCCGTGCGGCCCTGTGGGCCCGCCACGATATGCTCAGCGTACAGCGGGCTCGTGAGCAGCCGCACTTCCATACTCGGTTCATCGCGCAGATCCCAGGCCAGGCGATTCACGCCAGCCGTGTTCGGACCACGAAGCGTGCGGACCACCTTGCCTGCGCCATCGAGAATTTCGACCGTGGGTGCGGCCTTGGCCGACGCCTTCAGGTAGTAGTTGACGCTCGCACCGTATTCCGGATCGTCGCCCGCCGTGGGGTCGTCGTACTGCGTACTCGGCGCCGTGATGCCGCGATAGCGATATGCCGCCCGCGGCCGAAACAGATGCGTCCCCTTCTCCAGCACCGACGCATCGAGCTGCTGCAGTGGCGCGAGGTCATCGAGAATCCAGAAGCCGCGCCCATACGTGGAGATCACCAGATCGTTGAAGTGCTCTTGCACGACGATGCCCGACACCGGCGCGTGCGGCAGGTTGTTCTGCAGCGGCAGCCAGAGATCACCGGCGTCGTAGCTCATGTAGATCGCGTTCTCGGTCCCGAGATACAGCATGCCGCGACGCGTGGGATCTTCGATGATGACCTTGGCGTAGCTCAGCATGCTCTTCGGAATGCCGGTCACGATCTTCACCCAGCTTTTCCCGAAATTCGTCGTGCGATACACATACGGGTCGCGATCGTTTTCCTGGTGAGCGTCGATCGTGAGATAAGCCGTCGCCGCATCCCACTTGCTGGCCGCGATGGACCGCACTGATCCCCAAAAGGGACTGCCGGGCACGTTGGCCGTAAGATTCGTCCACGTCGCGCCATCGTCGCGCGTGAGTTGCACGAGCCCGTCGTTGGTACCCACCCAGATCACGCCCTTCTCTTTCGGCGACTCGGCGATGCCGTACACCACGCCGGAATACTCGACGCCGATGTTGTCGGGCGTAAGACCGCCCGAGCTCTGCATTTTCGACCGATCGTTGCGCGTGAGATCGGGGCTGATCACCTGCCAGCTGTTGCCGCCGTCGCGTGTGCGATGCACGTGCTGACTGCCGGTATACACGCTGTTGTGATCGTGCGGCGAGATGAGCAGCGGCGCATCCCAGACGAACCGATACTTGAGTTGCTCGGCGGCACCGTTCGACTGCTGTGGCCAGACCTCGACGTTGCGGAACTGCCGACGATTTTCCTCGAAGCGCACCACGATGCCCCCCACCATGCCCGAGCCCGACGCCGTGCTCCAGATGATGTTCGGATCGGTCGGATCGGGCGTGGCCCAGCCACTTTCCCCACCGCCCACCGAGTGCCACATGCCACGCGAGATGCCCGCGCCGCGTCCGCCCTGCACAAGACTGTTGCTCGGCCCGCGGTAACTCGGCTCATCCTGCTTGTTGCCGAGCACATTGTACGGAATGTTGTTGTCGACGGTGACGTGATAGATCTGCGCATTGTCGAGACGCTGCTTGAACCAGGTGCGTCCGCGCGTCGTCGTGATCGAGAGCCCCTGATCGTGCGCCACGATCTGCCGGTCGGCGTTGGTCGGATCGATCCAGATGTCGTGGTGATCGCCACCGGGCGCCTGCTGGCCCGTGAGCGTGGACAGCGAGCGACCGCCATCGATCGACCGCGCATACGACGCGGTCAGGAAGTACATCTCGTTCTCGTTGTCGGGCGTGACCGCCATGCGCGAGTAGTAATGTGCGCGGCCCATCACGTTGCGATCACGATTGATCAGCGTCCACGTGGCGCCAGCATCCTCACTGCGCCACAGCTGTCCACTTTCGGTATCCTGGCCGTTCCATGGCACGCCGTCGCCCGTCTCGATCATGGCAAAAACGCGCTGCGGCTGCGACGGCGCGATCGCGAGGGCGACCTTCCCCACCGGCTTGACCGGCAGTCCGTTCCCCTTGAGTCGCGTCCACGTTGCGCCGCCGTCGGTCGACTTGAACAGCCCGCTCCCCGGGCCACCGCTGGTGCGTCCCCAGGTGTGGATCTCGATCTGCCACATGCCGGCATACAGGGTCCGCGGGTTCGACGGGTCCATCGCCAGATCGCTGCAGCCCGTGTTCTCATCCACGAACAACACACGCGTCCACGTCCCTCCGCCATCGGTGGTGCGGAACACACCGCGCTCCTGTTGCGGGCCATAGGCGGTGCCCAGTGCACAGGCCAGCACGACGTCGGGATTGGTCGGATGGATCGCCAGCCGCGCGATACGCCCGGTCTTCTCGAGTCCCATCAGCGTCCACGTCGCGCCGGCGTCGGTGCTCTTGAAGATCCCCTGCCCGATCGAGATGTGGCTTCGAATGTGCGCTTCACCGGTGCCGGCCCACACCACATTCCGATCGCTGGGTGCCACGGCGATCGCCCCCATCGACATGACCGACTGCCCGTCGAAAATCGACGCCCAGTGCACGCCGGCGTCGGTGGTCTTGTAGATGCCGCCCGACGCCGCGCCCACGTAATATGTGGACGGATCGTCGGCAATGCCCGCCGCGGTACTGAAACGGTTGCCTTCGGGGCCGATATGGCGCCACGGCAGCGCGGCGTATGCGGCTGGGGCGACGGCGGCCGAGGTGGCGGCGGCCGGACTGGAAGCCTTGGCCGGCGCGCGCTGGGCGCCGGCAACACCGGCCGAAACAACACCGGCGGTGGACACACCCGCCACGACGATCAGCGTCGCTGCGGTTCGATAGAAGGCGAAAGACATGAGGACCTCAGAAGGGGGACGTGACGCACATGCTACCGCCTTTTGAGGTCCTCGTCAAAGCGAATCGACGCCCGTGTCTACGCCATCTTCGCCTGTAGTCGAAGATCGATGGCGTCGAGGAACGCTTCCGTGTGCAGGTACGGGCTGTCCTTTGAAATCAGGATCGCGAGATCCTTCGTCATCTCACCGGCTTCAACGGCTTCGATGCATACCTGCTCCAGCGTATCGGCAAATGCCGTAACCGCCGGTGTGCCATCGAGCTTGCCGCGATGCGCCAGGCCGCGTGTCCAGGCGAAGATCGAGGCGATCGGGTTGGTGGACGTCTTGTTGCCCTTCTGATGCTCGCGGTAGTGGCGCGTGACTGTACCGTGCGCCGCCTCGGCTTCCATCGTCTTGCCGTCGGGCGAGAGCAGCACACTGGTCATGAGACCGAGTGAGCCGAAGCCCTGCGCCACGATGTCCGACTGCACATCACCGTCGTAATTCTTGCACGCCCACACGTAGCCGCCTTCCCATTTGAGCGCCGACGCCACCATGTCGTCGATCAGGCGATGCTCGTACGTGAGTCCCTTCGCGTCGAAGTCGGCCTTGAACTCGGCGTTGAACACTTCCTCGAACAGATCCTTGAACTGGCCGTCGTAGGCCTTCAGGATCGTGTTCTTGGTGCTCAGGTACACCGGGTAGTTGCGCTGCAGGCCGTACGTGAGGCTCGAGCGCGCGAAGTCGCGGATGGAATCATTGAAGTTGTACATGCCCATCGCGACGCCGCCGTCGGCGCCGAACGTGGCCACCTGGAACTGCATGGGCTCACTGCCGTCCGTCGGCGTGTACGTCATGGTGACCGTACCAGGGCCCGGCACCTTGAAGTCGGTGGCCTTGTACTGGTCGCCGTGCGCGTGACGGCCCACGACGATCGGCTTGGTCCAACCCGGCACGAGACGCGGGATATTGGAGATGATGATCGGCTCGCGGAAGATCACGCCGCCCAGGATGTTGCGGATGGTTCCGTTGGGGCTCTTCCACATCTTCTTGAGCCCGAATTCCTTCACGCGGGCTTCATCGGGTGTGATCGTCGCGCACTTCACCGCCACGCCGTACTTCCTGGTGGCCTCGGCCGAGTCGATCGTGACCTGGTCGTTGGTCGCATCGCGGTGCTCGATCCCGAGGTCATAGTACTCGAGTTCAACGTCGAGATACGGCAGAATGAGCTTGTCCTTGATGAACTGCCAGATGATGCGTGTCATCTCGTCGCCGTCCATCTCGACGACGGGGTTCACAACCTTGATCTTGGCCATGCCGGAGATACCGGTGAAGTTCGAAGTGGAGAGTGGGACTGAATCCCGAAGAATAGCCGTCGCTCTGTACGCCTGCTACGCCTCGCCCAGCGGTTCAAATACACCGACCTCACGGTTCTTCCGCACGTCATCCCAGCGAAAGCACCGACCGTTCATAGCCACGTAGACACCGGGCGCGAGCGACTGCACGTAACTGAGAGCGCTGCCGAGGTTGAACAGGCCGTCGGAGCTGCCGAAGGCATAGGGCACCATTGCCCCGGTGAGTACGATGGTCTTCGTGGAAACGGAGGCCGCGATCATCGCTGCCGTTTCCACCATCGTATCGGTGCCGTGCGTGATCACGATCTGCGTTTCCGCGCAGCTCAGGCACGCATCGACGATGCGATGGCGATGTGACTCTTTCATTTCGAGGCTGTCGATCATCATCAGGACTTCGACCTGTACGTCGAGCATGCACCGGCCCCGCCGCAGCATTTCCTCGACATGTGTGGCCTCGAAGTGCAGTGTACCGGTCAGCTCGTCGTACTCTTTGTCGAACGTGCCACCGGTCACGAAGACGCGCAGGCTCATTCGGCCTCCGCCGCGTCGGAAGCACTCTTCCTCGCCACCCGCTCGCGAACACGAGCCTTCGTCGCTTTCTCGCGCGCTTTCTTCGCCGCTTTCGCGACCTGCACACGTTCCGCCTCGGCGATCACCGCCTCGCGCGCCGCGATGTCCGCTTCACGGGCCGTCCACGCCTCGCGATCGCGCGCTTCGGCCTCCCGTGTGCGTTGCAGGCTCTCATCGTCGCGCCACGCCGTCACCTTCGCATGGTTGCCGCCCACCAACACGTCGGGCACGGAAAAGCCACGGTACTCGGCCGGCCGCGTGTAACTCGGCGCACTGATGCCACGATCGTAGAACGAATCGGTGCGCGCGCTCTCGATGTCACCCATCGCGCCCGGAAGCAGTCGCACCGTGGCATCGATGATGGCGAGTGCCGCCGGTTCGCCTCCGCTCAGTACGAAGTCGCCAAGCGAGAGCTCTTCGGTGGCCAGATGCGTGGTCACGCGCTCGTCGATGTCCTTGTAGTGCCCGCAGAGCAGCGTGAGCTCGGTGCCGGCGGC
>Ga0105048_10003685_pt1 | contig 25089 bp, 26 predicted proteins | sample MAT05_FD_78382 | JGI IMG/M metagenome (GOLD analysis project Ga0105048, IMG submission 78382) | Freshwater microbial communities from Lake Fryxell liftoff mats and glacier meltwater in Antarctica - MAT-05 | ecosystem: Environmental > Aquatic > Freshwater > Ice > Liftoff microbial mat | place... | reverse complement strand
TAATGCTGGTCGCCCAACGTTGACTTCTACTGTTCAGACAACTAGCCAATTCACTGCGACCGGAGTGGCACAGGCTGCATGGCGAGGCAACAACCAATCTTTCGCGAACACATTGCCATTCACCTTTCCATTCTTTGGCACCAACTATAAAACACTTTCGGTAACCACCGAGGGATTCTTGCGGTTCGGCCCGAATGGCAGTGCAGCCAACAGCAACAATAGTTCCACGGAACTAGCCTTGGCTCCGCGCATCGCAGCCATGTGGGACAATCTTCGAACTAGCCAGCGGAAGAGTCGAGCCAGGTAGTGGTAGCCGAGCAATGAGCAAGCCACAAATGACAAGCTACGTCCCGACCAGCGTGTGGCACGTCCCTGAGTTTACGAAGGGCGTGGGAACAACCAGCGGCCGCTACCACAGTTCACCACGCCCATCGCTTCGCTCTGGGACGTGCCACCCGCCGAAGGCTCTGGGTGCCACCCGTCGAAGGACGAACAACTTGCTTATCAAACTCGGCAGCTTGCAGCCAATGCCATGTATCAATCCGCTAGAAGGCTCTTGAGCCTGTTTCTTTGCCTTCCGCTGTCCGGGCAATGCGACTGATCGATTCAACATCGTGCCAAGAAAAACGTAACGCTCAAAATTCTTTGTAAACTGCCGATGACAAAAAACCACTGCTCTCTACAATACTCTGAATTGCTTGTGAAACTTTTCACAAAGTCGTTGCCCTTAGGATTTGGCTGTGTCCAATTACTTACCCATCCTTATTTATCTGATAGCGGTCGTCGGCTTTGCGGCTGTCTCCTTGGTGCTTCCACATATGGTAGCGCCGCGTAAGCGGACCCGCGTCAAAGGCTCACCTTACGAGTCCGGTATGGATCCGATCGGCGACGCTCGCAAACCCTTCGACATCAAGTTCTATTTGATAGCTATCTTGTTTTTGGTTTTCGACATTGAGCTTCTCTTCATTTATCCCTGGGCCGTATCGCTCCTTGCACCCGACGGTGTTCCGCAAGCCTTTCGTCCCGCAGTCTTGGCGGTCCTTCTCGTATTGATGGCGACCTTAGCGCTTGCCTACGTAGTTGCATATCGCAAAGGAGTCTTTGATTGGCGACGCAAATAAACAAACAACTCGGCGATAACATTTTCCTGACCAAGCTGGATGCGGCGGCCTCCTGGGCGCGTGCGAACAGCCTTTGGCCCATGCCTTTTGCAACCGCCTGTTGCGGCATCGAGTTGATGAGCACGGCTGCGAGCAAGCATGACTTGTCACGGTTTGGTAGCGAAGTCATGCGATTCTCGCCACGGCAATGCGATTTAATGATAGTGGCAGGGCGTGTTGTCATGAAGATGCTACCGGTGCTACAACGCATTTGGTTGCAAATGCCCGAGCCCAAATGGTGTATCTCGATGGGTGCGTGCGCATGCACGGGTGGGGTTTTCGACACGTATGCTGTGGTTCAAGGGGTCGATCGGTTCATGCCCGTTGACGTCTATGTCCCCGGCTGCCCGCCCAGGCCAGAGCAACTGATTCGCTCGATTATCGATCTGCAAGAAAAGATTCAATCTGGTGGTACGATCAACGCACGCGAATTCAAGTTGCGGATTCTTCCCGAGGGTCCCGCTCGATTTGATGAAGACGAGTTGGTGCGAATCCGCGAACGCAACGGTTTTAAGCTAGAAGATCAAAAGTATGATCCAGTTCACTAGAAACTCTTGCACCCTTAAATAGCTTCCATCCAATTAGTTGCGTCTGAACATGGCAAACCAATCTACCGATCCTAAATTAAGCGAAATCGAAACCGTAAAACTGCGGCTCTCCGAATTGCTGCTCGGTACCTCACTGGATTGGTCTGAATTCCGAAGTCAAACACGCGTGATTTGTCCCGCTGCGGAACTGTTAAAATGCTTGAAGGCGTTCAAGGCGGTTGGCTTCGATCAATTGACCGATTTGACCGCGGTCGATTTGCTCGAGTACGGTAACGTGAACGATCGATTCGAGGTCGTCTACTGTTTGCTCAATGTCGACTCGGGTCTTCGATTGATCGCCAAGACCTATCTCAACGAACCTGACTTGACGATTCCTTCCGCCACGTCCGTTTGGTTTGGAGCGGACTGGCCAGAGCGTGAAGTCTACGACATGTTCGGCATCCTATTCGCCGGCCATCCCAACTTCAAACGACTGCTCTTGCCAGACGAATTTCAGTCCTTTCCCCTGCGAAAAGACTATCCCGTCAAAGGCCGAGGCGAGCGTCATAATTTTCCAGTCATCACACGAGCAGAAAGCTAAGCGGAGTTTTTCAGCATGCCTTTAGAACTGCTCGATAGTCCAGACCTGGACGCCAACAAACGCGAAGGACTCTGGACGCTCAATTTCGGACCGCAACATCCAGCCACGCATACCACGCTGCGTTTGGTGTTGCAGCTCGATGGCGAAATGGTCATGGATGCAGAGCCCGATATTGGTTTCTTGCACAGTGGATTCGAAAAGCTCGGCGAAGTATTGGACTTCAACCAATACGTAACGATTGTCGACCGCATGAACTACATCTCGCCGATGGCCAACGAAATCGCTTGGCACCATGCAGTCGAGACGTTGTTAGGGATAGAGCTGACTCCACGTTGCAAATACATTAGGACGATATTCGCCGAGCTGATGCGATTGCACGATCACTTGCTTTGTTTGGGAACCTGCGTTCTTGACTTGGGTGGTGCAACGGCCTTCATGTATGCGTTCAATGAACGCGAAACCATTTACGAAATTTGTGAGCGGGCATCGGGCCAGCGATTCCATACGTCTTACACACGAGTCGGTGGCTTGCTATACGACGTGACCGACGATTGGGTCGCGATGGTCAAGGACTTTGTGAGAAAGTTCCCCAAGGTCTACCGCGATTTCAGCGGATTGGTGATGAAGAATCGCATCTTCGTGGAACGTACCCGCGATGTCGGTATCCTGTCCCGAGAAGAAGCCATTGCGGGTGGTGCAACCGGTCCGGTCGCTCGAGCCAGCGGGGTCGCTCGCGATCTTCGTCGGGATGAGCCCTATCTTGCTTACGACGACTTTGATTTTGACGTGTGTGCCAGCCAAGGTGGCGATTGTTACGCTCGCTTCCAGGTCCGTATGATGGAGATGCTTGAGAGCATCAAGATCATCGAGCAAGCGATCGACAAGTTGCCGCAAGGTCCGATCTTCGCTGCCGATACCGGCAAGGCTGGAATGCCCGATAAAAAGGAAGTGTACCGAAGCATTGAGGGGCTGATCCATCATTTCGAAAGCATCATGCCCAACCGTCAGATGCAAGCCCCCAAAGAGTCGGTGTACGCCGCCACGGAATCGCCCAACGGCGAACTTGGTTATTACATTGTTGGCGACGGATCTTTCCGAGCGTACCGCGCTCGGACTCGACCGCCTTCCCTGATGCACTTTGCGTTGTTTTCGAAACTGATACGAGGCTGCATGTTAAGCGACGTGGTGGCCGTTCTTGGAAGTATTAACATCATCGCTGCGGAGCTGGATCGATGAGCGAATTGAGTAGCACCGAATTGAGTAGCAATGCAAAGAAAGTCATCGAGGAGCACCTCGGTCGCTACCCTAGCAAACAAGCCGTCACGCTCCCCGCCTTGCACGTCGTCCAAGAAGAAAAGGGCTGTGTCAGTCGCAAGGCGATCAAAGAGATCGCGGATATTCTGGAGTTGTCTCCGGCTCAGATCAACGACACCCTTTCGTTCTATGGCTTCTTCCGAACCGAAGAAGATCCCCTCGGAAAGAAACGTGTTTGGATTTGCCGATCACTCCCATGCATGTTGCGAGGTGGCGAAGAGTTGCTAGCCGAATTGTGTGAACGTTGGGGGATCCAACCTGGCCAAACCACGCCTGATGGCGAAGTGACTTTGGAGTTGGCAGAATGTTTGGGCGCCTGCGACGGTGCCCCCTGCATGTTGATTGACGATGAGTTAAGTCTGTGCGTTACGGCGGATGATGTCGAAAAACAAGTGCGAGGTCGAGCATGAGCCACGAAGAATTCAAACCCATCTTGCTAGCCAGACAAGGCAAGCCGAATAGCCACAAGTTGGCGACCTACCAAGCGGACGGCGGCTATCAAGCCCTCGCCAAAGCTCTGGCGATGAAGAATACGGACGTCGTTGACGTGGTGAAGGCGTCTGGCTTGCGCGGTCGCGGTGGTGCAGGTTTTCCAACAGGGCTCAAGTGGACTTTTTTGCCCAAGGACTTGAACGGTCCGGTTTATCTTTGTATCAACGGCGATGAAAGCGAGCCGGGCACCTTCAACAATCGCGTGCTGATCGAACAGGACCCGCATCAGGTGCTGGAAGGGATCGTCATAAGCAGTTTTGCGACCCGAACGACCACCGCCTATTTTTACCTCAGGTACGAATACGGACGATGCTATCGCGTACTCAAAGACGCGATCGATGAGATGGTCGACAACAACTTGTTGGGAAAAAACATTCTCGGTTCCGGTTACGACTTGGACATCCACTTGCATCGCGGTGCGTGTGCGTACATTTGTGGCGAGGAGACAGGTCTTATTGAGAGTCTTGAGGGCAAGCGAGCTTGGCCTCGTATCAAACCTCCGTTTCCAGCGATCGAAGGTGCGTTTCGGCGGCCAACTGTGGTCAACAACGTGGAAACGATGGCCTGCATCCCGCACATTCTCAATCGGGGTGCCGAATGGTTCATGTCGATGGGCATTCCACGGGATCCCAACAACACACGCGACGCTGGTTCTTACGGCCCCAAGCTTTACTGCATCAGCGGCCACGTCAATAAGCCTGGCCTGGTCGAATTGCCGATGGGCATTTCTGCGCGAGACTTGATCGACAAGCACGGCGGCGGCGTTTGGAAGGGTCGCAAGGCCAAGGCGGTTGTGCCCGGCGGAATCAGCATGGGATTCATGAGCGAAAAGGAGCTCGACACGCCACTCGATTTTGCAGGTCCGGGACGAGTAGGTTGCTTAGGACTAGGCACCGCAGCGGTCATCGTAATCGACGACCACACCAGCATGATCGATGTACTGTACAACGCATGTCGATTCTTTGCGCACGAATCGTGTGGCCAATGCACACCGTGTCGCGAGGGGACTGCCTGGTCGACCAAAATTCTCGAACGTATTCGAGAAGGCCGAGGCAAGCTTAGCGACATCGACGTATTGCTTGAAATATCCTCTTCGATCGGCACCATTCCTGGGACTACGATCTGCGGTTTGGCAGACGGTGCCGCTTGGCCGATCAAGACTGCCATCAACAAGTTCCGACCTGAATTCGAAGAGTACATCAAGAGCGGGCGAAAAAGCGAAAGCCGATCCCTGGCCGCCGCCCACTAAACACCGTAGAGCAGTTGTCCACAACTGCTCCGATAACAGCACAGTAACACTCCACACCATTCCGGAAACGACACAAGTGGCAAAGGTAATCGTTAACGATATCGAAGTCGATGCAGATGCGAAGGACAATTGCATCCTGGCGGCTCGCAAGGCCGGCGTCGAAATCCCACATTACTGTTGGCATGAGGCTTTGTCCGTGGTCGCCTCCTGCCGAATGTGCTTGGTCGAGGTGGGCGAAAGGAAGCCCGACGGCACAGTCGTGATGGGCCCGAAGTTGGTTCCCGGCTGCCAAACACCAATCCGAGAAGGCACGGTCATTCGCACGGACTCGGAAAAAGTGAAGACGGCTCAGCAGATGACACTCGAATTGCTGTTGCTGAATCACCCACTCGATTGCTCCATTTGCGATCAAGCTGGCGAATGCTATTTGCAGGACTATACCTTCAAATATGGTAACCCGGTGAGTCGCTTGGACGAGCCCAAGATTCAGCGGATGGACAAGTACCATATCGGCGAACAGATTGCGTTGTTCACGGACCGATGTGTCATGTGCACACGCTGCGTTCGATTCACGCGTGAGATCAGCGGTACGGCAGAATTGCAAGTTACCAATCGCGGTAGTCACGAGGAAATCGACGTCTTCCCTGACATGCCATGCGATAACAAACTAGCTGGCAATGTGGTCGATCTGTGCCCGGTTGGTGCGTTATGCAGCAAGGACTTCCTGTACAAGAAACGCGTGTGGTGGCTAAAGAGCGCCAACAGCGTTTGCACAGGTTGCTCAACAGGCTGCAGTATTCACGTCGACGAGAATGAAGACAAAGTGTATCGCCTGAGACCTCGCGACAATCCGCTGGCTCAGGGCCACTTCATGTGCGATGAAGGTCGCTTTGGTTTCAAGTACATCCACGACGAGCGGCGATTGCAGAAACCAAAGCTGTCCGACTCTTTCGCTTTGGCGGCTTCGTTAAACAAGCCATCGAAGACGAACGGCTCCGTCGACTTGAATTTTGCGGACCCATGGGTCGATGTCTTGTCGGTCACGCGTTTCAAAATCAAAGAAGCGATAAAGACGGACGCGCGAGGTTTCGTGGCCGTTCTTTCGCCATTCATGTCGGTAGAAGAAGCGTACTTGTTGGCCAGCTATCTGAAGGGCTTGGACAAAAAGGTTCGGCTGGTTCTAGGGCGAGTCCCGGTCGTCGGAAGCGATGACAAGTATCCAAAGGGTCCCAAGGGAGAGTCGCCGGCCTCAGACAAAGTGAAGTTCACGATCCGCTCCGAAAAGTGCCCTAACCGTCTCGGCGTTGAAGCCATCCTTCGTCATTTTGAGGGAGAGCTTATTACCCTTGAGCAGGCAGTTGCCCGTGCCGATGCAACGGCATGGTATTTCGTCGGAGGCTACAACCAGGGATGGGTTACCGAATCGATAGATCGGGCGGTCGGAAAACCATCGCTGCTGATCGTTCAAGATATATTCGCGTCACCGCTTAGCGAGCGAGCGGATATCGTGCTCGCTTCCAGCTCGTTTGCAGAACGGGATGGGACTTACGTCAACCACTCTGGACTCGCTCAAGCGGCCAGCGGTGCTGTTCGCTGTCCCGGCGATGCAAGAGCCGATGGACGCATTTTGATGGAGATTGCCGAACGCAAAGGACTCTTCAATGCGATGACGTTAAGGAAAGAAATCGGCAAATCGGTACCCTCCTTGGTCGCCTTGTCAGCCGGTGATCTGGGCGAAAACGGTGTCAAAATCTCCATGGCGAAAGAGCCCATTTATTCCTAATGGATGATTGATCCAAGTCGCATTGCGACTCATACCAAAACCAACACTAACCCTAAAACCAAACCGATCCATGTTCGACTACCTCAAGCAAATTTGGCCAACCCTCTGGCCAACCCTAGCTGCCATCGGCGTCATCCTCGCCTTTGTGCCGGTGATTGGATTGTATAGCACTTTTGTTGAACGCAAGTTGGCCGCGTACGTGCAAGACCGAGTTGGGCCAAATAGGGTCGGACCCTTCGGGCTCTTCCAAGCCATCGCGGACGGGATCAAGATTTTCCTCAAAGAGCAAGTCATTCCCGATCACGTCTATACGTTTTTGTACTTCATCGCTCCAACTTTTAGTTTGATGACCGCCATGTTCGCGTTGGTCGTGATGCCTTTTGGCCCGGTTCCAACGGAATACACCGGCGGATTCCGGTTCGTGGTGGCTCCAGGAATCGACATCGGAATCATGATGATGATCGCTATCAGTTCGCTCTCGGCTTACGGTATTATTTTGGGTGGGTGGGCTTCCAACAACAAGTATTCGCTGTACGGAGCCATCCGATCCTGCGCCCAGTTCATCAGCTATGAAATCCCATTGGGGCTTTCCATCATTGGAGTAATTGCGGCTGCAGGCTCGCTCAACATCGAGCAGATCGTTGCAACCCAGGGTGGAGGTTTCTGGAATTGGAACATCTTCTGGCAACCGCTGGCGCTACTGGTGTTTTTTACAAGCGCGTTAGCCGAGACCAACCGACTGCCCTTCGATTTGCCGGAGTGTGAACAAGAGCTTGTCGGCGGTTTTCACACCGAGTACGGCGGGATCAAATTTGTATTGTTTTTCCTGGCGGAATACACCCACATCGTGACCGTGAGTTTTTTGACGGCCCTCTTGTTTTTCGGCGGCTGGCATTTTCCCGGTTTGACAGGGCCGGTGGATGGCACGGTCGTTGGTATGTTGCTGCGAGCGTTTGTGCTGGTCTTCAAGGTCACTATGGTAGTCATGTTCATCATGTTGCTACGTTGGTCGTTGCCGCGATTTCGCTTTGACCAGTTGATGGGCTTGGCATGGAAGGGGCTCATTCCGCTTGGACTGCTGAACCTGCTTTGCGTGGCCGTAGTGCTCACGCTGGACCTACCGAAACATTACCTTGCGTTAACTGCTTTGTTTTTGGTGGCGGGATCCATGATCAGCGCGCGGCACTTGCAGTTGACGATCAATAGACCACGGTCCGAAGGTCGACCATCGACCGGTGTGAATCTGACGGAGAGCGCGATATGACAACCAAGAAGTTAAAAACCGTAAAGTGGGGCGAGGAGCCTAAGCTTGGCTGGATGGAAGCCATGTATTTGCCCGCGATCGCATCGGGGCTCGCCACGGCTTTGCGTCACGCTTTCTCGGGAAAGAACACCACGCGTCAATATCCTGAAGTGGAACCCGAGATTCCACCGAACTATCGCGGCGTCCATCGACTCAACCGCGATGAAGAAGGACGAGTCAAGTGCGTGGCCTGTTACATGTGCCAAACGGCTTGTCCCGCCAACTGCATCGAGATCATCGCAGCCCCAGCCCCAAAAGACGATCCGCACTGGAAGGATCGAGATAAGTTTCCGCAGACGTTTACGATCGACGAGCTTCGGTGTATCTATTGTGGCATGTGCGAAGAAGCATGCCCCGTCGATGCGATCGAATTAACGAGTATTTACGATCTCACAGGCTACACACGTCAAGAGCTGGTCTTTGACAAAGAAAAACTGCTCGCTATTTTCGACGAAACGTCGAAAACAGGAAAAGATCCCATCCGAACCAATCGCGGTGCGCTTGGCCCGGCTTCCGTAGAAGCGACAACAGCATCACAAGGCCCACCACCTCCAGGTCGCGGCAGCCACGGGTAGTCACACCACTTTACTCAATCCAAAATGAACCTACTTATCTACCTACTACCTACGGCGAGTTTGGCTGATTTCATGCCAAACTTTTTGCTCCTCGCGCAGTCGTTACCGGAGGCTTCAGGACAGCCAGATCTTACGCAGGCGGTGTCCGCTACATGGACCTTGTCTATGCTGATTCCCATCGTGCTTGGCGCCGCGGGCTACCTTCTGATTCAACATGGAATAGTAAAATCCTATGCCTTTGTCGCGGCGGGTGCGGTTGCTTTGGTCTTAGCCGTAGGAATGGCCATCGGATTCACACCCGGAACGTTCGAATCCTATACGTTGATGGGTTTTTGTGCCTTAGCTACCGGCGGCGGGATCGGATTTCTGGTGGCGCGCGAGCCTGTCTACGCGGCCCTCGGATTCGCAACGGCGGTGCTTTCGGTTTGCGGTGTGCTATTTATGCAGTCCGCTTTGTTCATCGCCGCGGCCACTATGATTGTGTACGCTGGGGCCACGATCATTATTTTCTTGTTCGTACTGATGTTTGCACAGCAAACGGAATTGCGAAACTACGATGTGCAACTGAACAACCCATTGGTCGCAGCGGCGATCGGTGCGATTCTGCTAGCCACCATTACGATGTGTGTTACCGGCGAGAACGCCATTCTGCCATTGCGACAGGATGCAACTCGCGCGATGAGCGCCGCTGATCTGCCGGACAACTTGAGGACGGAAGCTGGCAAAGAAGCAGCAAAACGTCTGGACGTGATCGATCCAGGTTTGCGATTCGTTCCAGGATCGACTGCGGGCCTAGGACGATCCCTGTACACCGACTACCTCATTGCCGTCGAGCTAGCAGGCACAGTCCTGTTGGTTGCAACGATCGGAGCAATCGCCTTGGCACAGCGATCCACGGAGACTCAATCGTGAACGAAACACTGACTCAAAACTTGCTCGTTTTCGGGGGAGTTCTTTTTGTCATCGGCATGGTTGGGTTCCTAACCCGCCGATCGTTAATTTTAATGTTCTTGTCTTTGGAAATGATGCTGTCGGGTGTCAGTGTGAACCTGATTGCCTTTTCCAGACACCATCAAAATTATCAAGGACAGATCCTCGCCATTATGGTCCTGACCATCGCGGCCTGCGAAGCGGCAATCGCCTTAGCATTGGTCGTCTCGCTGTATCGACGAAAACAGACACTCGACATCGCTGCATGGGACGAACTCAGCGAAACTCTGATCCCCAAGGTTGTTGACGCTCCTGCCACGCTAACCGAACCTCATATGGAATTTCCCAAACTGACCCCGGCTGGATTGGACCCATTGTCGCGTCCAATTTATGAAAAATTCGATGCGCAATCGAACGCGAACGGTGAGCGTGTGAAAGCAGAAACGTTGGAGGCTGGAACACATGCTTAGTCTTTTTGCCTGGATGGTTCCGCTCGCTCCGCTGGCTGGTTGCATAACTTGCGCGATGCTGGCGTTTCGTGGAGACCGCAAGATAGCACACTTGCCAGCGATCATATCGCTACTTTTCGCAGCCTTGTTCACCATCTGTTTGATGGTGTTCGGTGCCCAAGGAGACAGAGGCACGGTTTTCCCCGGATACCGCTATTTCAACGTTGGCAGCTTGACACTGGATATCTCGCTCAAGGTCGATACGCTGTGTCTGTCGCTGTTGACGGTGGTTACCTGCATTTCCGCTATGATTGCAATCTACTCTCGCGACTACATGCGGGATGATCCCGGATACGCTCGCTACTATGCCGTTTTCTGTGGATTCGTTTTTTCCATGACGATGTTGGTGTTGTCCAACAATCTGCTCATGCTCTATGCATTTTGGGAAGGGGTGGGAACCTGTTCTTACTTGCTGATCGGTTTTTGGTTTCGCAAGCCGAGTGCGGCCCGTGCCGCCACCAAAGCGTTTTTGGTCAACCGAATCGCCGACTGTGCTTTTCTTCTGGGGATCCTACTGTTGGCGTTCGCGGTAGGCAATGTCGAGGGTGCAGAAGCAAGTTTCTTTGCACGACTGAACTTTGACCATATCTTCAATGCCGTTCCGCATATTGCCGTCCACAATCTTGAGCTACTCACAACGATCGGCTTCCTGTTGATGATAGGAGCGATTGGTAAATCCGCTCAGTTCCCGTTCCATGTTTGGTTACCCGATGCGATGGAGGGGCCGACCCCCGTGTCCGCGTTGATCCATGCCGCTACGATGGTAACGGCTGGCGTCTATCTGATGGCTCGACTGTCTCCTTTGTTAGAACTGACGCCAGCGGTATTAAGCACGGTCGCTTGGCTGGGTGGTATTACGGCATTCATCGGGGCCTGGATGGCGTTATTTCAGACCGACCTCAAGCGAGTACTGGCGTATTCCACCGTGAGCCAACTTGGTTATCTTTTCATGGCCTTGGGCGCTGGAGCCATCAAAGAATTGATGGTTGTGGCTGTCGTGGCCGCCATGTTCCATTTGGTAACACACGCGTTTTTTAAGGCACTGCTTTTCCTATCGGCTGGCAATGTAATGCATGCGATGGGAGACGTTATCGATATGCGTCGATTCGGAGGACTCCGCAAAGTACTTCCAAAGACCAACATTTTGTTCTTGATTGGTGCGGCGGCCTTGGCTGGCTTACCACCCTTCGCAGGCTTCTTCAGCAAGGATGGAATCTTGTCCGTGTTGGCACAAGCCAGTACAGATGGTGAGTATGGAAATCAGTTCACGGTCCTGCTAGTACTTGGTTTTGCTACTGCACTCATGACGGCGATTTATACCTCGCGAGCTTATTTCGGTACGTTCTTGGGCACCGAGAAATTGCCCGAAGAAGCAGGTCATCACGCCCACGAAGCCACGAACGTCATGCTTGCACCTATGGCTGTGTTGGCCGTGGGTGCGATCTTGGTCGGGATGCTGCTCGGTCCGACGCATGGGATCAGCAACTACCTGCAACAAACGCATGAACTCAGCAGTCACGCGGAGCATCATGAAGAACTATGGGTCATGGTCGCATCAGGATTGCTGGCAGCAGTTGGCATCGCTATCGGTTACGCACTTTCGAAGGCTGGACCCAGCACAGCCACGACTGGGCCGTTGGTCACGCTGGCTGACTTTGGCCGCAATCGCTTGTACATCGACTGGCTCTACAGCGTTGCAATCGTCGCACCCTTGGAGTGGTTTGCGAGGATGCTGGGTTGGTTGGACGAACACATCGATTCGATGGCAATGCAGATTGCGTCGTTTCCGAGATTATTTGGCTTGATTGGACAACGCGTACAAAACGGTCGTGTACCGGGTTACAGCTACATGACCGCGTTTGGAATTGCTGCCCTGGCTATCTGGATCGCTACTCGATAATTTTCCGAAACTCATGACCTTCATCATTCCACTCTTAATCTTATTGCCGCTCGTTGTTGGGCTTGCGATCTTTCTTGCGGGAAAAAAAGGCGATGCACTCGTCGGTATGGCGATCTGCGCTGCCGCCTTGGTTTTGGTATTGAGTCTTGCGTTGGTTGGACAAGTCTACTCAACGGTTGGTAGTGAAGATTCCACTGGCAGCGCGACGATCGTGCCACGTTTGGCCTACGCTCCCGATTGGCTGCAAGTCCACTTGCCTGTCTCAGTGGTTGGTCACCCGGTTCGATGGCAGCTTCAGTTTGGCGCGGATGGAATAGGCGCTTTGCTCGTACTGCTCACGGGAATCGTTGGCCTAGTGACGATGAGCCTTGCGACGTTTCAGATCAAGGAACGATTGCACCAATACCTTGCCTTGATGCTCATTACACAGTCGATGTTGCTAGGCGTTTTCCTGTCCATGGACTTGCTGTCGTTCTATCTGTTTTTTGAAGCTGTATTACTACCGCTGGTCCTGCTCATCAATGGTTGGGGAAATCGTGCCGAGTCGCTCAACGCGTCCCGCAAATTTCTCCTGTATACCTTGGTGGGAAGTGTGCCGATGGTATTGGGACTAATTGGACTGGCATTGAACTCGGCCACGCCTGACCGAGCCTCGACGGTATCACTCCAAGAGTTATCCTCTATTGCAAGAGAAATTCAATTGGCTGCAATTGGTTCGGCAGCCGACGAATCGCCGAGCGCGATCGGTGCACTTGCTTCGAAAGAGCAGTGGATCGTCTGGCTATTGTTGTTGGGGTTTGGCATCAAGCTCGCGATCTTGCCATTGCACACTTGGTTACCGACTACTTACGCGGTCGCTCATCCGAACACGACGGCTCTCATCGCATCGGTCGTTGCAAAACTGGGGGTTTTTGGCATTATTCGAATTGTCATTCCCTTAACGCCACTCGCATTGAGTACGTACGCACAAATGCTATTTGGTGGACTGGGCGCATTGGCCATCGTCTATGGAGCGCTGGTTGCCTTGTCTCAAACCGACTTAAGACGCGTCCTGGCCTTTAGTTCGCTCAGTCATGTTGGCTTCATCACGCTTGGGTTAATGTCGATGAACACCGAGGGGCTGACAGGTGCGACGGTTCAGATGTTCAATCACGGTATTATTACTTGCGGGATGTTCTTGATGCTCGCAATGCTTGAGCAACGGCGAGGCAAGATTTCGTTGGCCGAACAAGATCTTGGGTTAGCTGCCGTTTACCCTAGACTCGGCGTCATGTTGGTGTTCTTTACTTTGGCAGGTGCAGGCCTACCGGGCCTGAATGGCTTTGTAGGCGAGGTGCTCGCGATGACAGGCATGATCCGCGTCTCAGGACTGCTTACTGGAGTTGCCGTTCTGGGGACCGTCCTGGGAGCTTGGTACGGACTGCGAATCGTTCAGCGACTGCTCTTTGGCAGCGATGGCCATTCGAGTAGTAAAGTAGCCATCGGCTTATCGGACGATATCGGGATCAAGGAGTTTTCGCCGTTAGTGGCGATGGCGGCAGTCTGTCTGTTCATCGGCGTGCGACCTCAAGACACCATTGGACTGATCGAAAAGGACATCGCACGCATCGCCATCGTTTCGGAACCGAGCGCTAAGGCGATCCATCCGGAAATCGACCAGTTCGTAGCCCAAGTCCAACCTTAGCAATGTCGCCTTTCGTTCCGCGAAAGCAGCGTCTCCCGCAACAACTTAAGAGCCTGAACTTACTGTGGATTCACTCGAAACCTTAAAATCCTCGCTGACGCTAATGGCGCCCGCGATCACGTTGATCCTCGGTGGTTCTATTGTGATGGCAGCGTCGCTCATATTGAAGCCAGGACCTGCACGAGATGTGCATGGTCAACGCACAGCGGTCGCCGTTGCTTCGCTGTTCATCCTGGGATTTGCAGCAATGTTGGGAATGATGCGGAATGTTCCGGCCGAACTCGGCCAAGGCTTGTTCCGGTTCGACAGTACCGCATTGGCATCCGAAAGACTCGCGTTGTTGGGAGGATTGATCCTTATCTTGATGTCTTGGTCAACGGCACCAAGAGCCAATCTCGGCGAGTATTATGGTTGTCTGCTGATTATTATCGGAGCCATCCCAGTGGTGGGAGCGTCGAACGATTTGGTATCCCTGTTTCTCGGCTTGGAACTCATCAGTATTCCGACGTACATCATGCTTGGGATTTCCAAAGGGGACAATGCGGGCTCGGAAGCGACGATCAAGTACTTTTTGTTAAGTGCATTCGCGTCCGGTTTTTTCTTGCTCGGCGTTAGCTACCTGTATGGTTTTGTTGGTTCGACGAATTTGCAAGTGATTCAGAGCGGTTATGCTTCTGGGGGCAAGTTAGTGTCGTTCGCCGTGGTGTTGGTCATGTGCGGATTGGCGTTTCGAATCACGGCCGTACCCTTTCACTTCTATGCTCCCGACGTTTTCGAGGGGACCAGTTTGACGCTGGCTGGCATCATGAGTTACTTGCCTAAGGTGGCTGGCTTCGTCGCGTTGATTCGAGTGTTTGGCACCGGTCTGGGAACAGAAGCCATCGCAGTCGTGGTGCCGGTACTATTCGTGTGTGCGGCTTTGACGATGTTGGTAGGAAATTTCATGGCGTCCGCCCAGAGCAGTCTTCGACGTTTGTTGGCCTATTCTAGCGTTGCACATACCGGCTATTTGTTGCTCGCATTGACAGCGCTGCTTAGGCAAAACGCTGAACCGAATGTTCTTTTCTCTTACCTAGCGGCTTATGCAGCCATGACGCTTGGGTTCTTCGCATGTTTGGGTGAGATTGAAGCGGCGGGTGGCAAGACGCATCTCATTGGCGATTTGTCCGGCATGTTTTATCGTCGCCCTGCAGCTTCGATTGGGATGACGGTTTGTTTGATCAGCTTGATTGGATTGCCGCTCACGGCAGGGTTCTGGGCGAAGTTCTTGGTGTTTATGGGGACGGTTGCTGCGGGGACCAAGGACCCTTGGTCGATCGCCATGGGTGTGCTAATGGCATTCAATGCGGTCATCGCGGCGGGTTATTATTGGCGAGTGCTGAGTAAGCTGTTTGAAAGGAGCGACGCCTACGTACCGTTGCGAGTGTTTCGTCCAAGTTTGTTTATGGCCTATACCATCTGCGTGGTATTGACCTTGGTATGGTTCTTTGTGCCGGCGGTAATGTAGTATTCGTGGCGGATGCTGCCAGCATCCGAGCCGACGCTAGCAGCCTCGGGCATCGATCGACCAAACGAGTCCAGAAACCAAAACGTGACTGTGCGTCCAATTGTTGAGCGAGACGCGTCAAAGGCGAGGGGCAATTTGAAATCTACCTATAAACTGGGTAGCACGCTCTGAAGTACGAAGGGCGTGGTGAATCGCTAGAGACATTTGCCACACTTCCCACGCCCATCGCTAATCGCTTTGGGCGTGCCACACGGTGGCCTGGCCTGGTAGTCTTCTGTCTGCCGTTCGTCTAAGACGCTGAGCAGGTCGGTGGGTTGAACTACATCTTTGCCTATTCAAGTCAGCCTGCGGCCTTAGGATCTCTGATCGCCATGATCTAGCTCACTTCGCACCGGCCTTGGCCTTGTTTTTCTTCCCTTCTGGTGGTGACGCAAGCCCATCTTCTGGCTGATTCCAAAGACGGTAGGGGTCGTTTAGGCGACGCATTTCACTTAGAAGGTGGGCCTCCATTTCGGCAAGCTTATTGGCGTGCTTCGGATCGTTGGCGAGATTGGTCAATGCTGGGTCGTCTTTGCCGTGTTCGGCGACAAACTCATGCGGATTCGTAGCAAGGTTGAATAGCTGCGTTTCCTGAACGGCACCGTCAAGCACATCGTATTTGATAAGTTTCCAATCTCCTTTCTTGACACATCGCATGCCTGGCTTGGTACCGCCGCAGTAGACGCCATAAAGGACATCGCGAACAGTAGTTTGTTTGCCCTCAAGTACTGGCTTGAAGCTAATTCCCTCGTTGCTTGGCGGAGCAGAGATGCCCGCAATGTCGCAAAGGGTGGCGACGGTATCTAACAAGTAAATATTGCCAGGGACACGGCTACCGGGCTTGATGCCTGGCCCTTTCACAACCAAGGGAACGCGCCACGTGTGCTCGTAGAGGTTTTGTTTCCCTTGGAAACCGTGTCGGCCAATGGCGATGCCGTGATCGGCGGTGTAGAAGACGAAGGTGTTCTCTAGTTCGCCCATGGCTTCCAACTTTGCGAGCACGCGTCCAACTTGAATGTCGATGGCCTCGCTGCAGGCGAACTCTCGCCCCAGTTCGTTACGGATCGTGCGTTCATCCCGCTTTTCCCATACGCCGCTGACGGTGGTTTCATCGCGCAAGCCGGGATGACCATGAGCAAATGGATGTGCTGGCAGATAGTTAATGGGCAGTTCGGGCTGCGTTGAGTTAGCGGGAAGCAAGTCCGTCTGGTCGGTATGATTTACGGCACCGTATTTTTTCAAAAGTTCTGGGCGGCCGTCGCGAGTGTCATGCGGATGGGAAAAGCCGAAGTAGATCAGGAACGGGTCGGCATCCTTAGTGGCTTGGCGGTCATTGAGGTAGTTCATGACCTGGTCGCCATGCCAAGGGCTACCGGTTTCATCCGTGGGACCACGTTTGCTGGCATCATGGCGCACGGTGAACTGTTTGTTAGCTCCTTCGTAGGAGTTGCCCTGTTTGCAAGTGCGCATGGTGTCATAGCCAGCCCGATTGAAAACCGCGGCCAAGGTGTTTTGGTCCAAGTTTGGCGGGCAGTATTTTTCTGCTTCTGGCGCAATGGGCAAATGCCACACGGTGCGGCCGCACATGATCATGTGGCGAGACGGAGTACAAACAGCGCCGACAAAAGCCCCCATGTGATGTGCCGCGTCAAAAACCATGCCCTGTTCAGCAAGCTTGTCGATGTTGGGCGACTGAAGGGCCGATCGCGGATTATAGAATTGGAAGTCGAATGGAGATTGATCATCGACCAGGATGAACAGGATATTGGGGCGTCGAGTTGAGGCAATGTTCTTCGCTGGTAGTACGGACGCGAGTGACGAGCGAATTTTATCAACGACTTGGACGGCGAGTTTTTTGTAGCCATCCTCTTTGAAATGGACGTTTCCTTTACCTGCGAAGGTATCGGCTGCGAAACCTCGTGAAACGGCTTGCAAGTCGTTGATAGCGATGCCGTGCTTGGTCATTACTTTGGCGGCGACTTCGTTGAATTTGATGTCGTCACCAACGAAGCGTCCCACTTCGTCATCTGGTACTACTGTGGTGTTCGCCCAGATCAATGCAGCGCCGGTTTTCTTGAGTCGCTGGACGAGAATCTCAAGATTTTTTTCATACTGATCCAGGCTTGTACTGATGGTTCCATTGACCTTGTCCCTTCGTCCCTGGTTCTTGGAATCAGGATTGCGGTAACAGAGATCGTGCAGACCCCAGTTGAAGTGAATAACATCCCACTTGGTTGTCCCGATCCACTCATCGATATTCTTCAGACCGTTTTCGGTCGGCCCGGCGTTGCCTTTGTTATGAACGACGTTGGCTTCGGCCAGCAGCGTCTGTTTGACGTGCGGGGTATAGCCGATGGATATAGAATCGCCGATGATCAAAACTTGCGGAGGCTCTTTCGTCTGTGGAGAGTCGGCTCCAAACGCCAGGAGGGAACTGAATAGGCCTAGCAACAAAGTGGGGATAAAAAGTTGTCGGATTTGGTTGGTCATCGGAGTTGCCTCTATTTTTGGGGAATCTCTTTGGTCCTACAGTTTAGCTCGATGGTCGGAACCTAGAAATCGGTGCGCGGGATTTTAGAGTGCTGGGATTCATCCCAGTTTTCAGATTTCGCGGACCACTGCAACTCGGAGATCGGCATCATTTCTGCTGATTGCAATCTTTGGATTGAAATGAAAAACCGAAGCGGCGAAAACCGCGAGGATTTGCTTTTCCAAAGCTGCGAGGTTACACTGAACCGGATGCGGGTGTAACTCAGTTGGTAGAGTGATAGCTTCCCAAGCTGTATGTCGTGAGTTCGAATCTCATCACTCGCTTTTTCGATGTCCATCAACGAATTGCAACCTTCTTCCTTGTGTTTGGGGGCTAAAGTTTCCATGGTTCAGCACCGCCGGTTTTCGTGTGCTGTTCAAAAGGAACCACCTAGAAAAAGAATCATTGATGCTTGACGACTGGATTATGCACCCGCCACGCACTTCCGTACTCCCAATCTTCAGCTCGCTTACATAGCTTAGTAATCAGTGGACTTACGACACACTTCCGAATAAGGTAAAACTGCGTTATCTTAACAAGCTAAATCATCCTTAGCTTATTTACGCGCGAGAAAAACGATGCGTTCACAGACACCCTGCGTCGTAATCGCTGATTTCTCGCCAAGATCACGGGTCGACGGCGCATCGGAAAGAACATGCTTGTTGGACAAGCCATATGTCCAGATCCCTGATTCAGGTGACACCGGAGTTCGCTTGGTTCCAAAAAGGCTAGTCGAAAAGCTTGGAAGCGATACGATGCGAGAATGCATAAATTCGCCATACTAATCGACTACGAAAACTTCCCGTGTCCCCCCGAGGGACTGAAGCGACTCCTTGCGGACTTCTCACAACGCGGCGCACTGGCGGTCAAGCGGGCCTATGCGGATTGGGTAAGACTTTCCGGCTATCGGCAATTTCTTTTGGCGAATCAAGTTGAAATGATTGAGTTGCCCTGCGCGTCAAGAGGGAAGAACAGCGCAGACATTCGGTTGGTAGTCGACGCCATGGAGCTCGTATTTACCAAACCCCATATCAGCACCTTCGTCGTCGCTTCCGCCGACGCGGATTTTCTACCCTTGTTAAGTCGGTTGCGAGAATATAACAAACAGACGATCGTCGTCGCCAGAACCCGAGACTTGCACACTTATATGCGGACTCATTGTGACGAGTTTATCAATGGCGATGTCTATCTCTCCAAAGCGTGTAGCAAGGCAAGCAGCACTCCTATTCCTTCGTGCGCTGAACCCAAGATACAGTCACCAACTTCCGAGCAATTAAAGCAGATTCAAGAACTCATTCTTGAGGTTTGGCAAAGCCACGGGGTGGAACGACCATTCGATTTGGCTGGTCTCGGTTCGCAGTTGAAAAGATCGAATACAGGGCTCGATTGGAAAGACTATGGATTCAAGGCATTGCAACCCTTGGTCGCTTACTTGGTGACCAACGGCTTTCTTCGCATCGAATTGACGAACGGATCGAGAAATAGAATCTACCTTGCCCATCCATCTAACAGTCTTCCGGGCTCTGCCAGAACGGAGTCTGCAACATTCCATGTTGGCAGTAATATAATGAGCACGCCAGAGGTGGCCGTTCAAGAAGCAGAACTCGTATCGTTGATGAAGAAAATCATCCACGATCGGCTGCGTTGGGATGTATTGCGAGAAAGGCTAACGGAAATTCGTCCAAGTTTGCTAAGGGACAACCAAAGCGAAGACGCGTTCCTGAAGCTTCTACAATCGTTGGAAGCGCGCGGCAAAATCGACATTCAATACGATGCGACACAGAAAACGTACTTTGTATCTTTGATACCGACCGACCGATCCATGCCTCGCCCTCAGGGCGACTCGGAAGCCAATACCAAGGACACCGCTCCCGTGTGGACTCAGCCTGAGCTCTTTGAGTTCAAGTAATACGATATCATCACCCGCTCACTACGAATTGTTCCCGCACCATATTCTAGTACGTCGGTCATGAGTGTTCGGTGAATTCGGGTTAGGTTTTCAAGCGACGCCCGAGTCGTTCTGTCGAAAATCAATGACTGCAACTGCTCGATCGCCATTCCAAGATTCAAAACTTCAGTCGCTTCCCGTTTCTTGCCAACATCGACAATACTACCGGTATCCAGAATGCGTTTTGTCTCCCGCAACGTCAAAGTGTTGCCCTCAATCGCGTTGCTGTTATAGACACGTTCGCCAAGCAGATTTTTTGGGATTTTCCCGATAACTTCAGTTGGCAATGGTCGACGATTATTCACTTGAAGCGCAAGGGCCGTTGCGTTGGCAATCAATTCAATAGTGACCTGATTGAACGCAATTTGATCGAGACTAATAAACTCCATAAAATCACTCTAACGCAAAAATGCCTTTGACCATCGAAAAAGTGCTAATCGCACGGTGCTTTTACAAACACTCGTTAAAGACAATAGGTTCGCGTCGATCGACTTCAGCTACGATGCTGCGACGAAAAAAACGCTTGGAACAATACCTATTTTCAGCTATTGAAGTCTTAAACAGCGACCCCAATAATGTGAGACTATCGGTGCGGGGTGCATGGCCAATGGCGCAGACAGTGTCTGCGCAATCGGGCTCGCCAAAAAGCCATACAGCGTCCGGCTTTTTCGCATTGCACGAGGAACAAATGAACGCGATTCCAATAGGTCAGACAGTGCCTGACCTTTTTGAAGATCGAGCTTCAGCAGGAATTCGGCAGACACTGTCTGCCAAATCCAAAGCGGGAATCATTCTGCAGACACCGTCTGCAGAATTCAGCAAGTCTCCAATTTTCCAGACATTGTCTGGAAATGTCGACAATCCGGATGCTCGCCGGTTCGACGAGACCGAGGCGTTGCGCGGTGGCTGGAGGCGACTTCACATTTGTAGGACGTCAACGGCGTTGGCGAATCGACAACGAATGGTACAACATCGATTTGCTCTTCTTTCATCGTGTGCTTCGTTGCTTGGTGGTGATCGATCTGAAACTCGGCAAGTTCACGCATGCCGATGCTGGTCAAATGATGTTGTATCTTGGCTATGCGGTCGAGCACTGGACGCGTCCAGATGAAAATCCGCCTGTCGGTTTGGTGCTCTGTTCGCAGCACAATCGAGCCGTCGCCCACTACACCATCGATCGCTTGAGTGACAAGGATCTTGCTGCCGAGTATCGATTGGCATTACCTGACGAGAAAACTCTCGTAGCCGAAGTCGAACGAACACAAGCCGCCCTCGACCAACGAAGACCAATCGCAAGTGCTAAAATGGACACGCCGAATACAAAGAAGTCAAAACGCAATCAAGGCAGCAAATGACGAACAACATAAGCCGGATTGCGTTAGCGTCCGGTTCTTCGACTCAGGGCAAACCACGAAACTTGGATCGAAAACATGGCGACGATGGGCATCAAGTAGTCGGTCATCCAGAAAGAGATACTTCCGAAGCGACGAGTGTCTTCAAACGGCCTAGTGTCACTTCAGCCGAACGAGATTGAGTGGATCTGGCAATTGGCGCCTTTCGCAACGCTGATCCGCTGCGTACGGAAAGCGTCTAATAACGATCAACCCTCTCAAAACGTTGAGAAACTGACATTCTCTCATCGTGGACAAAGAGGTAAAATGCGTTTCTAGGGCGCGAGGAGGACTTTTAGAAAACGACATGGAGGTTGGTCATGGAGCGAAGTGGAACAATTCGCATTCAGGCAGAAGCGGGGAAAGCATTGGCCGAATGGAAGGCGTTTTTTGCCGAGCAAGTTGCATTGAAGGCAAAGGAACTGGCTAAAGGCAGCGACCCGCCGGGGCTCATCACACTTGACCACTATCGCCATGCTGCCGTTCTTGCTGCGCAAGCGTTGGCTGTTGAAGTCCAAAAGGCTGCAGGTGCAAACGATGGCCGTCAAAAAGCAGCCTGATTCCGGAACACGCGAGCTGTCTGAGGCTGCCAACGATTGGTTTCGTCAGTTCCTAAAACACCTCGAAATTTACATGATGGAAACCGGCCAAAGCCTCGGACAAGAATCCGATTCTGCAGACCATCGACTTGCCGCAATGCATGCTGTCAAGCTGACGTTGCTTGACACAGGGATGAACCACGAAGAGCTACGGAATCTTTTTGGGCTGCTCGCGATGGAAAACGTCAATAAGTCCCAGCGCACTCAATGGAATAGAGAACTGAATAGGCGTCGGTTTGAACTCATTGACAGCGATATACAAGGTACACTTAGCCCAGTCGAGCAATTCGAACTTGCAAGTTTGACTCAACTCATGTGAGAGCAGGTAGATTCCGAAGCGAACCTACCCTTCGAAGGAGCGAGAAAACTGCATCGATTTCTCACCGAACTAGATTCAGAATCAGCGGACTCGCTGCAGTGATCTTTGATTATCCGGAACCGCAAGCGGAACGTATTCATGGTCCGATGGGGTATTCATCGTATGAGTCCTTTCGCTCGTGGCTGCGAGATGAATTCACCTTTCGCTGCGTCTATTGCCTTAAGCGTGAAACGTGGGGCTTGGCCACGGGTGAGTTTGAATTGGATCATTTTAAGCCGCAGGCACTTGCGCCGAATCTTACGCTCGTCTACTTCAATTTGGTCTACTCATGCCGACGCTGCAATCAGGTCAAGCTCGACCAGCAGGTCGCTGATCCACTCACGACATTTTCTTCTCATTGCATGGACGTGCTTCCTGATGGAAGCGTTTCAAGCGAGCGTATCGAAACGCAGCGTCTCATTCGACAGCTCGACCTGAACTCGCCTAAGCTTACGAAGTGGAGGGTCATGTGGATGCGAATCGTTGAACTAGCCAGTGAACGTGATTCGATCCTGTATCGGCAGCTGACCGGCTTTCCAGATGACTTACCGAACCTGAGTCAATTGCGACCGCCAAACAATTCAAAACCAGGCGGCATAGAAATCAGTTGGTACGCCAAACGACAACGCGGTCAACTTCCCGACCTGTATTGATTTTCAGTTTACGAATACCAGGATAGAAGTTTTCTTTACTTGGCATCGCCATATTGTCTGAGCCACGCACTTCCGTACTCCCAGTCTTCGGCTCGCTTGCATAGCTTAGCACGCAACGGATTGCGTTCGCCGTAGCGCAAGACGGCCAGAAGATGCTCGTCAGCTTCGATCGGTATCGATCGGGGAAGTCTTGAATCGACCTTGGAAAAGATGACCAGTGCCTTGGGTCTAGTGATGAGCATGCCAAAGCATCGTGTGTGTGTGCGTAAGCCATCGCAAGAAATCCGTTCATTGGTTCTTCGTCTCATGGCAAACCACGAAATGCCAACGATTCGGCATTACGCAATAAGCGTAAATTGGAAGGGATTCTCGTTCCCAGGTTTCCCGTACGACTCGCACGAAGGCTTTGAAGTCTTCACGATTTTCAAATAGTGGCAACCTCACAACTCCGCGATTAAGTACATGGAAACAAGTATCTGCGAGGCAATCCTGTGTTCGTCGTGGCATCGCCACAGTCTTTCCAATTCATATTCAATTGAAAAGAGCTGCGTCCGCTGCGTCCCCTTTCTGCGTTCTGGTCAGCCAATGGCTGTCGGTCGGCGAATATCGAAGTTGCTTTTGCATTGCGAAGCAATCCGTGCCATCGGTTTGGATCATTGAAGCACGATTGCCCAATGGTGAGAACGTTCAGCTCGCCAACTATGCGAGCGAATTGTTCGATCCGGCAAATCCTCGCTACGTCACGATGAAGGCAATGTGTGGCTTGCCCATTCGGTTTGTAGCTTCGACGCCTCAAGTGAATGCCCAATTGTGGGTGGTGTTTAAAAGTTAGCGACGGTTGCTGCTGATCCGCGCGTGTGGGCACGAGGTGCACCCTGGTGCATCAACCGACTCGTGCGTTGCGGGTCAGCGTCAGCCGTTGTTTTGAAAGCTTAATCATCGAGTTCAATATGAAGCATAAACGATTCTTTACCGCCAGTGTTTTTCTGCTACTTGCCTTCGTTGGCTGGGAATCGAGCGAGGTGAATGTTCGCGCCCTACCAACGCCAGCTCCGGAGCAACCGCCAGCTAATATCCCCATCTCACTTCATCAACGCAATTGGACTGGTCCGCTTGGTCAAGGCAGCTGCGTCCATGCATCGCTGGTCAACCATCTGCGTTGGCTTAACGCATTCGAACTCGGTGAGCGTTGTACATTCTTCAAACCTCATTCATCCTCCATAGCCACGACGAAGCGCAAGATCACAGATTTTTTTGATCTAGGATCCAACGCAAGGTGAAGCTCGAGGCAATTGTCGGATCGCCGATGCAAGTGAACTCCGCTGTCGATTAGTCCGCCATGTTCGGCGCAATACGCAGCGCCTCGGTATGAAAGCTCCGAAAGGGAGATCTCGTTAAACTCCAAACGGATTTTGCCTTGCCCTAATCCGGTTAACAAAATTGCGATCCCATTTTTCCGTACCGCTTGAAGCTTGACGTTTTTTTGTCCCTCAGCAACCCAAACAACTTTGGTCCAAGGCTCGGCGCTGAGTTGATTACGTTTGAGTTGCTTGAATCGCTCGTATTCGACGTGGAACACACTTCGCGCCAATTCAATTAAATGGTCAACTATCGACCAGAGATAGTAGACCATTGCTGCGATAGCGCCAATAATAGTCACAATGAACAAAGGTCCTGAGTCAAGGTTTTGCATGGGACGCATCCTTTCGAATTGTGAACAGTCAAAAGCAGAGAATCAAGCGAACCGCTTGCTTGATCCGGGTCATGAATCGCGATCTGATTTTGTGTTTCTGCATGCCAAGATCAAGTTCACTCTCCATTGATTCGAGCACCCAGCACTGCCGGTCAAGTTGATTGAACTCAGCTCGGTAATGAATCACAAGCAGTTCATTCTTCGCTGATGGCGTGAAAAAGTTTTCGACCTGTACGATTGGAATCAGGCGGCAGTTTCAAAAGTCAGGGAAAATTGACACTCCGTGAGCCATTCTTTTATACGATTGTTCAATACAACACATGCCAGTGCGCTTAGAGCTTGGG
>Ga0105048_10003684_pt1 | contig 25093 bp, 15 predicted proteins | sample MAT05_FD_78382 | JGI IMG/M metagenome (GOLD analysis project Ga0105048, IMG submission 78382) | Freshwater microbial communities from Lake Fryxell liftoff mats and glacier meltwater in Antarctica - MAT-05 | ecosystem: Environmental > Aquatic > Freshwater > Ice > Liftoff microbial mat | place... | reverse complement strand
TTGGGCGTCATAAAATCGGCTTAAATACGCAGCTGCCATAAAGTCTTCTTCTTGCGCTTGCATTAGCCGATTTGTATCCGATCGCAAGCCGTGCATCAAGGCAGTAGCGCATTTGACGTGTTGATTTATGCTGGTATCTAATGCTAATAATCCCGTTTGCAGGTATTGAGTAAAAATTGTTGCTGTCGCTCTGACATAAGGACGGATATCCTCAAACTCTGAGTGGAGATCACCTTGGATACTGTGATGGTCGATGAGGACTACTAGGGGAATTCTAGCCTGCTGCACTGCTGACAGTAGCTGTGAAGTGGTTCCCTGGTTATCAATTAATACAAAACCTTGATAGCATGACAAATCCTTGGTTTTCAAGGTTTGCGGCGTCCAGCGTTGGATAGGTAAATTAGTCAGCCTCACTAAGGCAATATTTTCTTGATGACTTAATGCGCCAGCATAAATGATTTCACATTTGATATCATATTGCTGGGCAATTAACTGATAAGCCCAGGCACAGGAAAGGGCATCAGGATCAGGAAAATCTTGCAAAATTACGAGTTGGCGATCGTGTCGGTGTGCCAGAAGGGTTTTTTGCAGTTCTTCTGACTTTTGTTGTGCTAGAGAATTACCACGCTGACTGAGATATATAGCTCCTTCACTTACCGATGGCGGTAATGACGGAGTTTTAAATGAAACTTCCACTGGCGCTTTCTCTATTTCAGGTTCCTCTGGGTTTGGCTCTGTGGTCGATGACAAACTCTCAAACTGAGTAACGGGAGAATTCAAGTACATAGGGAACTTTTTTAAAGTGTGAGGCTCATTTAATTCAGAAATACTATGATCAGCAATTCACTGAATTCAGCCACATTATTTTGATCTTCGCAAAAATATCAGGACATTGCACTATACATCTAAGTATATTTTTGTCAGTTACAGCAGCGCTCAATAATGGTCAACAATGAACTAAATTCCACTAAACGGCGTATAGGTGCTGGAAACAAGGAAGTTTAGTATATAGGGCTGTATCTGAGAGCATAAATCTATTTGAGGAGCTTTTTTTGTCTTTCGTAAATTCAATTAGCGGGATTTGAATCTGGCTTAGGGTATACTCTCTATCTTATACTTTAGGGCTAGTCCTTGATATTTGAAATAGTCTTATGCTCAATACTCTCATTATTGTGACTATTGAGCAATTAACAATTATTTTTATTGAACAATACGTGTTTTTTATCCCCTTTGAAAATTCTGATAATTTAGAGCGAAGCCTAGTGCAAGAAGGCAGATCGCTTTTAGCCTCTCCCCTTGGGAGAAACCAGAGAGCAAAGAGCAAGCCCCATACACAAATGTAGAGGCTTGAGCGTTGAGGCATTACGCCTGTTTACGAGACGCGATCGCGTTTGTTGCAAGCAATATAGCTACCAATTTTTCAACAATCGATAACTAAAGTTGTTAGCTGTGTCGGAAAGCAAAAAGGTATTGTTTTCTTTCTCCTTTGCTCCTCTGCTTTTTTGCTCAAAGACCTATAACATATTTTTGCCACTCTGTATGCAGTCCACTCTTAAGATGTTTGCTGACCTCGAAATAGAGGCTGCTATAAGGTTGGCGAGGAGGATGACGTAAAGGCATGTGAGCTTCATTGGGAGTTCGACTGCCTTTTTTTACATTGCAACGCACACAAGCGGTAACAATGTTCTCCCAACTATCGCCCCCGCCGCGCGATCGCGGTATTACATGGTCTAGGGTCAACTCATCCCCTGTATAACTACAGTATTGACAGGCATGACCGTCACGGTGCAATATATTTCGGCGAGTCAGAGGAATTTCTTTATAAGGAACACGCACGTAATGACGCAACCGGATCACGGTCGGCAACGGAAAATCCGAGTACAGGAATTTACCGTTGTGTTCTACGCGTTCTGCTTTGCCCTTGATTAACAGAACCACAGCACGACGCCAACTCGTTATATTGAGAGGTTCGTAAGATGCGTTTAAGACTAAAACCTTCCCCATTTATCTGTGCTCAGGGTATTAGCTTTACATAAATGTTAACACAAGTACACCCTGCTAGGGAGATGAGAATAAATTATACTTTTGGGAGAATTCGGAGATTAAGTTAGATTACACTCCTATTTAATCTGATCTCGCTTTTAAGAGCGTGGATAGATAGATAACTTGCAAGTTTAGCCGTGGTGGGATAGGAGTCAGTACAAATGTTAAGTCGCAAACAAATCCCTAGTGTAGTTCCTAATCAGCAGTGCGACACCTACGCCTGGTTTTCGCAACGAGCCTGGGTAGAAATTGACTTAGGGGCGTTGTCGTACAATGTACAGCAATTGGTGCAGTTTTTATCGCCGCGTACTGAGTTGATGGCAGTAGTAAAAGCTGATGCCTATGGGCATGGAGCGGTGACAGTTGCCCAAACCGTAATTCAATCGGGAGCTAGTTGGCTGGGAGTCGCTACAGTTCCAGAAGCTATTCAATTGCGAGAAGGCGGGATTGAAGCACCCATTTTGATTTTAGGAGCAACTAATACACCAGAGCAGATTCATGCGATCGCCCATTGGAAACTTCAGCCCACACTGTGTAGCCCTAAACAAGCTTTAGTATTTTCCGATATCCTAGAATCCATGAATCATGGTTCTCCAGTGCCCGTACACATCAAATTAGACACGGGAATGTCTAGGTTGGGAACTGATTGGCGGCAAGCTGGTGAATTTGTGCAATTAGTGCAGCGCTTACCATATATTTCTATTGCCAGTATTTATTCTCATTTGGCAACAGCAGATGATCCTGATACTACGGTAATGGAAGAACAGCATAGACGATTTGAGGAAGCGATCGCTCAAATCAAAGCAATGGGAATTGAGCCACCTTGCTTGCACTTGGCAAACTCTGCGGCTGCACTGACAGATCCGGCATTGCATTATGACATTGTGCGAGTAGGTTTAGCTGTTTACGGACTCTACCCAGCGCTGCATTTACAAAATGCGATCGATCTCAAGCCAGTTTTGCAACTTAAGGCAAGAGTTACCCAAGTTAAAACAATTGCCGCAGGAACTGCTGTTAGTTACGGGCATAAATTTATTGCCCCGCGTGAACTTTGCCTCGCCGTCGTAGGAATTGGCTATGCTGACGGTGTGCCTCGTAATCTTTCCAACAAAATGCAGGTATTAATTCGCGGTCAGCGAGTTTCGCAAATCGGGGCAATTACAATGGATCAGTTGATGCTGGACGTGAGTGCCATACCCAATATCCAAGAAGGGGAAGTAGTCACCTTGCTAGGGAAACAGGGAAAAGAACAAATTTCAGCAGACGATTGGGCAGAACAACTAAACACTATTTCCTGGGAAATTCTCTGTGGGTTTAAGCATCGTCTGCCTCGTGTTGCGGTTATGTAATTGGGCATTGGGCATTGAAAAGAGGCAGAGAGGCTCTTAGCTAGGGGCAGAGGGGAAAACTTTTCTCCCTTGCTCCCTATTCCCCATTCCCTATTGCCAAAAATAATTTCTTATGGTATGATAGTAAACTGATGCGGATGTGGCGAAATTGGCAGACGCGCTAGATTTAGGTTCTAGTTCCGAAAGGAGTGAAGGTTCAAGTCCTTTCATCCGCACTTTTAGTAAATTAAATTGCCTTATAGCGCTTCCCAATTGCATGGAATACAGACCTAACCCCCAGCCCCTTCCCTTGAAGGGAAGGGGAGTAAGATTCAAAGCCTCTCTCCTTTTAGGAGAGAGGTTTGGAGAGAGGTCAAAACTGTACTGCACCCAGGCGAGAACCGCTTTATCTAGGCTGGTACTTAAACTTGAGTTAGAACTTTAGGGATAGTTACCAGCCTATTTAAATATTGCCTAAATAGGACTTACGCATAAGAGATCCTGCCCTTAAAAAGCTTGGCATTACCAACATCTTTATATAGCGGTTCTCAATTGCAACTCTCAATTACGAATTACAAATTACGTTAGCGAGTCTTCGAGCGTCATTACGAATTACGAATTATCTGTGACTCGTCCACTCAAATTTGCAATCATCAATACCAATTGAGTAAGGTCAATTGGTTTAGCTAGATGCATTTGGAAACCAGCATCAATCGCCTTTTGCCGCTCTTGCGCGGTGGCATAGGCAGTGATTGCTGCTGCTGGAATTTGTCCCCCAGCTTCAGCTTCAAGCGATCGCACTTGACGAATCAGGGAAAAACCATCTTCCTCTGGCATTCCAATATCTGCTAGAAGCACATCATATTTGCCAGGAGATTCAGTTAGAGCAGCGATCGCTTCTCTTGCGGATGTCACAACCACTACTTCAGCCCCGGAATCTTCTAACATCCACTCTAGCAAGTCGCGGCTATCCGCTTGATCATCTACAGCCAAGATGCATAACCCTTCAAGGGTAAAGGATGGATTTTTACCATTTAATGTGTCCTGAGTCTCTGACAAAACGCTCGGCTCTAAATCAGTTGGTGCAGTAATCTCCGGTGGTATTGAGCGCAGAGGCAGCCTGATAGTGATCGTGGTTCCTTTTCCCGCGCCTCGACTCTGTGCTTGAACTGTTCCACCGTGAAGTTCTATCAGATGACGGACGATTGACAAGCCTAATCCAAGTCCCTGACTCGTTTTGCTGCTGCTGGAATCTCCTTGGCGGAAGCGATCGAACACATAAGGCAGCAAGTCTGCCGAGATGCCAATTCCTGTGTCGCTGACTTGAATTTGGGCGTGATTATCTAAAGCTTGGAGGATGATTCCCACTCGCCCGTCGGCTGGAGTGAACTTAATCGCGTTAGAAAGTAAATTCCACAGAACTTGCTGTAAGCGATCAAAATCTCCGACAACCATTGCTGAGTTCAACTGTGAAACAATTTGAATGCTTTTCGCCTCTGCGGACAATTGAATAGACTCTATCGCCACATTCACTACTGAAACTAGATCAATTAGATAAGTCTTTAAATGAAGCTTGCCACTCGTAATCCGTGAGACATCCAGCATATCATTGATTAACTGAGCTTGCACCCTAGCACTCCGCTCCACCACTTCCCAGGCACGAGTGACTGCTGAAGAATCTAAATCGCGGGTACGGAAAAGTTCCGCCCAGCCCAGTATAATATTAAGCGGGTTACGAAGCTCATGGGAGAGGTTTGACAGGAATTCGTCTTTGGCTCGGTTGGCGATTTGGGCTTCTTGACGGGCTGACTGCTCCTGTGCTAAGAGTTGCGATCGCTCTAACTCAAACTGCTTGCGATCGCTAATATCTTCAACCGCCAGCAAAATCCTTTCAGCATCTCCCGATTGAATAATTTTCCAACCATTAAGCAGCATAGTTTTCTTCCCAATCTGCTCAAAACTATGCTCTACTTCCCGGTTTTCAATACTGCTATCGTTGGCGAGAATGTCTTCTAAGAGCGATCGCAGTCCGGGCAGATTCCACTGACCGTTTCCTAGTTCAAAAATCAGAGATTGGGCTGTCTCTAATGGTGAAACCTGAAATGTTTCATAAAACGAGCGATTGGCTTTGTTCACCCGCAAATCAGAATCAAGCACAATTAACGGCACTTGTACGGTTTCCACAATCGCTTCAGCGTAATTCCGGGCTTCTTCTAAGGTTGCAGCACTGCGTTTAAGATCATCAATATCTACTAACACCAACACTACACCGTCAATCTTGTTTTCTGTGGTGCGATAAGGACGGATGCGGAGGTTGTACCAAATTCCTCCCAGAGTTTGGACTTCTAATTCTTTGATGGTGAGTGTGTCAAGTACCTCCAAAATTAGAGTTTCTAAGTCAGGAACATCGAGATTTGCTCTGATGTCGCTCAAAGGTCGTCCAGCATCGGCGGGAATTAAATTGAAAAGTCTCTGCGCCACTGGCGTAAAACGTCGAACCCGTAAGTCCGAAGTCAATATCAAAATAGGAATATTGATACTGGCAAGCAAATTCGTGAGATCGTTGTTAACTTGGTGTAATTCATGATTTCGACTATGAAGTTCTTCATTAGTTGTGTTGAGTTCTTCGTTGGTTGCTTGAATCTCTTCTTTGGCAGTTTCTAGTTCCTCATTGGTGCTTTGCAACTCTTCATTGCTCGACAGGATTTCTTCATTAGCAACTTTCAGGTCTTGATTGATGTCTTCTTGCTGTTGGATCACCGCTTGCAGATACTCTTGAGTTGCAGCCCGTTCTTGCATAGCGGTTGCAAGTTCTTGCGTGAGCCGAACAATCTCCTGCTGTAAGTCTGACTGCTCTAGGTTTGCAGGATTTACCCGACTGGGGTTGTTAACCGTGGGTGGGGCTTCTTCAAATAAAACTAGAAAGTAGAGTTCATCGTCAGTCCCAGGCTTGAATGGAATCACCTCAAGATTGATGATTTTTGAAATATCGCCCTCTTCAATCCGTAGCCCTTCTCTTCTAACTAGAATTTTTTCCCGTTGTGCCTGATAAATTGTCGCCCGTAGCTCGATGAGCAAGCCTTGGCGCACCATTTTAAATAAGTTAAGACTCGGTTTCCCAGGTGCAAGTTTTAGGTAGAGATCGATTTCTCCCCGAAATTGCAGCACGTCCATCTTGTCGTTGATCACCACACCCACTGGGGCATAGCGATTCAAGATTAGTTGGTCAGTTTTTCTCTCTAAGTCCAACTCATCCGATGGATTATGATTCCCAGGCTTTGGTTCGTCCACTTTTACTATCGGATACTTGCTGGTAATGAACGAAAAAGGTGGACGAATTCCAGTTAGCTTTTTGCTATAAATTTTATACTTTTTATCAATCTCAGTAAACAACTCTGAATATTTACCAGTGCTTTCTGAAGTCCCTAGCAGCAGAAAGCCAGTCGCGTTGAGACTGTAATGAAAGATGGGCAATATCCGTTTTTGCAACGTTTCGTTCAAGTAAATCAGTACATTCCGGCAGCTAATTAAATCTAAGTTAGAAAAAGGGGGATCGCTGCCCAAGTCTTGTCGGGCAAACACACATAGTTCGCGGACAGCTTTCTTAATTTGATATCCACCGCCCTCAAGGGCATTAAAAAATCTGTCGCGGATCTCTGGTGAGACTTCCACCATTTGATTCTCTGCATAAATGCCAGTTCTTGCTTTGTCAATCGCGTTTTCGCTGATGTCTGTGGCAAAAATCTGGATTGGCGGCTGGGTTACTTTATCCGCCAAAAATTCCAGCAAGGAGATAGCGATGGAATACACTTCTTCGCCCGTCGAACACCCAGCTACCCAAATCCGAATCGGCAACTCTGCTGATTTGTTTTGGATGATGGTGGGAAAGACTCGCTCTTTCAAGAGTTGAAATGCTTCGGGATCGCGCAAAAAATGGGTGACGTGGATCAGAATTTCTTGATAGAGTGCCTTGACTTCGCTGGGATTCTCTTGCAAATACTTGGCGTAATCCTCCAAGAGTTCTAGTTTATACAAGAGCATTCGGCGCTGGATTCGGCGATTAAGGGTGTTGGGCTTGTAGTGGCTGAAGTCAACGCCAGTTTGCGATCGCAATAATACAAATATAGTTGCCAGGGTATCTCCCTGTTCGGGCAACTTTTCAACCGTAATCAACGGTAATGAGTCAGAAATAAAAGGATGGTGACTGAGGTTTACCAGTTCCTCAGCGATTTGTTGAGGCGGTAGCACAAAATCCACATTCCCTGTGGCAACAGCAGTATTGGGCATACTCTCGAATTTTGCCGTGTCTTCACACTGAGCAAAAGTCACGCCTCCAGCTTCCTTGATTGCCGTCAGCCCTAGTGAACCGTCTCCATCCGCTCCAGATAGAACCACTGCGATCGCTTTATGCCCTCGCTCTGCTGCCAATGAAGTAAAGAAGGCATCAGCAGGCATATATTTCCCATGAATTTTCTCTCGCGGCGTGAGTCGCAACACCCCACCAGACAACATCATCTTAGTGTTAGGCGGAATAATGTAGACCTTATTAGGTTCTACAGTCACGCCGTCTTGCACTTGAGTGACGGGCATTTTAGTTGTTCTTCCCAGAATCTCGCTCAACAGACTCTTGTGGGTAGGATCTAAGTGTTGAATCAGCACAAATGCCATCCCTGTATCGGTAAGCAAATGTTTGAGTACCTGCGTAAATGCCTCTAACCCACCCGCAGAGGCAGCAATGCCAACGATGGGAAATAAAGCATCTGTATTGTCTTGCTGCTCTACGTCAAACAATTCATTAGCGGTAGATTCAGATACAGGTTGCTCAGAGAGTTTATCAGATGTCATAGGATAAAGTATAGCACCGCGATGCTTTGGCGGCTAAGGTTTGTATTTAACGCTAACTTATTTAATTTGGCTGTATTTGTAAGAGGTTACGTAGCAACTATTAAACAACATTTTTCCGGTTTAAGAATCATGATGCAACAATAGTAGAGTAAGCGCTCAATAGTTCGGGGTAAATCGTTAAACCAGTATTATTACTGTGGTCAAGTTGAAGTTACTCGACGCAAAGTAGCTTCATATAGTGCTTACCTGGTTAAAGACTAAATTTAACTTCAGTGTAAATACAGAAGTTCAAATATATTAATATCTACAAAATCAGTATTATTCCTGTGGTCAGATAGGGGTTACTCAATGGAAAGTGGCTTCATCTAGTCTTGACATTTTTATGTCTTATTGTCCAAAAATGTCTGCAAATCTCAGTAACAGAAAGTAAATTAATAACAATTTACGATTTTGCTGATATTTGATCATTTGAAAATAACGCTGTTTTCGTTGAGTTTCACCACAAAGTCTAGAGATAAGCTGATGTACTTGAAAATACAAAAGTTTGATGCTTTTTACTTGATTTAAATTGTGGAATAACTTTGTACGAATTTAGCTTACACGTATCGAATTTAGCTGAAGTAAAAGGAAAATGAGCACAACTCCTATAGGTAGCTACAAGTTGTTCCAGAAACTACATCCGCTATCTCTGTTGGCACAATTAACCAGTCGGCGTGTTACAGGGTGCTTAAGCATATTTACTGGAATAGTTTCTTGGTCAATTTATCTAGAGGACGGTAAACTTACTTATGCCTCCTATTCAGATAAACTGTTTGAGCGGCTTGACAGCCACTTGCGACGCTTAAGCCAGCAAATTCCTGCTCTCAACAGCGCCACTCGCGTGCAGATGCGGCTAATGTTTGAGACGAAGAATGAACATAAATCAATAGCCAATGCGGATTACCAAGCTATTTGTTGGTTAGTAAATCAGGATTATATTACTCCTGTGCAAGCAGCAAGCCTGATAGACGAATTAGCAAAAGAAGTATTGGAATCATTTCTGTGTTTAAAAGAAGGTAGCTATGAATTCAGTCCAGAAAGCTCTTTGGATGAACTACCAAAGTTCTGTCGCCTGGATTTGCGGTTACTTGTTGAACACTGCCAAAAGCAATTACGAAATCGGCAAAATATCCAGTCATCAATTCCGGCTGGTGGGGGTTCCCAAATTTTGTCTAAAATACAACCGTCTCAAGTTCAGCCACCACTGCAAATAAAACTTGGGCAAAAGTTAACGATACCAATCAATTTTGATATTGCTGAAAATAAGAAAAATACTCGGCTACCTGTTGGTAAAAAACTATATACAATTGCTTGCATTGATGATAGCCAAACAGTTTTGAATTCCATCAAACACTTTTTGGATGAAAACACATTTTCAGTTGTGATGGTCAACGATCCTGTGAAGGCTTTAATGCAAATTCTTCGGAGTAAACCCGATCTGATTTTGCTAGATGTTGAGATGCCAAGTTTAGATGGCTATGAACTATGTTCCTTATTACGGAAACATTCAGCTTTTAAACATACACCTATCATTATGGTGACTGGTAGAACAGGATTTATCGACAGGGCAAAGGCGAAAATAGTCAGATCGTCAGGATATTTGACTAAGCCTTTTACACAATCAGAATTGCTAAAAATGGTTTATAAACATCTTGGTTAATTTAGGAGATTTAATAGTGAGTCTGACTTTACTTGGCACAATTCTGATTGTAGAAGATTCTCCCAGTGAATTGGAATTAATGAGCCATTATCTTAGAGAAAGTGGTTACAACGTAATTAAAGCAAGTGGTGCAAAAGAGGGTTTAGAAAAAGCTGTCTTAGAAAAACCAGATGCGATAGTAACTGATGTAGTAATGCCAGAAATGAGCGGATTTGAATTGTGTCGTTATCTGAGAAGAAATCCGATTACTGCAAAAGTGCCAATTGTAATTTGTAGTTCCAAAAATCAAGAAATTGACCGTTTATGGGCCATGAGACAAGGTGCAGATGCCTACATAACTAAACCTTACACCCGCGAACATCTGCTAGGTACTATTAAATCAGTGGTAATTTTAATCAATGACTAGTATAAACATTACACTTCCTTCAAAACAAACCCAAAATAATTTAGCAGACGGTTATCTGAAGTTTCAGCTAAATCAACAGACTGCTGCTGTTTTATCAATGAAACATACGCAAGAAGCAATTATTGTACCTATTGAATCTGTAACCTCAATGCCTAATATGCCCTCCTGTATATTAGGATTAATGAATTGGCGAAGTCGGATAATTTGGGTTGTTGATTTGCCAAGAATGCTTAATTTAGAATCTTTAGATTATCGACTGCGACAGTACAGTGCGATTGTTATCCAAGCGGAATCATTGGTGTTAAGTTTAGTTGTGCAAGAAATAAAAGGTACGACTAAGTTCATCCCTGATGATATTCATTCTCCTATAGGACAAGTGGCATCCAGTTTAGTTCCTTATTTATGTGGGTGTGTTGTGCAACAAGAAGAAATATTACTGGTATTAGATGCTCAGGCAATTGTGCAGTCTTCTATTCTCCGCAGTGATTAGGGTGTATTACTAAAAAGGATTTTTAGTGTTCTTATTCACATAGTTAGGAGAATTACTTTTATGTTTAATAAAACCAATGCAAATCAAGATAGTGGCGCTCAAAATCGAGCATCACTGATTTCATCCCAAAAAATAAATGGTAGTGTCATAAAGCTACCAGCTAAGACTAATAGTGAAACGGCTAATAATTCTTTACTAAATCAGGCTATTGCCTCTTTTACAAAATTCGGATTGGCTAAGAAAGCGACTATTTTAGCGATCGCAATCGGTACAATACCAGTATTGGGCATCGGCGCGATCGCTTTTAGCTTTGCCAACAAATCAATTACTAAGCAAATTACCCAGTCTCAACAAGCTGAAGCTATTGGTTTAAGTGATAAAGTTAACCGTTTCATGTCGGGGCGCTACGGAGATATTCAGGTAATATCAAGTTTACTTTTTTTGACAAGTCCCCAGGCTAGTGTAAGCATCACTAATCAAGATAAACAAGCAATCTTAGATGGAGTTATCGAAGCTTACAAAGTTTATGACAGCGTTGCTGTTTTTAATCGCCAAGGTAACTTGATTGTCCAATCCACAGGCGAACCCCTAGACAACCAAAAAGACCGTATCTACTTTCAAGAGGCTTTACAAAAAGATACTCCTGTCATCAGTAAACCTGAAGCAGCAAAAAATACTGGTGTAGTGAGTATTTATATAGCTGCACCTGTGAAAGAGATAAGGACGGGCAAAACCATTGGTGTGGTAAGGGCGCGGATGCCCGTAAAATCTTTAGAGGAAGTCATCAAAAACTACGTAGCCAATGGGCAACAATACCATTTGCTCGATGCTTCGGGAACAGTTTTCTTGAGTCCACAAAAGGAATTATTAGGGAAAGAGGCAAAGGGAGAGTATTCTAGTTTACCTAAACTGGTAGCAGCCAATAAGGTAGATAGTTTTATAGAAGTTCCCAAAACTGGCAAAAAAGAAGAACTAGTTAGCTACGTACCAGCCAGTAAGTTAGATGGCTTACCAGATTTAAACTGGCAAGTACTTTTATCTACAGACACAGCAATTGTATTTGAGCCGCAAAGACAATTGTTGTGGATTATAGGCACTGGCACAGCAGTTACAGCATTGATTGTAGCTGCGATCGCATCTCGGTTAGCTAAACTTACTACACAGCCAATTTTAAATGCGACTGCGGCATTAGCAAAGCTTGGTCAAGGTAAATTTAATACCCGTCTGGAAATCGAAAGAGAAGACGAATTAGGGGTATTAAGTGCAAATATCAACCAGATGGCCGAACAATTGCAGGTCTTAGTTAAGGAACAAGAACTGGACGTTGAAGGGGCAAAACTACTAACAGATATTACCCTACGAATTCGGAAAATTCTCAAAACTGAAGATATTTATCACTCAGCAGTAAAAGAAGTTCAGCGATCGCTAAAAACAGACCGGGTAATCATTTATAGTCTGAATCAAAATACTGGGGATGGCGTTGTCGTTGCTGAATCGGTAACTGATAATTGGCCAGAAATGCTTGGAGTGAAAATTGACGATCCTTATTTTCGGGAACGTTATGTAGAAACTGATCACTATGGACAGGTGCAAGCAATTGCAAACATTCATCAAGACCAAAGTTTGAAAAATGCCGTCGGTTACGTCCAACTTTTGGAAAAATTTGCTGTCAAAGGTAATTTGATCGTCCCAATTCTTGCCCAAGGACAGCTTTTATCCTTATTAATTGCTCATCAGTGCGAAACTCCTCGTGTTTGGCAACAGCCGGAAATTGACTTGTTTCAACAGATAGCAACTCAAATCGGCTATGCCTTAGAACAAGCCAAGTTATTAGAAGAGATACAATCCAGGAATGTTGCAATAATCGGTTCTGGCGACGAACTGCATCAACAAGAAACACTGCAACAGCAACTTTTACAACTGCTCAATGAGATAGAAGGTGCAGCCAGAGGCGACTTGACAGTCCGTGCAGACGTAACGGCTGGGGAAATAGGCACTGTTGCCGACTTTTTCAACTCCATTGTCGAAAGCCTCCGGGATATTGTTACCCAAGTTCAACAAGCTGCCACCCACGTTAATACTGCCATCGGCTCTAACGAAGGAGCCATCCGCCATCTAGCAGAGGAAGCACTAACCCAAGCTGCCGAAATCAACCGCACCCTTAATGCTGTTGACCAAATGACCCAATCCATGCAATCTGTAGCCGAAAGTGCCGAAAAAGCTGCTTTCGTTGCCAATCATGCGGCTCACACCGCTACTAAGAGTGGACACGCGATGGATTTAACAGTACAAAACATCCTGTCTTTGCGGGAAACTGTGGGTGAAACTGCTAAGAAAGTGAAACGTTTGGGAGAATCTTCGCAACAAATTTCTCGCGTGGTTTCCTTGATTAACCAAATCGCTATTCAAACTAACTTGCTTGCCATTAACGCGGGTATTGAAGCAGCGCGTGCGGGTGAAGAAGGTCAAGGTTTTGCCGTAGTGGCTGAAGAAGTCGGTGAACTAGCAGTCAGGAGTGCCGCAGCAACTCAAGAAATTGAACAAATTGTTGAAAATATTCAACGAGAAACCAGTGAAGTGGTACAAGCAATGGAAATAGGCACTACCCAAGTGGTAGAAGGAACTCGAATTGTGGAGGAGGCTAAAGAAAGTCTGAGTGAAATTTTGGATGTATCGCGTCAAATTGACTCCTTAGTGCAGTCGATTTCCACTGCAACTGCATCTCAGGTTGAAACATCGCAAAGTGTTAGCCAATTGATGAAAGATATTGCTGCTGTATCACAACGCACCAGCGATTCTTCTCGTCAAGTTTCCGAATCTCTGCAACAAACTGTGGAGATTTCCCATCAGTTACAAGAGACTGTCGAGGCTTTCAAAGTTAGTTAAGTTTGTCATAACCAATAACCAATGACCATTAACAAAAACCATGTTACAAGACAAAGAACTAGAAATCCAGATGCAGTTTCTGGAAGAGGCAACTGATTACTTGAATACCTTAGAAGGGGTATTACTGGAAATCGATACTAGTAACCGCATCGATTTGGATAAAATCAATGCTGCACTCCGAGCCGCTCATTCTATCAAAGGTGGCGCGGGGATGATGGGATTTAAATCGCTAAGTCATTTAGCTCACCGTCTGGAAGATTCCTTTAAAGTTTTAAAAACTAAAAAAAATTCTTTAGAAATTGATACTCAGTTGCAAAGTTTATTGCTATCTGGAGTTGACTGGCTGCGTCAGATTGTAGAATTGCTTGCAGAAGGGAATGTTGTCGAAGATCAGTGGTTAGGAACCTTTTGTTACCCAATTTTTGATGAGTTGCACGATCGCTTGGGCGACCCCTCCCCTGAGGATGCCTCAACCATGCTATCCCCAGAAGATGGCCAAGACGTTATCCCCTTGCTATTTGGCACAGAAGTAGAAGAGTGTTTGCAACGCCTAGAATCTATATTGGCAGATAGCGAACAGCCCGGATTGCATGAAGAAGTTGTGATTATGGCTGCTGAATTGGGCGGTTTGGGTGAAATGCTGCAATTGGCAGCTTTTACCAAGCTTTGTGAGTCAGTAACGCAGCAATTGGAAAGTGTTAGCAGCTCGCGCATTCCCGAAATTGCCCGGTTAGCATTGCAAGCATGGCGGCGATCGCAAGCTTTGGTGCTGACAAATCAACTAAATAACTTGCCTACAGAACTTGACTTAACTAGTAATTATACGCAATCCCAGCCACTATTACCAGCAGAAGTAATACCACATATCGCCACAGATACAAAAATAGTGTCAACATCTGTTTGGCCACTAGAAAACACTAGAGAAAATTGGACTAATCGTGAAGCGTTGGGGCAGCCCGCCGCAGGTATCGCTGCTAATTTTACATTTGTAGATGCAGAATTTGCCGATGATGTTAATGGTGTCAATGTCACTGAGCATAATACAATATTCACTAGAGAAAATAATCCTCCAGATGCTAGGTTTGGCGAAGGGAAAGCAGAGGCAAATGGCGTTGCTAAAGAGCGGGAAACTCATGAAAATAGCGTCCGAGTTCCCAGCAAACAACTAGAGCAAATTAATGATTTATTTGGCGAACTGATTGTTCAGCGAAATGGGTTAAACTCGCACCTAGAAAGATTACGCAAACTCGTTCGCAACTTAAACCAGCGAGTCCAGGTTCTCGACCGAGAGAACCAGGAATTACGTATAGTTTATGACAAAATTTCCACTCAAGCTGCTACGTCTGCTGGGGTGCGGGTGCAAGCTGAAAATGGCCAACAACCACAAGCCATAGAGAGAGAATTTGATGCTTTAGAAATGGATCGCTATAACGATTTAAACTTGCGATCGCAGGAAGTTATGGAAACCATTGTTCAGGTGCAGGAAGTCACAACTGACGTTCAACTCAGCGTAGATGATACAGACCAAATTGCTCGTAAAATAAACAAAACATCCAAACAGTTACAAACAAAGCTAAATCACATCCGAATGCGGCCGTTGTCCGATTTAATCGAACGTTTTCCCAGAGCCTTACGCGATTTAAATGTAGAATATGGGAAAAATGTCCAGTTAAAAATTGAAGGTGGCAACACTTTAATTGAACGCAGCATTTTAGAAGCATTAAACGAACCTTTAATGCATCTCGTAAGAAACGCTTTCGATCATGGTATCGAAGACTCTAGCACCCGCCGCCTTCTGGGTAAACCAGAACAAGGATTGATTGAAATTACAGCTACTCACCGCAGCAATCGCACCCTGATTACTATCCGTGATGATGGTTGGGGCATTTCTCTGGAGAAAATTCGCACCCGCGCCCTAGCTATGGGATTGGATGCTTCTCTACTCGCTAATGCTAGTGATGAAGAACTGTTATCACTAATTTTTGAACCAGGTTTTACCACCTCCGAACAAGTTACAGCATTATCTGGTCGCGGTGTCGGCATGGATGTAGTTCGTAACAACCTCAAACTAATTCGAGGAGATGTCAAAGTTGATACGGAACCTGGAGTTGGGACTACCTTCACCCTATCACTACCCTTTACCCTTTCCGTTGCAAGAGTTCTACTGGTAGAAATCAACAAAATGCTATTGGCATTTCCCACAGATGTCATTTCAGAAATATCCTTACTCCAAGACGAGCGGGTTTTCCAAATGGCAGGTAGCGAAGTTCTAAATTGGCAAGGAAACATGCTACCACTGATTCGCCTGACTCAATATTTAGAGTTTAATTGCCTCCGCTACGATCGCTCAGAGTTAGAAACTCCGGCAGCAATTAATGCTAACAGCGTCTTAGTAGTCAAAGGTAATAATCAGCCAGTAGCGATTCAAATAGACCGTTGCTGGGGTGAACAAGAAGTTGCGATTCGCCAAGTCGAGGGAAATATACCTTTACCTGAAGGCTTTAGCAACTGCACAATTCTCGGTGATGGTCGAGTAGTGCCACTAGTTAATGTCAATGAGTTGCTATATTGGATTGCTACAAATCGCCGGACTCCTAAAGGTATTCAATTACCATTAGCAAGGTTAAAAACACCGTTCCTGATATTTGATGAAGAGAAAATATCAGCCGCATCTGTTAAGCAGAAAGGCACAATTTTAATTGTAGATGACTCAATTAATGTTCGCCGCTTTTTAGCGCTGACTCTTGAAAAAGGAGGGTATCAAGTAGAGCAGGCTAAAGACGGTCAAGATGCTTTAGAAAAACTCCATAATGGATTGAGAGTTGAGGCAGTAATTTGCGATATTGAAATGCCTCGCCTTGATGGTTATGGCTTTTTAGGCAAGGTAAATTCGGACGTTGATACAAAAAATATTCCAGTTGCGATGTTGACTTCTCGTAGTAGCAATAAACATCGGCAACTAGCTATGCAATTGGGGGCGCGGGCTTACTTTTCTAAACCTTATAACGAGCAAGAATTACTCCAGACGCTTGAGGAGATAATTCGTAATGTGGCAGAAAAGGCAGCGTCTAATTAATAATTGATACTTAGGTTTCATATATTTTTGTAGGGTGCGTTACGCCAAAGGCTAACGCACCGTTTGTTTTATAGCGCCTTGGCGATTAGAAATCGCGGCTACACAGACAAAACCCGCCTGCGCGGCTTAAAAAACTGGGTTATATCACAATACGGTTCAGTTAGCGTCAAAAACCATAAACTGCGTAGGTTGGGTTGAACGAAGTGAAACCCAATAAATCAATGAAAATGTTGGGTTTCGTTCCTCAACCCAACCTACGATTCTCCTTAACTGAACCGTATTGAGTTATATCAGTAATAATTGCCCAGCTTTTGCGTAATACTATTTGTGTGAATTGAAATAATTTCTACATCTACTCAGTTTGTAGTAAACCTATGGATGTGATACTGATGACGGCTGTTGTGACTGCGATCGCTACTATACTTTCTAAACCACTAGAGAAAATTGGCGAAAATATTGGTGATGCTGTATGGGCAGCAAGAGGCAAGTTAATGGAAAAGCTCCGCCAGAAGAATCAGTCGCCATTGCTCACCAGTGCTGTTGAGGGAAATGAACCGCAGCGTTTGGATTATGGTCAAGCAGTGCTGGAACTGACAGGAGCAGCAGCACAAGACCCAGAAATTGCTCAAGCAGTTGTGGAAGTGGAAGCAGCAGTCAACAATAACCAGTCTGAGAGTGCTAAGGAAATTAAAAAATTAGCAGATGAAATCAAGTCTCAGCCCTCAGTTATCAACAACTTTGCGAAGTTAGCAGAGAATCTTACGATAGAGAAAGCAGCAATGGTTGCCCAACAAATCAATAATACTGGGCCAGTAACTAATAACATCACTCTTTGACTACAGTCGTCTCTAGGGGAGGATGGGACAAAGTTAACTCCCGATCGCTGGCGTGAAGTCTGCCGTGAAATATTGATAGAACGGCAAAAGCTGACTACAAATCCTCTGACATCAACTGAAGGAGTCGCCCTACAAGTTGATGATGTTTATGTACCACTGGGATTAGTTGAGCGCAAAAAACAATCCAAGCCTCAAGGTGATATTTCTCCAGAACAGGGTTCAGAACTGTACAAGGAGACAGAAATCACCAAAACATTTGAGCTTGATACTTTTCTTGAACAAGTTCTCAAACAGAAGAACACGCCTAAAAGTCAAGGTAAGCGAATTGCAATTATTGGCGAACCAGGAGCAGGAAAGACAACACTGTTACAGCAGATTGCTAATTGGGTATCTCGTGAGATTGACCAGTCCATTGTGATTTGGGTATCTTTAGCAGATTTGCGAGATAAGGAACTAAAATCTTATCTGTTGGAGACTTGGTTAACTCAGGTTGCTGAGAAAACAGGTAAAGCTGAAGCCACTAAGCAACTAAAGGATGATTTTGTTGCTTTGTTTAATCAAAATAATGTGTGGTTGCTGCTAGATGGGTTAGATGAAATGTCTGCAACTAATCCTCTAACAGAAATTGCCCGACAATTCCGTGAAGCAGGGTTAATTTCTCAAGCGCGAATCGTGCTGACTTGTCGGGTTAATCTGTGGGATGGCAGCATTAATGCACTTGATGATTTTGATATTTATCGCAGTTTAGATTTTTCTTATCCACAACAGGTAGAGAGATTTATTCACAAATGGTTCACGGCTAATCCAGAAAAAGGGGAGCAGTTATGCACAGCCTTGAAAGAACCAGGTAAGGAACGGATTCAGGATTTAGTGAAAAATCCTTTGAGATTGACGCTGCTGTGCTTGAATTGGCAAGCAGAAGATGGCAATTTACCGGATACTCAAGCGGGACTCTATCAGCAATTTGTTGATGACTTCTACAAGTGGAAAAAAGAGGAATTTGCTACAAACTCTCACCAGCGTCAGCAACTCAATGTCAAACTAGGGGAATTAGCTAGAGAAGCCATAGATAAAGAAGCAACCCGTTTTCGCTTGCGGAATGATTTTGTTAATCGCTTTTTGGGAGATGCTGAGGATGAAAATTCGCTGCTGAAATTGGCACTAAATCGCGGCTGGCTGAACTGTGTAGGGATAGATACAAATAGAAAACCTGTTTACGCTTTCTTTCATGCCTCATTTCAAGAGTACTTTGCTGCTAAAGCAATTGATGACTGGCATTTCTTTCTTAATCATGTTCCCAAAAATCCCAGTCAAGGAACTTATCGCATCTTTGAGCCGCAATGGAAGCAAACAATATTACTTTGGTTAGGGCGAAAAGAAGAAAACCTCAAACAGCAAAAGCAAGAGTTTATTGATGCTTTAGTCAACTTTAAAGATGGACGTGGTAAGTGGAATAGAGTAGATGTACATAAAGGATTTTATGAATATCGCACCTATTTTTTAGCAGCCGCAGGAATTGCCGAGTTTAGGGGTTATTCTAAAGCTGATGAAATAGTAGCGCAAATTGTTAAGTGGGGCTTTGGTTATTTCAACATCAAAGAACAGGAGTGGCACACATTTGGCAAACAGATAGAAGAAAACGCTAAGGCTGTGCTGGTAGAGACGGATCGCAAAAAAGCGATCGCGGCATTAAAGGAATTAATCGGTAATTCTCAATCTGAAGAAATCTGTGAGCAAGCTGCTTATAGTTTAGGAGAAATCGACAAAGATAATTCCACAGCCATCGCTGTATTAGTGGGGTTAATCCGTAATTCTCAAGATGAATCAATCCGTGAACAAGCCATATCTAGTTTAGGAGTAATAGCCAAAGATAATACTACAGCCATCGCTATATTACTGGAATTAATCAGTATTTCTAAAGATGAATATATTCCTGGATTAGCAGCATCTAGCTTAGGAGCAATAGCCAAAGATAATACTACAGTAATTGCTGCATTAGAGAAGTTAATAGGTACTTCTGAAAATGAATATATCCGTTTTTTAGCAGCAACTATCTTAGGGAATATAGCCAAAGATAATCACAAGGCTATTACTCTATTAGAGGAGTTAATAGGTGCTTCTGAAGATGAATATATCCGTTTTTTAGCAGCATCTAGCTTAGGAGAAATAGATAGAGATAATCTTACATCAATTCCTGCATTAGTAGAATTAATCATTGCTTTCCCAGATGAATATATTCCCTTAGATGCGGCATCTAGCTTAGAGAAAATAGCGAAATATAATCCTAAAGCTATTACTGCATTAGAGGAGTTAATTCTTACTTCTCAAGATGAAGATATCCGTAGTCTAGCAGCATCTAGCTTAGAGAAAATAACCAAAAATAATCTTCCCATAGCTATTACTGTATTAGAGGAATTACTTCTTACTTCTCAAGATGAAGATATCCGTAGGCTAACGGCATCTAGTTTAGGGGAAACTTTAACAGAATCTGAAAAGATGACGGTAGTAGTCACAGCTTTAAAGAAGTACTTATCAGATAAGATTTATGAAAATGACTTTGAGCGATGGAAAGATTGCTATCAGGTAATTTGGCACTGCACCCAAATTATGACTTATCCAGCCTTTTATCAAGCTTGGCATCAGCATAATATTGCTACTCGTGCAATGCAAAGCTTAAAGAAAATCCTCTTCACAAGAATAATTTAACTATTTTTGCAGCAGCGAGCTTACAAATGAAGTTCTCATGGTAACGGCAGCTTGGCCATTTGTTACCAAGACAGACGCGGACGTTACGAATGTTTGTCTGTTAGCAACAAGAGCTTAAGCATTAATTATAAATGGATACTCATTTGCTGCGATCGCTGCGATCGCGTAATCATCATAACAAATTCTTAAAATTTAAGGTAACAAATTAAGCATTAATTATAAATGGGTACTCCAATATCGTATTGAAGTACTCCAATATCGTATTGAAGTACTCCAATATCGTATTGAAGTACTCCAATATCGTATTGAAGTACTCCAATATCGTATTGAAGTACTTATTTATCGTTTTGAGGTACTTATTTATCGTATTGAAGTACTTATTTATCGTTTTGAAGTACTTATTTATCGTTTTGAGGTACTTATTTATCGTTTTGAAGTACTTATTTATCGTTTTGAGGTACTCATTTGTTATAAATGCTTGCACCTTAGTAACAACAGTTTGTTTATTTTTAGCAAATGCTTAGGCAAACCTGATTAATATAGAAGTTATCGTAACAAATGGCTCCGCTTGGTTTTTTTAGCTCATGCCTTTTGCTTGTTAGCTTTAATTATAAAATTATATCAGTGGCAGTAAATTGCACACCATGCGATCGCCACGCTTGAGTAAGTGTAAAATCGTCAAGGAAACGAAGCACGGGGCTTTAAACCCAAATTTTTGATAACTCTCAGAGCGGATAATCTTTTTATATTGAAACCACTATCCGAACCCAGTGCGATCGCTGCTGGTAGCAATAATTCAGGAGCAGGAGGCAATATAATTGTTACAGCCAGTGACGTTGTTTTACTGACAAGAGTACCCCAAACAAGTGCGATCGCAGGTAGTATAATTGCTTGTAGTATGGCTTTGCTGGCCAAGAGAAATCTTGCAGCATTTCGCAAGGCGAAAGTATAATTACGTATTAAAATAAATCCGCAAATCGTTTAAATACGAAGCCCGCTCAGACTTGTCTCTGCGCGGGCTAATTATTTTATGGGCAATTAGTCGGACATCATATTAATGTCCCTGAAACTAAAATACTTCGAGGAACCCTTTATTAAGCCTCAACTTTGACACCCTTCCAGAAGGCGACATGGCCTTCAATATTCTTAGCTTTCTCCTTGGCGCTGGGATAATACCAAGCAGCATCTTTATTGATTTGTCCATCAACGTCGATACTGTAGTAGCTGGCGACACCTTTCCAAGGACAAGTACTGTGGGTGCTACTGTCTGTGAAGTACTGCTTGTTAATGCTGTCAGCAGGAAAATAATGGTTGTTTTCCACAACTACGGTATTATCGCTCTCGGCTAAAACTGCGCCATTCCAAATTGCTTTCGGCATAAGTGTGTTTGCAAATAAACTATACACTTAACATTTTGACACGATCAGCTTATTTTATCCTCCTTAACGGCTAACTGATACGATCCATCCAAGCTCAAATGAATGCTAAGTAAAATTGGATATGTGCTTTTCCTGCTCCTCTGCTCCCTACTTGCTGATCCGATTGGGCGAAATCGAAATCACTGCGTCGGCAATTTTGGGTGTTTAGTCGAGTACTTTGCTACGATGCCAGAAATCTCAGGGTTGTAAAGTCTCAAATAATTCCAATAGTTGCCAAATACTTGACGCACATAATTTTTGGTTTCATCAAAGGGAATTTGTTCAACAAACTCATCTGGATCTTGTGTAGTTAGAGTTTGCAGCCATTTTGAGACATTACCGGGGCCAGCATTGTAACTGGCGATCGCAAGCAAGGAGTTATTGTTATATTGCTCATGGGTATGATCCAAATACCATGTACCCAGCATGATGTTATCGTTGGGATTTTCTAGACTTATTGTTTTGAAATCCACTTTGATTTGTGGGGCGATCCATTTAGCTGTACTTGGCAAAACCTGCATTAAGCCAGTAGCATCAGCGACGGATTTGATTTTTGGTTCAAACCGCGACTCTTGACGGATCAAAGCAGTTACTAGCAGAGGATTAAGTTTACGCTCAATAGACCACTTTTCAATCTCCCGCAGATAGGGAAATGGATAACGCGCTTGCCAGTAGGTGATTTGTTTGTTCAGAGTCTGATATTGGGCAAGTTCTGCTGGTGTTTCCCGATCTTCTAATTTAGAAATTTTATCAATTCCTATGAGATTTTCTCCCTTAGCCTGCCGCATCAACCCTTCAGTAAATTGCTCTGCTACCGTTGGCTGAATTTTATTCTGAAATTCTGTTTGCCATTGTAACCAAGCATCGCGGTCTTGACCCAACAGATACAATTCTTTGAAAGTCTCAGAACCAGCAGGCGGTACTGGACGTTGGGGCGTGATTACTTCCGGGTTCATGACGCGCACGTTGTCAAAGTTGCCGACATTTAGCCCCAGCATTGTCGCAGATCGCCATGCATAGTAAGAGTAGGGAAACTGGCTAATCACATACTCATAAGCAGTTTGAGATTCCTGCTGTTTCCCTAGTGAAGCTGCCCATTTACCTACCCAAAAGCCTGCTCTCGGAGCCAAAATACTATTGGGATTGTTGGTGACAATTGGCTCTGCCCATTGCCAAGCACCGACGTAATCTTTAACTTTGGCTTTATCTTGAGCGATTTTCCAACGGTACTCTGCGGCTTCATCCGAATTGCCGTACTTGGCTATGAGTAATTGCCACGCCGCGCTAGCTGACTTTTGATTATTGAGGGTTTGGAGAGTTTTGGCTTTTTGTACCAGTGCAGTACCAGCTTGTTTGGGAAATTTACTAATTACCTGCTCAAGATAAGGTAAGCCATCTTTAGGTGTTTTTGCGATTTCTGCTAACCGTAGTAGTGCAGTTCCAGTTTCCTCGGTATTGGGAAATTGCTGCACTAATTGTTTATAGGTGGCGATCGCTTTTTGTCGATCTTTGCCCCCTACCTGTAACCCCCGTGCAGTGCGGTAGAGGTTACGCGATGTTTTCGGTGCTTTGGCATAAGCATTGGCGGCTTTGAGAAATTGACTATTTTCCCAATAGCTTGTACCAATGAGTTCCCAGTCTTCGGGTTTGAGGGTAGGCTGTTGTTTTACTAGCTGATCCAAAACGCCCACTATGCCTGCTTGATCATAGGCATATTTAGCCAAAATCAATTGTAATTTTGGCTGATTGGGATTTTCTTGCAAGCGTTTACGAATAATTTCCCAAGTTAGAGGGTTGGAAGGAAATTGAGCGATCGCTATTTCTTGTTGCTTTGGTTGGGCAATTAGATATAGTGCTTTCACCGAAGCCGCTTCTTTGGGATACAGTTTCAGCACACTTTGCCTGAGATCCGAAGCTTTACCGTCTTCGCCCAGCATATCCTGTGCCTGCGCCTGTTTCAGCAAAATGTAGGGGGCGAGGATAGGATAGTCTTTATCTAATCCTTGGAGTAAAACCAGCGCTTTTTGCGCTTGGGTTCTTTCAATGTAATCACTCGCCAAAAGATAACGAGCGCGATTTCGGTCTGGCGAAGGCGACTGTCCGGCGATCGCTGCTAGTTTTGCTGCCCGTTCTGGCAGAGATTGTGATATCAGTGGAAAGACGGCTGATTGGGCAATGCTAGCATCAGATGTCTGCTCTGCCTGATTTTTACCCAGTTTGAGCCATTGCCCAAGGGATTTGCCAATCTCTGGTGCTGATACCATTGCCCCAGCTAAAAAGGCAAAGAGTGCCGCACCCGCAATTATCGAAATTTGCTTTTTCTGTAGTTTCTTCAGCATGAATACCCGCTGAAAAGTTCCGGTGAATTTCTTGAAACTTTAACATTCCTAGCCATCAGTGTTACCAATTTTTAATTTTAGATTTTTAATTTTATGTAGAAAAACTCTAATTTTCAATCCTATAGTTGGCAGTATTGAGTAAATAGCATATATTAAATACTATTACATCTATCTTGGGTACAGTTTTCAGCAGTAATCTTTAACTCCAGAATCTATTTCCACCATTAACAATAGCGCACTCACCCTCTGCAACACTCTCCTCAAGCCCCAAACCTCCTTCGACATCAATGTAAAAATTAGGCTGGGCATCTGCTGGACACAAGGATGTGAAAACTACGATGATTTATACCCTGGTTCTTAACCGTGCTAGAAAAGCTGGCTCTGAAAACTTGAATACTTCCAATCCATTGCTCGCTGACCATCATCTCGAATCCAATGTTCCCAAAATCGTCGCTGCTAAATTTGACTGTTTTATCTGACCTTTGGATGCCAGTACCTTCTTTAACTGAACAAAATCATATTATTTTGTACACTCAGAAGATTATCAGAAAATTTTGATTCCTCTCATCCCCTCTCCCAAAGTTGTGAGAGGGGGCAGGGGCTGAGGGAAAAAATAGCAGACGAGGGCAAAATAACCTAGACACACCCCAATCAAACTGCAAAATTTCATGCCCAAATCATCCGCCAGAATTCGAGGTACTACACCAGAAATAGAAACCGCAGCTATAGAACTACGCAAAAAACTTACGCCATCTGAAAAGCAACTATGGCAAGCCTTAAGAGGAGGTAAGCTAGATGGCTTCAAGTTCCGTCGTCAGCACCCAGTTGGACGTTTTATTCTTGACTTTTACTGTCCAGTATGCAACCTAGTCATTGAGTTAGATGGAGCAATCCATGATATTGAACCTCCCCACGTCTAAAGACGGGGGATTCTTACCCACCTGAAAAAGGTGATAACGGGACATTCAAGTATCCCTCTACTCACTCAAAGAACTTTCGTTCTCATTCGCGCATACTTTCC
>Ga0105048_10003683_pt1 | contig 25095 bp, 17 predicted proteins | sample MAT05_FD_78382 | JGI IMG/M metagenome (GOLD analysis project Ga0105048, IMG submission 78382) | Freshwater microbial communities from Lake Fryxell liftoff mats and glacier meltwater in Antarctica - MAT-05 | ecosystem: Environmental > Aquatic > Freshwater > Ice > Liftoff microbial mat | place... | reverse complement strand
TCGGCCCAAAGTGAAGGGCACCTGGGGCGAAGAAGTGCCACTCGGAAAAGGGCAAACGAACACGAAGGCCTTCGTGCAAGCCTTACAGCGCGTCGGCTATCGCGGCCCACTCTGCATCGAGCGCGAAGCAGGCACGCAAGAACAACGCTACCGCGACATCGAACACGGCGTGAAGTTCATTCGCGAATGCCTGGCGGGTTAACCGGGGTTAACCGATCACCCAAAGTGCCTTCTCGCGGCGTTTCACTACTTCGCCAATCACGGCGGTCGCGAGTGCGCCGCTGGCGTTCAGCTTCTCGATTAACATTGGCACTTTCGCCGGCGGAAGTGCGATCAGCAGTCCGCCGCTCGTTTGCGCGTCGTAGAAAAACTCGCGGCGGTAAGCATCCGGTGTGCCGTCGAAGTGCGTGTCGGGTTCGGTGTATTCGCGGTTGGTTTTGCTCGCGCGGGTGCGGTGGCGCGTCACGTCGATTTGCTCGATTCCGGGCATCAACGGCAACTTCGCCAGATCGATAATCAGTGTCGTCTGGCTGCCTTCGGCCATCTCGTAACTATGCCCGGCTAGCCCGAAACCGGTGACGTCGGTGGCGGCGTGCGCGTCGCTAGCGACCATGGCGTCGCGGCCGGCGGCGTTCAACTGAATCATGCTTATGCAAGCGGTTTTCAGCAACGATTCCGGGCAGGCGCGGTTCTTCGATGCCGTCGTTACGAACCCCGTGCCGAGCGGTTTCGTGAGAACCAGCACGTCACCGATTTTCGCGTTCGCATTCGTGAAAATGCGGTCCGGGTGGATCGTTCCCGTGACCGAGAGGCCGAATTTGATCTCGTTATCGCGGATCGTGTGCCCGCCGACGATCGTGCAACCGGCCACCTGACAGCGTTCGGCACCGCCCGCCATGATGCGACCGAGCCATTCCGTCCCGAGTTTGTCGTCGGGATAACCCACGAGGTTCATCGCGGTGATCGGCGTGCCACCCATCGCGTAAACGTCGCTGAGCGCGTTCGCTGCCGCGATTTGGCCGTAGATGTACGGATCGTCGACGACCGGCGGGAAGAAATCGACCGTCTGCACGATCGCAAGCGTATCCGTGAGGCGATACACTCCGGCATCGTCGTGCGTTTCGGTGCCGACGAGTAGGTTCGGGTCTTTTGTCTTCGGTAAGTAGCTCAGAACCTGAGCAATGCCCGAGGGGGGCAGCTTACCGGCTCAGCCCGCGCATGAAGCGTAGTCGGTGAGACGTTTTTTGCGGCGAAACGGAAACACGTTAGGCATTCCTCGGCTGGATGGTTTCGAGTCCGTTATTACTAGTTCCGGTTCGCGATTAGGCGAACAAAACTCCGATTTTTTGACTTTGGGAATTCGTGTGGGTGGCGTGAAATCGGCATCGGCGTTTCCCCGCAACGAAACAAGAATCGACAGTATAACTGGCTACCTGATCGGTACCTCGTAGACGATCGCGCCGAGGAGGTCGCCTTCCTTCACGTTGTGGCACGAGGCGCATTGCTTCAGCACGGCGGGTACGATGGTGGCCGCGCGGAGGACCGGTTTGCCATTCGCTTCGCCGATCTCTTCGAAGTACTTCTTGCCGCCCTGGATCGCCTCGATCGCTTTCTTCTCGAATGGCGTGTCGGCGACGTTGTCTTTGCGTTTGGGTTTGCCGGTCGCATCGACGAGCCGCGCCGCGTGCCAGCCTTTCTTCTTCATCGCGTCGAATACGGCACCGGCCACCACCGCCGCGGGGGTGTCGAATTGCTGGGCCGCGTACGTCTGGCTGATGCCGACGACGGCCGTTTTGTACAAGTCGTCGAGCATCAGAATCTGTTCTCGAGTCCGATCGACGGCGACCTTGTCCGGCCCGGGTTTGTCGGCCGCAACCAGTGCCCAACCGGTGCCGATTCCGAACGCCAAAACCACCGCCACACGCAACGCAAATCGAATCGTCATCGCAGACCTCACTTCACTGGGAGAGCAAAAGTGCTTGGAAACCTAGTAGGATCTTACCCTGCGAATTCAGGATGTCAATGTCCTAATTGGCGAAGGTGACGATTCCCTTGCGAAAGTCGTTGACTTGTCTATCGGGCAAGGCAAATATAGTTGTGTACACCTGGAGAGAGTGAAGGAGCCACGGAAATGGGACGAGTTGTCACCGAAGCCACGATGGATATTTTGGAAGATCTTTGGGCGGTCAAACGCGGGCTGATCACTGCGGATCAAGTTCGTAGCGTTTCGGTGCCAGACGCCTTGGTCGATACCGGCGCAACCTTGTTATCGTTGCCCACAAGATTAATATTGCAACTCGGATTGAGTCGAACCACAACCAAGCGAGTGGCGAGTCGTGTCGGGTTATCCGAAGCAGGCGTCTACGAGGCCGTACGACTGACGATCCAGGGGCGTTCGTGCACGATGGACGTGATGGAAGTGCCCGATAGCGTGCCCGTTCTCATCGGGCAACTACCGCTGGAACACCTCGATTTTGTGGTCGATCCTCGAAACCGGTCGTTGGTCGGTAACCCTGCGCACGGCGGCGAACATATGTACGAACTGTATTGAGTATAGCACACGAAACCCCTCGCCTTACTGTTGCGTGACCTTGCTCGGTTCGCGGAAGAAGAGCAGGAACACGCCGAGAACGGCGAGCGCGCCGATGGCGGGTTGCATCCAGATGCCGGCCCAGTCGTGCTTGATATTGCCGATGGGTGTTTCGAGTGTGTGCGAGGCCATTACTGCACCGGCAAGCATCGTTCCGACGAACGCGCCGACGCCCCAGAGGATGAACGCGATGAAGCCCTGGGCGGCCCCGCGCATTCGCTCGGTCGATTCGTCGTTCACGTACAGTTGTCCAGCGATGAACAGGAAATCGTAGCAAACGCCGTGGACCAGAATGGCGGCAAAGATCATCACTGTTTGCGGTTCGACGGCGGCACTAACACTTCCCGCAAGCACAAAATACCGCAACACCCACGCCAGTATGCCGATGGTAATCGTCCACTTGTAGCCGAAGCGATGGAGCATGATCGGTAGTAAGAACAGAAAGACGACGTCCGACACCTGTGCGAGCGACATGCGGGCGGCATACTGCGGCCAGTTCAGTTCGCCGAGGAATACAGACATGTTCACGAAGTAAAAGTACAGTGGAATACAGATCAGAAACATACAGCCGATGAAGACGGCAAACGATCGTTTCTTGAGTAAGCCGAGAGCATCGAGGCCGAGAATCTCGCCGATGGAGACATCCGCGCCGACTTTTTTCGGCGGTGTGTGCGGCAACGTGAACGAGAACAAGCCGAACAGAATCGAGATGCCGCCCGCTAGGTAAAACTGGTCGGCGGTCTTCTCGGCGTGAAGCAGGCTGACGGTGACACCACCCGCAATCCAGCCGACAGCAGAAAGGATTTTGACGCGGGGGAAGTCCTTCTTCGCATCGCGCAAGTGGTGCAGCGACAACGAGTTGCCGAGTGCGAGCGTCGGCGCGAAACTCACGCAATACAAGATGAGCAACGGGTAGAAACTGCCGAAAGTTTCGGCCTGCGGGATGAGGCAGATGATCGCGCCGCCGAGGATACCGAGCACGCCGAGGATCTTTTCCGATGCGAAGTAACGATCCGCAATCAACCCGACGAAGAACGGCGAAATCATCGAGCCAATCGCGAGTGCGCCGTATGCGGCCCCGATCTCCTGGCCGCCTAATTTGAGTACCTCCACCATGTAATTGCCCATCGTGACATACCACGACCCCCAAATGAAATATTGCAGGAACATGAACGCCGAAAGTTGAAGTTTCAACTGGGTTTGCATGAGCGATCCGGATAGGAGTGCGTGCAGAATGAAGCCACGGGCGCTGGGTGGCCCATGGCAATGGAGTGGAGGTATCTACTTGATGCCGTGCATCCACTTTTTGATGATCGGCGAGAGTGCGAGGAGAAGCACGCCCGAACCTAATGCGAAGAACCCGACGTTATTGAAGACTCCCAATGCTAGGTCGAGAGTCTGCATCGGCGTAGCATCTTTGTCTGCGACGGTTTCGCTCGCAATCCATTTTCCCGCTTGGTGAGCGATCGCCGATGAGAGGAACCAGAATCCCATCATGAAGCCGACGATTTTCGCGGGTGCGAGTTTCGTTACGAGCGACAGGCCTACCGGCGACAATGCCAACTCACCGATGGTATGGAAAAGGTAGAGCGCGATCAAGAACACCGCAGGCATGACACCGGCAACCGCTGCCCCTTTGCCGAGGTTCAACACGAAAAATCCTGCACCCAGCATCAATAACCCAATGGCGAATTTCACTGGTGCGGAAGGTTCAAGACCGCTTTTTGCCATCTTGATCCACATCACAGAAAAGACTGGTGCCAGCAACATGATGAAGAAGGCATTGACGGCTTGGAAGTTACTCGTTGTGAACTTCTGTCCGAGTATCGTCTTCTCGACGTTTCGTTCGGTAAAGAGGCTCAATGCGCTGCCGGCCAGCTCAAAAAACGTCCAGAAAATCGCGGTGAAGATGAGGAGCACTACGATCACCCAGATACGTTGGCGTTCTTCTTTAGGGTATTGATACGACAAATACAGCATGTAGCTAATCGCGGAGATACCGACAACACCGAGCAATACGTCCATGATGTCGTTTTGGTAGATCAGCATGGCTGCGATCGGTATTAACAGAAATGTGCCGAGGTAGACCACGATCGGTGCGGGTGCGCCGGCGATTTTCTGGATGGAGTTCGCAGCCGGTTCGGCATGACCTTCAAGTAGTCCTTGACTAATCGTGTACAGAAAAATTAACAAGCCGATTACCATACCGATACCGGCACACAGGAAGCCATAGTTCCAACCTTCGAGTTCGCCGATCGTACCGCATGTCAGCGGCGTCAGGAACGCGCCGATATTGATACCCATGTAAAAGATCGTGAATGCTCCATCGCGTCGCGGATCGCCTTGTTCGTAGAAGCGACCAATCAGGCTGGAGATATTTGGTTTGAAGAATCCATTCCCGATTACGAGTAACGCCAGTCCTGCATACAAAATATTCGTGCTGCCCGTACTCGTCGATAGCGTGAATTGCCCCGCTGCCATGAGAATCGCACCCCAGATGATCGCCTTGCGGAAGCCGAGGATGCGATCCGCGAGGTATCCGCCGAGAAGCGGTGTGAGGTAGACCAGTGCGCCGTATGCGGCATAAATGCCGTAAGCCGGCTTTTCATCGATACCGAAACCGCCCCTCAGTGCTGTTGACGTCAGATACAGCACCAACAACGCGCGCATTCCGTAGTAACTGAACCGTTCCCAGAGTTCGGTCATGAAGAGAAAAAACAACACCTTCGGATGCATTTTTCGATTCGTGAAAATAACGATCGCCACCCAGATACTGACCAAAACCCAGGCGACGAGCATCACTTGGTATTCTTCGCGCATGAAGCCACCTTAACGAGAACGAGTTCGCGGACGAGAGGGAGTGGAGCAATCCTAACAATCGGGGGCACCGCAGGATAGCGGGATTCGCAGAGAAATTCCGGAGTCTTTTCCTTCTGGTCGATTTCGCTTGTCCCGGCGGCATTTGATGTTACGATTGACCTTACGCCGCAGGGGCAATTGCGTTTTGCGATTCCCACCCCGCCCCGCGGCCCACGGAGCCTTCCTCATGTCTCGCTGGTTTGCCACCCTCTGCATCGTTCCCCTGGTCGTTATCACTGCGATTCGGGCCGAAGATAAACCGGTCGCCCCGGTGCGTTCCATCGAACGCAAGGACCCGAAGTTCGATGCGCTCATCGCCCCCGATGCCAAGGTCGAGGAACTCGCGGGCGGGTTCAAATGGTCCGAAGGGCCGGTCTGGGACAAGAAGCACGCGCAGGTGCTGTTTTGCGACATCCCGAACAACATGATCTACAAATGGTCTGAAAAAGAAGGCCTCAAAGAGTTTCTGAAGCCGAGCGGCTATACCGGCAGCGAGCCGTTCACCGGGTCCGAGCCGGGTTCGAACGGGTTGACGTATCATAAAGACGGGCACCTCGTGCTCTGTCAGCACGGCGACCGTCGCGTGTCCAAACTCGTCGATGGCAAGTTCGTCACACTCGCAGACAAGTTCGAAGGCAAACGACTCAACAGCCCGAACGATCTGGTGTACCACACCAATGGCGATTTGTACTTCACCGATCCACCGTACGGCCTGCCCGGCCAGATGAAAGACACGAAAAAGGAACTCGACTTCCAAGGCGTCTACCGCCTGAAACCGACTGGCGAACTGACGCTGATGACGAAAGTCATGTCGCGACCGAACGGCATCGGCTTGTCGCCGGATAACAAAACGCTGTACGTCGCGAATTCGGACCCGGAGAAAGCCATCTGGATGAGCTTCCCCGTAAAGGAAGACGGCACGCTCGGCGAAGGCAAATTGTTCTTCGACAGCACCGACATGGTGAAGGCCAAGAAGCCCGGCCTGCCCGACGGCCTCAAGGTCGATCAGCAGGGGAACATCTGGGCAACGGGGCCAAACGGCGTGTTCGTTTTCGACGCGATGGGCAAGCACCTCGGCAGCATCATCACCAACGATAAGACCGCGAACTGCGGCTTCGGCGACGACGGCAGCACGCTGTACATCACCGCCAACGACAAGCTGATTCGCATCAAAACGAAAGTGAAGGGGTTGGGGTTTTAATTGCGTGAAAAGCCCACGGACGATCGTCCGTGGGCTTTCGGGGGCAGTTTTATGTTTTATGAATGAAGATTCGGACGAGCGCGTTTGGTACCACTGCACGTGTCACACTTATGCTGCGTGGCTGTACGGCGACTCGCGCGGTTACCGTACGCGACACCATCGCGAACACGTCGAAGGCGACTACAAGAACCCTCCGGCTCCCGTGCAATACGACAGTCAACTCAAGCGAAGTTTGGGACTATTAAAACAGCCGCCGGTGCGAATTCAGCAAGACTAGCGCGAGATCGTCGGGTTCGGTATGGTCGCGAAACTTCGCCAATACACGGCACAAGTTCTCGCGTTGAGCGTGAGCAGCAATCACGTTCACATTTTGGCAAAGATGCGGATGAACGAGATCCCGCGGCTCTGGGCGGGGTATGCGGCGAGGCAATCTTTCGGCTGAAAGCGATTGGCTGGAAGGGTAAACTGTGGGCGAAGCGGAGCGGCATCAATCCGATAGAGGATCGTGCGCATCAGTTGTCCACGTTCCACTATATTTTGCGCCACCAGAACGAAGGCGCTTGGACTTGGGACTTCCAGGAACATCCCGATACTTGAAAGCCCACGGACGATCGTCCGTGGGCTTTGGGGGAAAATATGAATCGACGCGATGCGATCAAAGCGACGGCGCTGGTGGCGTTGGCTACGCGGGTGGTGGCACAAGATGCGCCGCGTGCGCCGGGGTTGACTGTGCGGATGGCGGAGCCGCAGAACCTCGAGTCCGCGTTCGGCGACCTCAACAGTGTCGTAACGCCGAACGAGCAGTTCTTCATTCGCAGTCACTTTGCGGTGCCGAAAGTCGACCCGAAGAGCTATCGGCTGATGGTCGAAGGCGCGGTCGAGAACCCGCTGGAACTGACGCTCGAAGACATTCAGGCGATGCCGAGCGTAACGATGCCGCTGACGCTCGAATGCGCCGGCAATGGCCGCGTGTTTCTCGTCCCGGCGGCGCGCGGATTACAGTGGCAATTCGGTGCCGTGGGAAATGCCGAGTGGACCGGCGTGCCACTTGCTGCCATACTGGAGAAGGCGAAGGCCAAAGCGAGCGCCGTAGAAGTGATACTCGTCGGTGCCGATAAAGGCATGATTGCGGGCGATAATCCGTCGCCGGGGCCGATCGCGTTCGATCGCAGCATTGCCATCGCGAAGGCGAAGAAGCCGGAAGTGATTCTCGCGTACAAGCAGAACGGCGAGGCACTCTCCGCCAGCCACGGCTTCCCGTTGCGTGCGGTCATCGGCGGTTGGTACGGCATGGCGTCGGTCAAATGGCTGTCGCGAATCATCGTTACCGAAAAGCCGTACGATGGCTTCTGGCAGACGTTCGATTACGCAACGTATGAACGGCGCGATGGCGGCCTCGCGTCGCTCGTGCCGATTACCGCGATGTTGCCCAAAGCGCAGATCGCGCGCCCGCTGATCGGCGAAGTCGTCCCGGCGGGTAAGGCGTACACCGTTCGCGGGTCGGCCTGGGCGGGGGAAACTGCCGTCGGTAAAGTCGAAGTGAGTCTCGATGGCGGGAAGATTTGGATCGAAGCGAAACTCGTCGGCGAAGCGAAGCCGTTTTGCTGGCAGATGTGGACGTTCACCTGGGACGTGCCAAACGCGGCGGGGCCTGCGAAATTGCTCTGCCGTTGTACCGATGCCGCCGGGAAGGGTCAGCCGGAGAAGCGCGACCCCGACCGCCGGACGTATGCGATTAACCACCTCGTCCCCGTCGAGGTGACGATCCGCTGACACTGCTGGGGAGGTTGCCGCGATGATGCGAATCGTACTGCTCGCCGGATGTTTCCTTGCGGCCGCGCCGCCAGCTGCGCCAGCTGCCGATCAAGCCAAAATCGACGAAGCGATCCGGCGTGGGGCGGAGTTTTTGAAGCGCGGCTCGCTGGCCCCCGCTGCGGGAAATCAAACGCAGTACGATGGCGGCCACGGCCTCGGGACGGCGGCACTCGCGGGGTTGGCGCTCCTCGAAGCCGACGTGCCACCGACCGACCCTGCGATTGTCGCGATCACGAATATCGTGCGCGATGCGGCCTATTCGGAAAGTAAAACCTATCAAGTTTCCCTGGCCATTTTGTACCTCGACCGCTTGAACAAAGACTCGCGCGATTCGACCGACGAGCCGCTGATTCAGGTGCTCGGCTGCCGCTTGTTGGCGGGGCAAAACTCCGTTGGCGGTTGGACGTATGCGACGTTTGCCGAAGTGCCCCCCGCGGATGCACTTCGCCTGCGTAAAGTCAGCAAGCCGACGGGTGGCGGGAAGTTGCACCCCGAAGCCGACCGGATTTATCAGGCGGTACGCCGTGGGGCGCGGTTCGGCGGAAGTGGCGGTGGCGACGACAATTCGAACACGCAGTTCGGCATCGTCGCACTGTGGGTGGCGCAACGACATGGCGTGCCGTGCGAGCCGGCGTTCCGCCTCATCGAAAACCGCTTCATGCGTTCGCAAAGTCCCGCCGATCACGGCTGGTCGTACACCTCGATGGCCAGTGGCGGTGGCGCATCTTCCCCCGCGATGACCTGCGCCGGCTTGCTCGGCATGGCCGTCGGGAAGGCGAACGCCGAGGCGAAACTCACCGGGAAACGGAACGTACCCGATGGCGAAGCCAAGCCCGAGAACGACGACCCGTTCTATCAGCCACCCGCAAAAGGCACCGCCAAACCCGAAGACGGCAGTAGCGGCGAGGAAGAGAAACTCGACCCGATTAAGGAAGAGAAAAAGATTCTGACCTTCCGCGATGCCTGCATCGAGCGCGGGCTGAAGGCACTCGGGTTAATACTCGTTGGGCAACAACGCGCGATTAACGACAACACTGGCATGGGGGGCGTCGGCGATTTGTACTTCCTGTGGTCGATGGAACGCGTCGCCGTCGCTTTCGGCTTGGAGACGATTGGCGACGTCGATTGGCACAAATGGGGGTGCGACCGCATCTTGCCCGCGCAGCAGGGCGATGGCTCGTGGACTGGCTCCAACGGCGCGAATATCTCGACCGCGTTCGCGATTCTCTTCCTCAAAAAGTCGAACCTCGTTTCGGACCTCACGCGGCAGATCGACGGCAAAGTCAAAGACCCCGGTGGCGGCGAACTACGTGGCAGTCGTGGCGGACCGGGGGCGATTGCGATCGCACCGCGAGCAGTCGTAGACCCGACTCGCCCGCAAGTATCGCAGAGTCCCACGGGGCCGGGCCTGAACAAAGTCAGCGGGCCGACGGAGGCCGACAAGATCGCAGACCGGATGGCGGTCAAGCAAACCGAAGCCGAGTGGATGACGAAATTGCGCATCGCCAAGGAGAGCAAAGGCGGGCAGTGGACGGCTGGCATCGTTCTCGCGATACCGCGACTCGATAGCAAACGCGCCGTGTTGGCACGCGAAGGGCTAGCCGACCGCTTGACGCGAATGAATGCCGAGACGCTGCGGAAAATGCTGATCGACCGCGACCCGGAACTCCGCCGCGCCGCGTGTCTGGCGTGCGCGATGAAAGACGACAAAGCGATGATTCTGGACCTGATCAATCGTGTAACGGACATCGACGACGCCGTCGTGCGGGCCGCTCGCGCGGGCTTGAAGAGCTACAGCAACGGTCGCGACTTCGGCCCCGCCTCCGGTTCGAACGACGACCGCAAACGCCAAGCCTACGACGATTGGAAATCCTGGTACCAAACCGCGGGGCCGTGATGCGGTCCGAAATCTTCGGTTAGCCGCGCCGCAGCTAAACGTCGAAACGTGTCTACGTTCGGCTGCGCAAGTCTAACACGCGTGTGACTTCGGCTCCGAAGAGCAGGATCTGCGTCGAGTAATAGACCCAGACGAGCAGCACGACGAGCGAGCCGGCGGCACCGAATGCGGAGCCGACTGCGGCGCGACCGAGATAGAGGCCGATCAGCGATTTGCCCAGCAGGAACAGCAACGACGTGATGAACGCCCCGAGAATCGCGAACCGCCACGGCGTTCGCTCGGCGGGCATGCACCGAAAAATCAACGCAAACAGGCTGGTCGTGAGCAAGAACGAAAGGCCGATGTTGAGCAGGTTGGCCCACACGGCTTGATCGTAATGCTCGCCCACGACGAGATCGCCGATTGTCGTCAGGAACGCACTGATGAACAGCGAAACGAGTAGCAGGAACGCAATTGCGCAGATCAGCAAGAATGCGAGCAGGCGATCGATGGCGAGCGAGCGCAGGCCGAAGACCGGCTCCGGCGGTGCAAGTGGCGTTTCCCAGATGTCGTTGAGTGCCTCTTTGAGTTCGACGATCACGCCGGACGCGCCGAAAAGCAAAACGAGCACGCCGACGACGGTGGAAATGACGCCGCGTGCGGGGTGATTGGCATTCGAGACGATCGCTTCGACTGCGCGTGCGCCTTCGTGGCCGACGAGTTGTTCGATCTGCCGACTAATCGCGCCCCGTGCCTCGTCGGTGCCAAAGATCGGCCCGATGATGGCGAGGACGATCAACAGCAGTGGGGACAGCGACAGCAACGTGTAGAACGCCAGCGCCGCCCCCATGCGACTGCCTTTGTGCCGGATGAACCCACTCACGGCCTCGCGAAGTACCGAACCGAAACGCTTCAAATGTATCATCATCGCGATGTCGTCCCGTGGGCGTGGGGTGTTATCCGACGAACACGCCCCCGATCACCGACGCATCCGTGATGGTCGTAAGAGCATTCGGCGTGCCAGCGCTCAGCGACGAACCCGAATAAATCCGCACTTTGCCTTCGCCGCCGGGGCCATCGCCGGTGATGACTTCCGCTTTGCCGTCGGTGTCGAGGTTGCGGGCGGCCACTCGCACACCGCCGCGGTTCGTGTCGCTGCCCGCGAAGAAGTTCGCGATCGCGACTTGCGAATTCGAGCTCACGAGATCGGTACCGGACAACACCAATACGCGCGGGCCACCACCGGGGCCACCCCCGGCGACGAGGTCGGCTTTGCCGTCGCCGTTGACATCGGCAGCCGCTACGAACGTGCCGTTCCGCAAGGTTTGCTCGAATGCGAAGAAGTCGTTGAACAACTTGACGCGGTTCGACGTGCCGATCGACTTGCCGCTGTATGCGGCGATGCGTGGCCCGCCGCCGAACCCCGCCGCCACGATCACATCGCCGACGCCGTCGCCGTTGACATCGCCGACTGCGGCGCGTGCCCCGCCCCGGAAATTCGTATCGTCGATACCGAAGAAGTCATCGACGACGCCGAACCGCTCCCCGTTGAACACCCGCACCCGTGGCCCGCCGCCTTCATCGGGCGTGATAATCAGGTCGGGTTTGCCTTCGCCGGTCACATCGCCGACGGCGACATACACGCCACCGGTGAACGCGGCCTCGAACGGCTGCACGCTGAACAGTTCCTTTTGCGTAGTCGGGTCGATAATTCGAACCCGCGTGGCGACACCCGGCCCGGTGCCGATCACGATATCCGGGATGCCATCGCCGTTGAAATCGCCGCTGGCGATGCGGACACCACCGGTGGCATTCGCTGCGAACGTCGAGTTGAGCGTGGCGGCGGGTGTGCCATCGGAATCGTAGAGGTTTGCGAAGGGTGTACCGCTGCCCACGCCGACGGCGATGACGCGGGCGGTCAATGCCCCCTGCTGCCGTGACACGATATTCGAGAATGCGGACGTGTCGCCGGAGAGATTCGCAGTGGCCGTCGCCGAGTAAACCGAACCGCTCGTCGTCGAGGGAATGACGAACGAGAACGTTGCGGCACCCGTTGCATCGGTCGTGGTGGTGGTACTGCCCGCAACGGTTTCGCCTTCGCCGGAGCCACTTGGATCGGCGACACCATTCGCGAAGAAGCGAACGTCGTACGCGGTGTTCGGCCTGCCCGCCAAACTGCCCGAGACTTTCTGCCCGCCACCCGATTGCGTCACGGAACTCGTGAGCACCGGTGGGGTCAGGCCATCGCTGGCGGTTGGATCGACGCGGATTCCGAGGCCATCGTTCAGGCTGATGCTGTTGTCGTCGATGCGCACGAATCGCGACGTGTCGAGCACGCTGATGCCGTTTCCCTTGTTGGCGGAAATCGTGTTCGAGCGGATGATGGTGTTGGTATCGGGCGGCAGAAGGCCACTGGTGGGAGTCGTACCGGCGGCGTTTTCGACGCGGACGCCATCGCCACCGTTGGGCAAATTGAAGCCGCCAAAATCCTGGCCGATGCGGTTCCCGAGCACGTTCGTGCCCGAAGTCGCCGCATCGGTAATTCGCACGCCACTCGCGCCGTTCGCGGCAATCACGTTGCCCGTTCCCGCGCCCAGCCCACCGATCCGCGTGTTCAGCGCGCCCGATTCGACGGACACGCCGTGCCGTACGTTTCCGAGCGGATTGACGCCGTTTTGATCGGTGCCGATGAAGTTACCGACGATGACGTTGCCGCTGGACAAGGCCTCGACGCGGACGCCATCGAACGTATTGCCGCTGATAACGTTCCGGTCGGTCGGCTTCCCGCTGCCGATCAAGTTCAAACTCGATTTACTGGTAATCAGCACGCCGACCGAGTTGCCCTCGGCGGCGGTGCCGTTCTGGCTGGTGCCAATGAAATTCCCGACAATCGTGTGCGAACCGCCAACGCTGATGCGAATCCCGGCCCCCGCGAAACCGCCGATGGTCAGCCCGCGAATCGTGCTGCCCGAGTGCTCCTTCAGCGTCAGGCCGTTCGCGCTCGCCCCGGCCCCGCCCCCGACGAGGCGGATCACCGGCGTACCCGCGAATCCGGGTTGCGTCGTCCCATCGATCGTGACCGTGTCCGACAGCGACGGTAGCGGAACGAGGATCGTCAGCGGTTGCACGCCGCCGCCGTTGATGTTGAACTGAATCGTGTCTGCACCCGGCGTCGCGTTCGCATTCAGAATCGCCGCACGAAGCGAACCCGTCGTCGGTGCGGCATCGACGCCACTATCGAGGATCGTGCTCACCACAAACACTGCGGGGGTCTGTCGGTCTTCGAGCGAGACCAACGCTAACCGAACGGTGGAGAGGTTCGATGGTTTCACAGTAGCACCTTTGGCGTCAAATCGCGAACGATCGTTACGAGCGTCACCTATTCTAATCGGCCAAACGAATGCCGATCATGAATTTCAGACGGACGCGACCGCCAAAGGGTTTGATGTCGCTACTTCGCCGTCGGCTTGGCGATCCAGCCATCGACGGTGAATTCCCCGTGAGTACCGCACGGAAACAACAGCGGTTTCTCGAGGCCTGCCGGTGTCTCGCCCTTCGCGTTCTCGTATTTGTCGGTGTCGGAAACATTGGTGAGCGTGTTGTTCCGGATCATTGCGCCGGCGCTTTCCTTGTTACGCACGAGTGGCCGTTCCTGCCCTTTGCACTCGATGATGTTGTCGCGGATCGAGATCGTCTTGAAGTCGCACTTGCCGTGGAATCCGAACAGCCCTTCCTTACGCGGTGTGACCGTCGTGCGCGCGACGATGTGATTGTTCCGAATTTCCACGTTGTTGTAGATTTCGTTGATCCAGAGCACGCCGCGACCGGGATTGTTGACGAGGTTGTTGTGAAAGCGAACGGGGCCTTTTGCGGTGACATCGCCGAACGAGGAAATGAGGTTCCCGTGGTCCTTTTGCGTATCGAAGTCGAACAGGTTGTGGTCGATCTCCACCCCGTTACGGACGAACTCGATACTGTAGCTGTCCTTGAACCAGTTGTGATGAATGTGGAATGTCCGGCCACTTTTGGGCACGACTCCCCCGGCGTACTTCGGGATGGAGATGGTGCCGGCGCAGACGTTGTGATCGATTTCGTTGTCCTCGTCGTTCTCGAACGGGAACTCCATGCTGAAGTTTGTTTCGATGGTGTTGTGGTGGACGTGGCACCGCGTCCCCTGCCGCACCTTGATGCCGTAAAACTCGCGTTCAGGGGCCTTATTGGTACGGGCGAACCGATTGTCGAAGATTTCGCAATCGCCCATCCAGATTGCAAATATGCCGCCACCGGTGATGCCGCCCTTCACGCCCGGCTGCCCCTTCTCCCAGCGTCCGCCCGCGTCGATAAACTCGCAGTCGTGAATCTTCGCCCGCTTCATGCCAAAGCAGCGAAGGCCGGACCACAGGGTTTCCTTGATCCGCAGGTGGTGAAGGTGCAGGCCGGTATGGAACCACGCGAAGATCGCGCCGTGCAGTTGCGGGCCGTGCAGGGTCAGGTCCGAGATGGTGACGCCGACGGTGTCTCGTTGGATGCGGATCAGGTAGGCACCGGTGTCCAGCCCTTCGAGTTTCATCTCGGGGTCCGGAAGCGTCTTCGTCGATGGCTTCCAGCCGCTCGTGTGCGTGAGAATCGTCTTCTCCATACCGGCACCCCGAAGCGTCATTCGCGACTTCGGTTCGAGCGCCGCTTCCAACTCGTACGTGCCAGCAGCGATATCGATTGTCTCCCCCTCGGCTCCATCGCGAACGGCTTTCACGAGTTCGGTCGCATTCGTGACCGCAACGGCTGCACGGCAGAATTCCGGCGCAAAAGCCACGAGGAAGAGAATCGCGAAGCATCGGTCCCAGTACATCGTTTCCCCTCAAATGCGACGGTGGCATACGGTTTCGTTGCGTCATTGTATTTGCAACGAAGTGCCTGAAACGATGTCGTGAAAATTGGCCGTACCTCATGCCGTAGCCACCGCCAGTTTCCGTTACTTTCACTCAACCGAACGCCAGATCGAACGCTTCGCGGGCGGTGGATACGGGGTGGATTTCGAGTGCGGCTTTCAGTTCGGCGGACAGGTGCGCGATGATGTCGGCGTTGGCGGCGGGGATCACGACGTGCTTGCGGCCGGCGCGGGCGGCCGCCGCGATCTTATGTTGCAGCCCGCCGACGGGGCCGACTTCGCCGTGCAATGCGACTTCGCCCGAGAACGCGAAACCGGGCTTCACGGGCTTGTTGGATAGCGCGGAAACGATGCCGACCGCAAACGCGAGACCGGCAGAGGGGCCATCTTTCGGCTCGGCGATTTTCACGAGGTGGACTGCCACCGTTTGCGATTTCAGACGCTGTTCGGAGATGTCGAACGAACGGAAATTCGCTCGCACGAGGTTGTAAACCGCACGCACCGAATCGCTGAGCGACGAGCCGTGCAACCCCGTCACTTCCACGCGGGCAGGGCCGTTCAGCGCGGAAACCTGAATCAGAATCACATCGCCACCCAGTTCCTTTTCGCCATCGGTGAGCACGGCCAGACCGGTCACCGCCCCGACGACGGCTTCCGTATTCAGGCGATCGATGACGATGGTCGTCGTCTTCGGCAGCAAGTCGCGTGCGGTATGCGCAAACATACTCGCAGGGGCGATCAACCGCGGTTTGAACTCGCCGGGGGCCAACGCGCACAACTGCTGATGCACCCGCTGACGCAGTTCGCAGGCGAATAGCGTCACTTCGAGTAACTCTTCTTCGGAGATGTTGCCATCGGGGTAAATGAGCTTCATGAGGCCCGAACCGATGCGCTCGATCGAGGTCTGATCGCGTCGCGTCATACCGGGGTGCACGGAGACGCCGCGGATGCGATCCGCGAACGAGTCTTCGCGCATTCGCACGAGCACTTCGCCGAAGTAATCGGTGACGAAACCGACGCCAGTGGCGATCGACGACGGGCTGATTTTGGGCACTTCCCAGCCGGGAATGTAGCCGTGCATCCGGTCCTGGAACGCGCTGTCGATCAAATCTTTGGGCAATGGCTCGAGGAGGTTGGCGTAACGCGGGTGCGGCTGATCGCCGTCGACGTCGATATTCCCCGTGAACACGAGGCTGGCATCCGACGCGAAACCGAGCGAGCCGCGCGAGAACTGCCCGCTTTCCATGAAGTCTTTCAGCGTGGAAATCGTCTCGCTGTCGTCGCCGAACGTCGTATGGGCGATCTCGTCGAAGACGACCACTTTCCGCGTGCCGAGGATGCCGACTTGCTTCGTGGCGAGGTTCACGAACAGGTTGGCGGGCGAGGTTTTGCCACCCGACACCGTGAACACGCGCGGCGACAAATTCCGCAGCAGGAAGGTCTTTCCCGTCTGCCGCGGCCCGAGTTCGATCATGTTCACGTTGCGCTCGACGAGCGGAATCATGCGGGCGAACAACAGCATCCGCGTACGGCGTTCGGGGAAGGCACCCGCTGCATATCCGGCACTTTGCAGGACGAGCGCCATCCATTCGTCGGTGGTGAAATTCGCACGGCTTTTGCGGAACGCATCGAGGTCCGGCGGGCCGACCTGGAACGGCGTAAATGCGATCAGCTCGTTCGGCGCGTCGGCATGGGATTCCGGCGCGTATTTGACCTTCGCCGTGCCCCACAGCCCGCCCAGAAGCAGGCCGGGATTCTGTTCGGTGATCGCGGCAGGAACGCGAACCTTGTTGTCGCCGAGCGCCGGAACCCGCGCCCAACGCTGACCGCCCCGCAAATCGATACGGGCTTCGATGATGTCGATTAATGTAACTTCGCCCTTGCTGAGTAGCTTTTCCTTGACGAGTTCGCGTTGGTCGAGGTCCGGGAGCAGTTCGCGAATCTTCGCCTGAATATTCGCGAGGTCCGCCTTCCACGTTTCCGCTTTGACGTACTTCGCAATCAGATACTCGGAGACGTATCGCGGTAACCGCTGAAGCGCCGACTGTTGCGTGAGCGATTTGATGACGACCTTCTCGCCGAGCGTCTCGTGGGTCTTTTTATCGAGTTCCGTCAGCGGATGTTCGTCGAACACAGACATTTCGCATTCCCTTTGGGCGACCGAAAAGCAAGCTACTACCGTTGTAGTGCAGATCGGAGAGTCGTCGGGATTAATCGGCGAAAGCGACGAAGGCGTCCGCCATTGACGTCGGCGTCGCATCTGCGATAATCGATTGTGCCGCCCTGGCCTGCTATTCGTTGCGGAACGGTTCGCGCGTCGCGTCCGTCGCAAAAATAGATGGGATGAGCAAATTCGGAAGTCTCGGCGTAGAAGATTTTTTCCCAAACCGATCCAATAGATACTCTGTACCGTCGTAATAGTAACCGGCACGCTGCGCCGGGCCGCCACGTGCCGTTGGAGAGTTTCGAATGTCCCCCTTCCGGTTCGCTCGTCGGTACCGTTCTTCGACCGCGAAACCTTCAGCAATGAAGGGATTTTCGCCCCGAATCGAACAACTCGAAGATCGGTCGGTGCCTGCGATCACGCCGATTCCGATCACCACGCTCTTCACCGAAGGTGCCTTCACGGCTCCGGTTTCGCCTGCGTCGGGCCTCGGTGAGCCGTCGCGGGTCGTTTCAGCGGACATCAATAACGATGGGCGAGTGGACTTCATCGGCGGCCAGTCGAAGGGCGGCAGCATCGACGTCTATTCCAGCACGGGCAAGACGGGCAAAACCTACACACCCACGGCCATCAACTTGCAGGGTTTCACTCTCACCGGTGCGAATGTCGGGGCAGCGATTGTCTCCGCAGACTTTAACGGCGATGGCAAAGGCGATGTGGCTGCGATTACGAGCGATGGTTTCGTGCTCGTGTTCCGTGGCGCGGGCGATGGCACGTTCACCCGCGTCGCCGCTTTCACGGTCGACCCCGATGCAAAGGGCGTGCCTAATGCGACGCTCGGTGGCATCGTCGCCGGAGATTACAACGGCGATGGTGCAAACGATCTGATCATCACGACGGCCGGCTCCCCCAACAGCAGCGAATACGTCGTCCTGCTCAATAACGGCACGGGCTCGACATTTACAGAAGTGCCAAACTCCGCGAAGGTTGGTTCTTTCAGCTCCATCACCCAGCCCATCGCGTTCGATTTCGACGGCGATGGCAAGCTCGATTTCGCTGCCATCGACCCCGGCTTTGGGCGAGTCAACATTTATTACGGCGGTGGCGGTGGTGGCTTCACGGCGACGCGCAACTTCTTCATTGGAAGCCCAACGAGCTTGGCCCTCGGCGATATCGACAAGGGTGGCAAGCAAGATCTCGTTGTGGGCACATCGTTCAGCGGCGTTTCGATCTTATTCAACAACGGTGCGAATCGAACGTTCATCAACAAGTCGAATGCAATCACAACGACCAATCAGATTTCCGCTGTCGCCACCGGTGACTTCAACCTCGACGGAATCGATGATGTCGCGGCGACGGTCGTTGGGTTTTTCACGAACCAAGTTGAGGTGTACCTCGGTGCAACAAACGCAGTCACCACGAAACTCGTACGGGCGCTCGGTAGCCCATACCGGACGACGACGGGTACAGTGGGTGCGTTGCTTTCGGCAGATGCCGACAATAACGGTTCGCGCGACCTCGTAGTGGGCATCGGCGGCGTGCTTTCGCACCAATACGCGCCATTTTTCAACAACACCGGCGTGGGCGGCGAAGTGACGCTGGACGCCGATAAGACCACGGCCGAGTTCGGCCAGTCGATTACATTCACGGCCCAGGCCTTCACGCCCGCCAGCGGAACGCCGATCGCCACCGGATTGTTCACCTTCTTCGAAGGAAACGTCCCGCTCGGCGGAAATGTCCTCGACGCGAAAGGCGACACGACGTTTACCGCGAACAACCTATCGATCGGCAAGCACGACATCGTTGCGAAGTATTCCGCAGGCAATTTTGTAGACAATATGTCGACTGCGTTCACGGTGACGATTACCAAAGCCTCGACGACGGCTTCCGTGATCTCATCGGTGGCTTCACCGGTTTTTGGGCAGCCCGTGAACATTATCACGACGGTAACCGGCAATCCCGGCCAAACGCCCGATGGCACCGTGTTGTTCTTCGACAACGGCAACCAGATCGGCTCCACGACGCTCGATACGAACGGCATGGCGACGCTGGCCGTTCCGGACTTTTTGCTCGGCAGCCACTCGTTGCAAGTTCGCTATCTCGGTTCGACCGCGTTCTTCCAAACGGTTTCGCCCGGCTTGGAACTCGTGATCGCGAAAGCCAATTCGAACACGACTCTTTCCGCCGCTCCGACGACTACGATCTTCGGCGACGGAATCACACTCACCGCGAACGTCGCGATTGCCGCACCGGGTGTTGGCGCACCGAGCGGTACCGTCACGTTCTTCAACGGTCCGATCGTTGCGGGTACGGTTGCTGTGGCGAACGGTACCGCGAAACTAGTCGTTCCGTCACTGCCGGTCGGTTCCTACACGTTCGGTGCAAAATACAACGGTAACGTCGGCGTTTCGGAATCGCTTTCTGGTACTGCCAGTGCGAAGATCAACCCGAATACCTCGGTTTCGGGCATCACGGCCACGCCGACTACCAACGCATTCGGAACTGCGATCACGCTCAACGGCTTCGTCGTCGACAACCAAAATCGGCCCGTGACTATCGGAACGTTCCAGTTCCAGGGTACCGCGAATGGCGTCGCACTCACGCTGCCTGCTGTGGCTCTGGTCAATGGCGTTGCCACCTTCGAAGTAACCGGCCTTCCGCTCGGTATTTCGACATTCAACGGCGCGTTTAGCGGCTCGACTTCGATCACGGGCAGTACATCCAACGTCGTCTCGACGACGACGATTCGCGCCAACGCCTCGACTGCTGCTTTCAACACGGGCACGAACAATTCGGCCCCGCTGGGCAAAGATATCACCTTCACGGCTGGCTTCGCATCCGCGCTGAATGTGCCTAATGTCGTGTCTGGTACGGTGACGTTCAAAGACAACGGAAAATCCCTGGCCGTCGTGCCGATCGTCGCCGGCTTGGCTTCCTTTACGACGCGACTGACTCTCGGAACGCACGCCATTACCGCAGAGTACTCGGGCGATGCCGTCTATTTGCCAGTCATCATTCCATCCCTCTTCACCGTAACGAACCCCGGCGACGCGATTGCCGTCGGTGCGGGTGCCGGTGGTCGCGACATCGTTCGGCTCTACAACGGCGATGGCACGTTACGCAAAGACCAATTGTTCGCGTTCGGACCCGACCATACGAGCGGGGCCCGCGTGGCGACCGGCGACGTGAACGGTGACGGAATTCCCGATCTCATTATCGGTACCGGACCCGGTACGCAAGCGCGGGTTCGCATTCTCGATGGCACCAACGATGCGCCACTTTTCGAGTCGTTCCCATTCGAAGACTTCACCGGTGGGGTGTTCGTCTCCGTGGGCGATGTCAACGGCGACCTCCGCCCGGACCTCGTCGTTACGCCCGATCAAGGTGGCGGCCCACGGGTACAAGTGATTAGCGGCGTCGGCTTCGTGAAAATCGTCGATTTCTTCGGCATCGACGATGTGAATTTCCGCGGTGGTGCCCGCGCCGCAATCGGCGACCTGAACGGCGATGGCATCGGCGACCTCGTCGTCGCCGCTGGATTTGGCGGCGGGCCACGAGTCGCCGCGTACGATGGGCGATCCCTGCCACTCGGCACGCCAATCAAGCTCTTCAACGACTTCTTCGCCTTCGAACAAGGCCTTCGTAACGGCGTGTATGTGGCATCCGGCGACGTCGATGGCGATGGCTTCGGCGATATCGTGATCGGTGGTGGACCCGGTGGTGGACCACGCGTGCTCGCCATCAGTGGCCGTACGCTCATCACGAACGGGGCCACGGCCCAACAGCAACTGATCGCAAACTTCTTCGCAGGCGACCCGAACGGCCGCGGTGGCGTACCCGTCGCAGTGGCGAACCTCGACAACGACGCGAAGTTCGACATCGTTACCGGCTCGGGGCCGGGTGGCCGCCAAGTAAACTCGTACCTCGGCAAGACGCTGATCCCGATCGGCACGCCACCTGCATTCGCCACATTCGACGCGTTCGACTCAATTCTCGACGCCAGCGGCGGAGTTTTCGTGGGCTAGAAACAAAAGTCGTTCGAATATCAGAGACCCCAAAACCGTGTTTTGGGGTCTCTTTTCGTCTCTGAATTCGTTTAGCCGCGCCGCGTAGGCTTTGCGTAGCGAAGCGCGGGGCGGCACCATTCGCGAACATTATCGAGCCCACGGATCCCGCTACCGGTTGTGGTCGGATGATCGCGGTTTGATAACATTAACAATATTCGGATTCTCTCCGCTCTTTGTCGTGACCTATGGATGGCATTGCCATGATTCTCGTTTTGCGGCCCGATGCGACACTCGAACAGATCGAACACGCGATTGCCACGGTGAAAGATCTCGGCTTTACGCCACACGTCAGTCGCGGCGAATCGCGGACGATTATCGGTGCGATCGGCGACGAAACCAAGGGCCATACAGATAACTTCCGTGCCATACCCGGCGTCGAGCAAGTCCTGCCGATCATGAAGCCGTTCAAGCTCGCCAGCCGCGAGTTCCACAAGGAAGATACATCGGTTTACGTCGGCAAAGTGAAGATCGGCGGCGGCAGTCTGGCGATGATTGCCGGGCCGTGTGCGGTCGAAAGTTACGAGACGATGGACATCATCGCGAAGTACGTGAAGGCGGGCGGGGCGAACATCCTGCGCGGCGGCGCGTTCAAGCCGCGAACCAGCCCGTACGCCTTCCAGGGAATGGGTGAAGACGGCCTCAAAATCCTCAAGGATATCGGCCAAAAGTACGACTTGCCCGTCGTCACCGAAGTCATGGACCCGCGGCAAGTCGATCTCGTCGTTCGCTACGCGGACATGTTGCAACTCGGTGCCCGCAACATGCAGAACTTCGACCTGCTGAAAGAATGCGGCCGCACCCGCACGCCGGTACTCCTGAAGCGCGGCATGAGCGCGACGGTGAAAGACTTGCTGATGTCGGCCGAATACATTCTCGCCGAAGGCAACATGGGCGTGGTACTGTGCGAACGCGGCATTCGCAGCTTTGAGGACAGCACGCGGAACATGCTCGACATGAGCGCCGTGCCGAACGTGAAGGGCCAGAGCCACCTGCCGATTATCGTCGATCCGAGCCACGCAACGGGCCGCCCGGACTTGATCCCGAGCATGTGCCGCGCGAGTATTGCCGCCGGTGCGGATGGCGTTCACGTGGAAGTTCACAACTGCCCGGAGAAAGCGCTTTCCGATGGCCCCCAGGCATTGTTGCCGCACCAGTTCCTCGCGTTAATGGGTGACTTGCGACGATTGGCCGACGCGATGGGCGTCGAGTTCTGGGCACCGAAAGAAGCGTAAACCGGTCCGTAGGGGCACCCCTTGTGGGTGCCTATCGGAACCAGCATCCGTAGGGGCACCCCTTGTGGGTGCCTATCGGAACCATAACCGGCACCCACAAGGGGTGCCTACAATTCAACGAAAATACATCCCGCACACGAGGTATCGATGGCACAGCGACCGAAATTTGTGGCGGGCAACTGGAAGATGTACACCACGCTCGGCGAGGCGAAGGAGCTTGCGGCATCGATTGCCAGCGGCCTCGGCGACAGCCGCACGATGGTGGCCGTCTGCCCGCCGACACTTTGGCTGACGTCGGTCGCAGAGGTTATAAAAGGCACGAACGTCTTGCTCGGCGCGCAGAATTGTTTCTTCGAAAAAGAAGGTGCATATACCGGCGAGTCGTCGCCGCAGATGCTCCTCGAAGCCGGTTGCCAGTACACGATTGTCGGCCACAGCGAACGTCGCCACGGCTTCGGCGAAACCGATGCGTTCCTCAACAAGAAAGCTCACGCGGCACTTGCGGCGGGACTGAAAGTGATCTTCTGTATCGGCGAGTTGCTCTCCGAGCGCGAGACGGCACAAACCGAAAGCGTGCTGAACACGCAACTCGTCGGCGGCCTGGCGGGCATCACCGCCGAGCAGATGAAGCACGTCGCGATCGCATACGAACCCGTTTGGGCGATCGGCACGGGGAAAGTGGCGACACCGCAACAGGCGCAAGATGCACATGCCTACGTTCGCCGGACAATCGCGGGAATGTACGGCGAGAATGTCGCCGCGGCGCTCCTGATCCAGTACGGCGGTTCGGTGAAGCCCGACAACGCCGCCACGCTGTTGCATCAACCCGACGTCGATGGCGCGCTCGTCGGCGGCGCGAGCCTGAAGGCCGACAGTTTCCTCGCCATCGTGCGGGCGGCGGGGTGAAGCCTACCCAACCTGCGGTTGGCGCATACACTAATTATTTACTGGACTTCCAAGGGGGTTTGCCGTGCCATTATTTGCGAGTGCTTCGACTTTTTCGGTGATCCTGAACGTGATCATTATCTTCATCAGCGTGTTGCTGATGCTGATCGTGCTCGTTCAGCGGGGCAAGGGTGGCGGCCTCGCGGGTGCGTTCGGCGGGGCGGGTGGCTCCAGCGCGTTCGGTTCGCGGGCCGGTGATGCCTTCACGAAAGTCACGCTGTGGATGGCCGCATTCTGGGTGTTGCTGATTATGGTTCACGTGAAAGTCGCGACCTCCGACGCCAACAACTACGCGAACAACCCGATTTCGGTGAAGAACTGATTTCCGCGAACTGACCCGAGAAACTCCTTGTTACTCAGTATGACCGGTTACGGCGAAGCCCGGGCGAATGGCTCGGGTTTGTCCGTTAATATCGAAGTTCGCACGGTCAACAACCGCCATCTGAAGCTCGTCGTGCGCGGCTCCGACCCGTACCCGATGCTCGAAGCGGACATCGAAAAAGTCGTACGGCGAACGGTCAAACGCGGAACGGTGATGTTGTCGATCCGCGTCGATCGCCCGCATCAATTGGCCGATTACCAGATCAACACCAGTGCCCTCCTGGCGTACATTCAGCAAGTGCGTTCCGTCGCGCCGGGTGCCACGATCGACGGGATGTTGCCGGGCTTGCTGACGCTGCCCGGCGTGGCCCCCGAAGCCGCCAGCCGGTTGAAGCCATCCGAAGAAGAATGGCCGCTGGTCGAGGAATGCCTGACGGCATCGTTCGCGAAATTGCAGGAAGCCCGACAGCAAGAAGGCCAGGCAATGGCCGACGAACTGCTGGCACTCCAGAGGTACATTCGCGAACAACTTGACCGGATTCTCGTCCATCTGCCCAAGGTGATGGACGATTACCGCACGCGGTTACTCGACCGGATTCGAACCGCGATTGCATCCGCGGGCGTGACGCTCGAACCCGAGCATCTCGTTCGCGAACTGGCGCTGTTCGCAGATCGCACCGATGTCTCCGAAGAAGTCACGCGGCTCGATGCGCACCTCGTGCAATTCGAGGATGTGATTCGCAAGGAACGCGACGGACCCGGACGCCGGCTCGAATTCGTGGTGCAGGAAATGGGCCGCGAAACGAACACGCTCGGCTCGAAGGCCGGAGATGTGAATATCTCGCGGCACGTGGTCGAGATCAAGGCGACACTCGAAAAGATCCGCGAACTGGTGCAGAACATCGAATGAGTCTTTCCGCTCATACCCGAGCGCCGCTCATCGTCATTTCTGGCCCCAGCGGGGTCGGGAAGACGGCGGTCGTCGAGCAGGTATTGCGGTCGGCGAACCTGCCATTGAAACGGGCGATTACGGCCACTACTCGAATGCCGCGAGTGGCCGAAACCGATGGCGTCGACTATTACTTCTGGAAACGCGAACGTTTCGATTTGGAACTCGCCGCCGGGCGAATGCTCGAG
>Ga0105048_10003682_pt1 | contig 25097 bp, 24 predicted proteins | sample MAT05_FD_78382 | JGI IMG/M metagenome (GOLD analysis project Ga0105048, IMG submission 78382) | Freshwater microbial communities from Lake Fryxell liftoff mats and glacier meltwater in Antarctica - MAT-05 | ecosystem: Environmental > Aquatic > Freshwater > Ice > Liftoff microbial mat | place... | reverse complement strand
CAGCACGCCGTCTGCTCGAGCGAAGCGCGGCGAGAGGCACGTCACGCCAGCGCTCCACGAGGGGCGCGATCGCTTCGGCGGACGATCAATCGTCGCTGAACCGGAGCTCCTCGAGCGCCTCCTCGCGGATGGTGGCGACCATCGAGCGGAGCCGAGGAGGCATGGCCGCCTCGAGCGCGAGGTACGCGTTGTCGTCGACGCACTTGAGCAGCGCCGTGACGTCGGCGCGATCCTGCGCGCGGGCCGAGTGGAGCTTGAGCTCGATCAACGGCGTCAAACCCACGTAGCCGGAATCGGCCGCGCTCGCCGCGATCGAGTCCGGCGCGGGGAACGCCGCCACCATGGCGCGTGGGATCAGATCGCCCTCGACCAGCAGATCGACGTGCACTTGCGTGGCTGAGTGGATCAGTCGATGGGGCCTGGCGCGCTCGAATCCGAATGTCTTCAGGTGCGCGTCGAGCCCGTCGAGGGCAGCTCGGCCGACCAGGACGTCGATGTCTTTGGTGAAGCGTGGATAGCCGTGATGGATCACCGCGAGGCCGCCCACGATCTTGTATGGAACTCGCGCGGCGTCGAGGAGCGCGCGCAACGCGGGAAGTGCCTCGTCCGAGGCCGGCAAGTCGGCGCTCACGGTTCTCGCGAACCTCCTCAGGCTCGCGAGTGTAAGTATCGTCGCGTCCATCGCGCTACCCTACCACACCCCGCTGAACGCGCTTCATCGGATGTTGCTGCGCCGCACGCGCGCCCACGCCAACCCCACCGAAATCAACGCCAGGCCCGGAGCACCGATCGGGGTCGACTGGCAGCCCCCTTTGCCGTTCGCCTGCGCCAGCTCCTCCGGCGCGGTGGCGGTGGCGGTCCCCTTGTAGATCGACGCGAGCGCCTGGCGGTCATCGTCCGCGAGATCGCGCTTGATCGTCTCCAGCGCGGCCGAGCTCGGGTACATCGTCGACGCGGCGATGGTGCTGTGATCGAGGCCGATCGCGTGACCCATCTCGTGCGTGAGCACGTTGGCTGTGTCGAAGGTCGCGGGCACGGGGTCCTTCAGCGCATCGGACCAGGCGTGATCGACGTCGTTCATCACGATGTCCGCGTCGAGGATCTCGCCGGTCTGCGCGTTGTAGTGCAGGAACGTCAGCGCGAGGTCGTCGTCGTTTCCTTCCCACTCGCCGTCGGTCCACGCGATGACGTTGTCGGTCTTGTTGTCGACGAAGCCGACCTTCGCCTTGTTGCTGGGCCGCGCGATCTCGATCTGGATCTCGCCGGTGCCGCCCCACGGCGCGGCGGCCAGCTTCGCCGCGTCGAAGAGCGCCTTGTCGCGCGCAGCATCTCCGAGCGCGTTGACCGTGAAGTTGATCTTGCGATCGCCCCAGTGCACCGACGCGCCCATCGACGTGTTCTTCACGAGGTACGCGTGCGCGGGCAGCGGAGCGAGGAGAGCAAACAGAGCGAACGAAACGCGGATCATTGGGCTCCAGTCGAGTGCGGAAAAGTTGGCGAATGTTACTTTGATTTCGGGTATATGTAGAGATGTGGCGCTGTGCGCAAAGCGGCGCATGCGCGGCGGAATGATTGTCGGAATGCGATGGCGCAACGGGTCGCACTTCGTTCGCGATGATCGCCTACATGAGCTCCGACGATTCTTCCGCCGTACCCCCGGTTCGCATCCTCGCGCCTCGAGCGCGGGATCGCGATCGTCCGCGCATCACGTCCAAGCCCAATCCCGATGGCCTCGAGCGCGGCTGCGATCGGATGTGGGATCAGATCGAGGATCTCCTCGACCGCCGCGAGGCGCTGATGGGCCTCGGCGAGCAGCGCACCGCGCGCGAGGAGGAGGAGCTCACGGCGATCTGGCCCGAGATCCAGACGCTGCGCGCCTACAGCGCATTTTATCGCGAGATCTTGCGCTGGGAGACCAACCTCAAGGCGGGCCACAAGATGCCACCGCGGTTCTTCTTCTCGAACACATAGGTCCGATTCGAGTACGCTCCCCGGGCCTCGTGCGCGCTCACGTCGTCATCGGTGCTCTCGTACTGGCCGCCTGCTCGTCGAACGTTCGCGTCCCGTTGCCCGATCTGGGTGGCGCGCGCACGGCGCTGTTCGTCATCCGGGAGGGTCCGGGGACGCAGATCCGCGCGTTCGATCCGGCGGTGCTCGCCACGGAGGCGTTCGGGCTGCCCCTCGACGCCGCCGTCGAGCTGTACGGCTTCGGCGATGACCTCGCGTCGCTGCGCCTCGATCCGGCGCCCGCGGTGGTGAGCGCGGCGAGCTGCACGATCGATCGGCTATCGACCGCGGCGGCCGATGTGAAGCTCTGCCTCGACGGCGAGACGTTCGCGCTCTGCGAACCCGAAGAGACGCTCGTCGCGCGGCGGCCCTATCGCGGGGAGCCCTGCTTTCGCTGGTCGGTGAAAGACGGCCTGGGGGAGATCGACTTCGATCTCGGGCCCAACCAGGACACCGGGCTCGGGGCGACTGGGGCCATCGCGATTACCTCAGAGCGCGTGCTGCTCGCCCAGCTCACGCCCGGGCCGGACCCCGGGTCATTCGACACGCTGATCGAGGTGCTCGACACCGCGATCGTTCGAACGAGCTCGCTGCCGATCTCGTTTCGACCCGGGACCTTCTCCGGCCTCTGGCGGGGCGGCGCGCGGCGCGACGCGAGGTCGGCGTGGATCACGAGCAGTCGTGGCGCGGTCCAGAAGGTCAGCATCGTCGCGCTGCCGCCCGATGGGCAGGATCCCGCGGTGGGCCCGCTCCCCCGGGGTTCGATCGCGTCGATGGCGACGTCGCCCGGTGATCCGGAGGGGATGCTGGCCGTGACCACGTTTTGTGCGGTGGTGCGCCGCGAAGGGGCCGAGTGGCGCGCGCTGAGCTCGCCCATCGACGGCGCGGGGCTCACCGTCTTCGACCCTTCGGCGCCGTGCGCAGGGCAGATCGAGTGGCTCGCGCCCGACGAGGCGATCGCGGTCGGCGTGGCGACCGGCCCGAGCCCGCGTTCGGACGACGCGCTCGCGGCGGCGCTGCGCCAGGTGGTGCGGATCCGCGGCGATGACGTCGCGGCGGAGCCCGTGCCCTGGCCGGCGGATCGTCCCGCGGGTCTCCTCACCGCGATCACCGCGTACGTCGCGTCGGACGGCGCGCGCGTCGAGCTCGCGACCGGCGTCTCGCGCGTCGGCACGTCGATCGGCGACGTCCGTCATCACTGGTTCGTCCGCGATCCGCGGCGGGGCGGCACCTGGGTGCGGATCGACGATCCCGACGAGGTCATTGCGACCGCGATCGTTCGCCTCACCGCGTTCGGCGACGGCGCGCTCGGCGTCGGCGGCTTCGAGCAAGCGTTCAGCGACGAGCACTGGCGAAACGCACCCGACGCCGCTCTCAGCCAGCGCAGCGGGCGCGGCATCGGGGACGCGCGCGTCCATGATCGTGTCGCGAGCGACGGCCACGGCGGCTACGTCGCGGCCAGCTTCGTCCCCAATCCGTTCAAGCGCGACAGGACGCGGTTCATCTGGCGAAAGCGGCGGTGAACCGGCTCAGGCGCGCGGCGCGAAGCCGGAGAACACCGGCCGCGGCGTCGTCACCAGCGCGGGCAACGCGGCGCGCTCGAACAGCGCGCGATAGGCATCGCCGAGCGCCAACTCGAGCGCGCGGGTCGTGAAGTCTTCGGCGAGCACGGCGCGCGCTGCGGCGCGTCCGACCTCTTCGCCGAGATCGAGATCGAGCTCGATCCCGATGCCGGGGACACGCGAGGCGTGCCCCGCGCCGGCGCCGATCACCAGGCCGCCATCGAACGCGGTGGGGCAGGGCATCGCGTCGAGCCGCACCTCCTCGACCTCGACGGTGGTCGCCACGGGCGGCAGGCCGAGCTTGCGCGCCGCGCGCGACACGGCGCTCACCACCGCGGGGTGCTGGGCCGATCCGTTCTCCGCGGCCCAGATCGGTCCAACGCGCAGCGTCACCCGGTCGCGCCCCGCCAGGAGCTCCGATCGCGTGAGCGGCGCGGCGCCGGTCCGAACCCACGCGGTCGAGTGCTTGCCGAGCTCCGACGGCGGGAGCAGCCACGTCGCTGCGACCCAGGTGGCGATCTCGGCGGCGTCTTCGGTCGTCCGCTGCGTGCGCCCAATCCCGAGCTCCTCGGCCAGCAGCGCGCGGGCGTCCTCGGCCAGGATCAGCAGCGGCGCGCGGACGGGCTCGCCGCCCTCGACCGTCACCAGCCAGCCTCCGGCCTCGAGCTTCAGCTCGATGGGGCGCCGCGGCGCGTTCTGGATGGCCACGCCCGCCGACCGCGCGCGTCGCTCCAGAGCCTGACCGATCGTCGAAGTCAGGACCGCGTGATCCTCTGAGGGCGAAGGCCCGATCGCCTGCTCGGTCGCCGCGGCCTCCAGGCCCAGCCGCTCGAGCACGCTCGCCGGGACGCGCGACAAGCTCTCGGCATTCGCCAGCCTTGGGCCGCGATCGACGAAAAGCGCCCGCACGCCGTCGTGCGCTGCGCGCGTCGCCGCCGCCAGCGCGACCACACCTTGACCCACAATCACGACATCGACGCGCTCCACGTGTTGAGCCTCCAGATTCGATTTCAAGGCGGGGTGCCGCCGAGCGCCGATATAGCATGTCGATGGTGACGCCGCGCTGTGGGATACTCTCGGTTCCGATGCGTCGAACCCGCTGGCCTCAACGGTCGCTGCGCGACCTGGCACGATCGTCGGCTCGCCACTCGCAGGCTCGTGGTTCGCCTCCTTCATGGCCTTTTGTCGCGCTCGCCTTGTCGGTCCTGGCCTCCCCGGCGCTCGCCTTCACCGGGCAGGGCTACAGCTGGAAGGTCCCCGCGGGCACCCCGATCGAGTTCCGGCTCCACCCCGACGGCGCCCCGGGCGTCGGCGCGGCGAGCCTCCCGATCATTCGGCGCGCGTTCAACACCTGGCAGACGGTGGCCTGCACCAACCTCACGTTCGTGGACCAGCCCTGGGAAGAGCCGCGGGTCGTCTCCAGCGACTCGCGGAACCGCATCTTCTGGTCGCAATTGGCCACCGAGTGGCCCGCGGATCAGCGCGCCACGATCGCGCTGACGTACACGTACTATCGCACCGCCGATCACGCGATCGTCGACGCCGACATCTTCTCGAACGCCTCGACCTACCAGTGGACCGCCACCGACGGCGGCGCCGGCGGCACCGTGGTGGATCTCGAGACGGTCCTCTTCCACGAGATCGGCCACTTCTTCGGCCTCGCCCACAGCACCGATCCGGGCGCCGCGATGTTCCCCTCGAACAACAAGCCGGCGCAGCGCGGGCCCGCGACCGACGACATCAACGGCATCTGCTCGCTCTATCCGAACGGCACCGCGCCCCCGACCGGCAACGGCACGACGCCCACCGGAGCCGGGGTCGGCGCGCCTTGCCAGCTCACGACCGACTGCGCAGGCCGCATCTGCGTCGACGACGTCGCGTTGAACACCAGCTACTGCTCGCAAGAGTGCAACACCGGCGTCGCGTCGACGTGCCCGGTCGGCTATGAGTGCGCGCCCACCTCGATCGGGAGCCTGTGCGTCGCGCCGTCGCCGGTCGACGAGCTGTGCGATCAGTGCAGCGCCGCGGGGCAGTGTTCCTCGGGCCTGTGCTTGAACGTGCCCGGCAAGAACAACTTCCAGCCGTTCTGCACGCGCGCGTGCGATCCGACGCCCGGTGCTGCCGGTCAGTGCCCCGAGGGCTACGAGTGCGGCGTCGTCTTCGATCAAGGGCTGCAGGGCGGCGTCTGCGCGCCGACCGGCGGCCTGTGCAACCCGAAGGGCCGCGGCGGTCACGGCGAGCCTTGCTTCTCGAACGGCACATGCAAGCCGCAGCACCTCTGCGTGGACTTCTTCGAGGGCGGAACCGGGCCTTACTTCTGCTACTACGCGTGCCCCAAGGAGCTCGCCGGCTCGTCGTGCTCGGACACGCTCCCGGTCGTGTGCACCGATCTCTCCGGCCAGGCGCCGGGTGAAGCGGCCTGCATCAACGTCGCGTCCGTCAGCGAGCCGTGCGCTCCGGAGAAGTGCGCGGACGGATCGATCTGCGCGTGGAAAGAGACCGAGACGATCGACGCCGCCGTTTGCTTCCAGCTCTGCAACGGCGCCAACCCATGCCCCGCCAACACCCAGTGCATCATCGATCCGGGCCTCGGCGCGAACACCGGCTACTGCCAGCCGAACAGCGGCTTCCTGAAGCTCGGCGCGGGCTGCCAGTCGAGCGCGGAGTGCGAGTCGCGGTCGTGCAAGACGTACGGCAACGCGAGCCTCTGCACCGCGACCTGCACCGAGACCGATCCGACCAGCTTCCCGGCCGGCTTCGTCTGCATCCCGAACCCCGGCGAGCGCAACGGCTTCGCCTGGCCGCGCACGGTGCAGGATCAGAGCGCGGTCGACCCGACCCGCGGCATCACCAAGCGCCTCCCGCCGGCCGGGTTCTGTGCGTGCGACACGAGCAACACGTGCGACCCGGGCTGCGAGTGCGATCCGGAGTGCACCGGCGGCTGCTCGTGCGGAGTGGCCTCGGCGTCTGCGCCGCCCTGGACCGGCAGCGATGGCATCGTCTTGAGCCTCGCGCTCATCGCGCTCGCGCTCGTCACGCGACGCGGACGACGAGCATCTTGAGGTAGCGCCCCTCGCTGAACCCCGGCGGAACCGGGTGATCGGCGGGCTGGTGCAGCGTCTCCAGCACCGTGATCCGCCGCTCCGCGTCCATCGCCCCAGCGGCCAGCGCGCGCTCGAACGACTCGACGTCGACCGCCTGCGAGCACGACGCCGACGCCACGATCGCGCCCGGCTTGGCGCGCCGGAAGGCCGCCGCGTTGAGCTTCCGGTAGCCCTTGAGCGCGGGATCCAGCGCCTGCTTCGACGCTGCGAACTTCGGCGGATCGACGATGATCAGGTCGTACGGCTCGGCCGGCGCCGAATCGAGCCAGCGGAACACGTCGGCCTCGACCAGCTGGAGCTTGTCCTCGTAGCCGGCCCACTGCGCGTGCTGCTTGGCTCGCTCGAGCGCGCGCGGCGACATGTCGACCGCGGTCGCGGAGGCGGCGCCGTTCTTCAGGGCGTGCAGCGCGAAGCCGCCGAGGTGCGTGTAGAGATCGAGCACACGCGCGCCCGGGAACGCGAGCTGGCCGATGCGGCGGTGGTTCTCGCGCTGATCGAGGAACGCGCCGGTCTTCTGGCCGTGCTCCGGATCGATCGCCATCTGGATGCCGTGCTCGAGGAAGCGTGCCTCCGAGACCTCCTCGCCGGCGAGCAGGCCGGGCGCGGTGGTGAAGCCTTCGCGCGACGTGACGCCGCCGGCCGCGACCGCGTAGATCGCGCGCGGCGAGAGGAGATGCTGCAGCGCGGCGACGATCTCCGCCTCGCGCCGCTTCATGCCGAGCGCAGTGATCTGCACGCAGACGACGTCGCCATAGACATCGACGTTGAGGCCGGGGAGGGCGTCGCCCTCGGCGTTCACCAGGCGGTACGCGGTGGTCTCCGCCGACGGCAGGCCCAGGCGCTGGCGCAGCGCGCGCGCTTCGGTGAGCCGCTGCGTGAAAAAAGCGGCATCGACGGTGACCTGCTCGCGCGTGAGGATGCGGACGGCGATCTGCGAGTCGGGGTTGTAAAAGCCGCGCCCGATGAAGCGCTGCTCGTCGTCGACGACGTCCACCACGTCCCCGGGCTCGACCGGGCCCTCGACCTTGTCGACGGCCTGCGAATAGAGCCAGGGATGACCGAACCACAGCGGCTTGGCGCGACCGCGCCGGACCTTCACTCGTGCCATGCTGGGCGCACGCTTACTACGATTGCACACGGGTGTGGACGATGGTCTCGGGGAGCGGCATCTCGATCCCGGCCTCGATGAACGCCCGGTGGATGGCCCCCGGGAGCGTGCGCTTCACTTCCAAGAAGTTGTCCCGGTGGGCCCAGACGCCGAAGATCACCGACTGGGTGTTGGGCTGGTACGAGTCGAACGCGAACAACGGTCCGGGCTCGTCGAGCACCACCGGGTTGGCCTCGGCCACCCGCAGGAGCACGGCGTGGACCTGGTCGAGATCGGCGTCGCGGGCCACGCCGAGCGTGAAGTCGACCCGGCGAATCGCGTAGTAGCTGACGTTCACGATCTCGGTCTTGAGCAGCGTCTCGTTGGGGATGCGCACGAAGAGGTTGTCGAAGGTGCGCAGCTTGACGCTGAGGAGATCGATCGAGGTGACCTCGCCGGTGCGCGTGCCGACGGTGATGATGTCGCCGACCACGAAGGGCCGCTCGCCGATGAGGAAGAGGCCGCTGATCAGGTTCGACGCCGAGGTCTGCGACGCAAAGCCCAGCGCGACCGTGAACACGCCCGCCGCGCCGACCAGCACGCCGAGGTCGAAGCCGAGCTGGCGGAGCACCGTCACCACCGTCAGTCCGACGATCAGCCACGAGATCGCGCGGCGGATGAGCATGATGTGCTGGGCGCTCGCGCGGCGCTCGAGGACGCGGCTGATCGTCGCGGAGACGAGGCGCGCCCCGAGCAGACCGCCGACGACGATGACCAGCGCGCGGAACAGCTCGAGGAGCCGCACCGGGTGGAGGAAATCCGCGACCTCGGGTGGAAACGGCGACGGCATCGATCACCTCACCCGAACATCGCGTCGTAGACCCGCGCCAGCCCGGAGCTCGCGTGGATACGGGGTTGAGCGACGGGTCGTGCGCCGCGGGACTCGGGGACCATCGCGCCGCTGATGTCGAGGTCGGTGAGGCCGTACTTGTCGCCGGCGATCGAGACCGGCTGGGTCCAGAAATGCCCATTTTCGCCGGAGAAAAGCGACAGGTGCGCGGCGGGGATCGCGACGCGCTCGAGCAGCAGCGGCGCGTTGCCGGAGTTCTTCACCGTGACCTTGGTGACCGCGCGCGCGGGGTGCGGGACGACGTCGGCGAAGGTCGTCGCCAGCACCGGGCGGTGACCGTAGCAGAGCTGGCCCTCGACCGTGGTGCGACCGAGCCACGTATCGGAGAGGCGTGTGCTCGCGACCTCGTAGAGGAACCGCTCCCCGCCGCTGTCGGCGAGCCGGATCCAGAGCGGCGTCGAGAGGTATACCTCGGCGGTCTCGCCGCCCGGCACGTAGACGGGTGAGCTGGGGCGCGCGACGACGGCGCGATCGGGGAGGGCGGGCGCCACCGACAGCGGTGAGGTCGTGCTGGGGACGAGCACCGTGGATCGAACCGCGAGCTCGGGCGGCGGGCCGCCGGCGTGGACCGCGGCGACGGGACGATCCTCCACCGTTCGAGCGAACACGCGCCAGGCTCGGGCATCGCGCGTGACCCACAGATCGAGAGGACCGAGCAAAAAATGGAGGCTCTGGCCGGGCTCCACTTCGAGCTCTCCCCACCAGGACACGATCGCGGGGTAGCTCGAATTCACCTCGGAATCGAGCCTTAAACCCGGTGCTGTCCAAGTTCCGCTTTTAGGGCATTTGTCCCGCTGTACTCGTCGGGTGCTTGGGGACTCCGTCCGAGTGGCACCAGTCGCGCTCCGCGCGACAGCCACAGCGCGCGAGGACGCGCGGGGCGCTCCGATAAATCGGGCTATCGGGGGGCCTCGGCGCGGATCACCGCCGACGCGATGCCGTACGAGAACCCGCGGCGGCACAGCGCGGCCAGGTCTTTTTCGCGGCGGGCCTCGCGGATCTCGGGATCGAGCCGGTAAGGGCCGAGCCTCCTCTTGCGGGCGTAGTTCCAGGCGGACTCGAGATCGACGGCATCCGGCGTGGCGCCGTCGGCGATGTCGTCGAGCGCGGCCCGCGCGTCGGTGTCAGCCACGCCTTTGCCGCGCAGCTTGTGCACGATCGCGCGGCGCGAGTCGCCGCGGCGGGCGAGGGTGGCGGCGCGACCGCGGGCGAACGCGCGATCGTCGACCAGCCCCGAGGCCACGTAGCGCTCGACGATCGCGTCCACGATCGCGGCGAGCTCGATCGCCTCTTGCGCGTCCTCGTTGTCGCGGCAGGCTTTCTTCACCCGGCGCATCAGCACCCGGCGCAGGTTTTCAGTGCTCGACGAGTAGCGCTCGAGATACGAGAGCGCGGCGGCCTGGAGCGACGCCTTGTCGAGGGCGCTCATGTCTTGGGCCCGCGATAGTCGCCGAACTTCTTGTCCTCGCTGATCAGCTTGTTCCGCTGGCGGAAGCGGCGGATCACCATGATGAGCCCCGCCAGCCCCATCACGGCAGAGCCGATGCCGCCGAGTGAACGGGAGGTCGACGGGCGCTCGGGCGACGGCGGCTCGGCGCTCGCGAGCGGCGCGATCCCCAGGAGAAAGGCCAGCACCCAGACGCGCGCCACGCGCTGACGTTGCCGGTCGCGGATGCGTTGGGCAAGCGCGGTTGACACGCGCGGTCCAATGGAACGAATGCCGGATCGATGTTGGCCCTGGCGCGTCACCTCCTGCTCGAGCTGTACGACGTCGACCCGGCACGACTGGAGGACGTCGACGGCCTCGAGCGCGCGCTGCGGGGCGCGGCGGACGCGGCCCGCTGCACGATCGTGGGGATGGTGCAGCACCGCTACGCCCCGCACGGCGCGTCGCTGGTGCTGCTCGTCGCGGAGAGCCACCTCTCGATCCACACCTGGCCCGAGCACCGCTACGCCGCGGTCGACATGTTCACCTGCGGGACGACGACGCTGCCCGAGGCGGGGATGCGGGCGATGATCGCGGCGCTTCAGCCGGGGCGGCACGAGCTCACCGACGTGCCGCGCGGGATCCTTCAGGGAGAGAACGCGTAGAGGCCGTCTTCGCAGCCCATGTAGACCGTCCCGTCGCCCGCGATGGCAGCCGCGCCGAAGCAGTTGGTCGGGGCGTCGTAGTGCCAGAGAAGTCTCCCGAGAGGGCTGACCGCGATGAGCGATCCGGGCATCCAGCCGCTGATATAGACCACGCCCGCGCCGTCGATCGCGATGCCGTTCGTTCCGCCCGAGCTCTCTCCGAAACGCCAGACCTGTCTGCCGGCCTTGTTGAACGCGGTGACGCCCATCGCGCGCGTGGCGATGACGATCGTCCCGTCGGCGGAAATCGCCGGCACGCTGTCGAAGCCGTTGGGATAGCCGCCGATGTCGATGACCCAGCGCTCTTTCCCGTCGCGGGGATTGATCGCGCGGAGCTCGTTGTTCCCGGTGCCGACGTAGATCGTGCCGTCCACCGCCACGCTGGTGTTCTCGCAGCCGGCGGGGAGGGGAGCCGCCCAACGGACCGCGAGGGTCGACGTGAGCGCGAGGAGCTCCGGCTGGTTCGCGGGGTTCGTGCGGCAGACGTAGACCGAGCCGTCGAGGCCGATCGTCGGCGTAAAGACGGTCGGCCCCACCTGACGGGACCAGCGCGGCATGATCGGGCGGACGCTCGGATCGACGCCATAGACCCAGCCGTCGTCGGTGGCCGCGTAGACGGTTCCGTCGCCGCCCACCGTGACGCCGTGGACGTAGCTCAGGGTCTCGTAGTCCCAGACGCGCGATCCATCGTCCGGAGCGCGCGCCCACAGTCGGTCGCCGCCCACGTAGATCACGCCGTCGGCGATCACCGCCGCCGGGCCGTCGGAGACGACGCGAGGGCCGCCCACCACGACCGACCACTTCGTTGCTCCCGTCGAGGTCACGGCGCTGAGATTCCCATCGCCGGTAGTGAAGAAGACCGACCCGTCGGCGCCGATGGTCGGCGAGTGCACGACCGTGCCGGCGAAGGCGATCCGCGGCAGGGTGTAGACCACCGGTCCCTTCGCTGCGGCACGCGCCTGGTGGGTCGGGCCGCGGCCGAGCATCGGCCACGACGCGCCCGGATCGAGCGCGCGCGTGTCGCCGTCGAAGGTCGGCGGATCGCAGGAGGTGGTCAGGATCCGGCAGCTCGCGAGATCGCAGCCGATCATCCCCATCGCGCCGGGGATGACAGTGCCGCAGGCGACGGGCGCGCCGTCCGGATCGCACGTGGCGATGTCCGGGCAGCGGCGGCAATCGCTCGTGTCGAGGCTGCAGTCGGCGTTGCAGAGCGTGACCCGGCCGACGCCGAAGAAGCCGAGCGCGTCCTCGCACGTGGCCCCGCTCGGAACCGATCCGTCACACGTCTCGTTCAGCCCGGTGTCGACCCGAGCGTTCCCGCAGAAGCCTTCGCATGCACCCGACCGGGGACAATCCCAGCCCGGCTCGGCCCGGCAGCGAGCGCTGCACCCGTCGCCGCTGACGGTGTTGCTGTCGTCGCAAGACTTGAAGGCGTCCGGCCGGCCGTTGCCGCACGCCTGACAGACCGCGTCGGGCACGATCGGTCCCCGAGCGAGGCGTGGCAGCTTCACGGTGGTCGCAGTGGAGCTCGACCCGATGCGCATCATCAAGGTCGGCACGAGCTCCATCTCGTCCGCCGCGGCGGCGCGCAGGGACTCGAACGGCGCGTCCATCGCGACGATGACGAGATCGAGATCAGACGGGGCTTGCTGCGGAAATTCTGCGGCGTCGAACGATCGGCTCGACCACACCAGCGCGCAGGGCGTGTGATCGTCGGCGCTCGAGAAGCCGAGCACGCCGATGTTCTCGAAGCCCTGCGGGACGGTGACCACGCTCTCCGAACGACAGGCCATCGCGCAGCACGCGACGGCGAGGGCCGCCGTGCGCCTCACGGCGTGTACCGCACCGCCGTCGCCGTCAGGTGGTAGATCGTATAGGTCGATCCGACCGCGCTCGCGCTCGTCGCGCTGATCTGCGCGGTCTGCGCGTAGCCGCTGCCGACCGCTTCCTTGATGTCGGTGACCGCGTCGGCGCCGAGCAAGCAGGCCTGCCCGGACAGCACGTTGATCAGCTCGGTGACGCCGTCACGCCCCTCGGCCTCGACCAGCCCCACGATCTCGTAGGGCTTGGTGAGCTTGCCATCGAGGGCGACGTTGATCTCGCAGTCGAGCGGCTTCGCAGGCAGCTTCGGGCCTGTCCGCGCCATGCGGCCGGTGGGGCCGCATGACGCGAGGACGAGCGCGAGCACCAGCGCAGCAGCTCGCATTTAGCCTTCGACGAACGCCTTGAGGCGCTTGCTGCGCGACGGGTGCCGCAGCTTCCGGAGCGCCTTGGCCTCGATCTGCCGGATGCGCTCGCGGGTCACTTCGAAGTCCTGACCCACCTCTTCGAGCGTGTGGTCCGACTTCTCGCCGATGCCGAAGCGCATGCGCAGGACCTTCTCCTCGCGTGGCGTCAGCGTGGCGAGCACGCGGCGGGTCTGCTCGGCGAGGTTCATCGAGATCACCGCTTCGCTCGGCGAAACGGCGCTCTTGTCCTCGATGAAATCGCCCAAGTGCGAGTCTTCCTCTTCTCCGATCGGAGTCTCGAGGGAGATCGGCTCCTTCGCGATCTTGAGGACCTTGCGAACCTTGTCGAGCGGCAGCTCCATCTTCTCGGCGATCTCTTCCGGGGTCGGCTCGCGGCCGTACTCCTGGACGAGATAGCGAGACGTACGGATCAGCTTGTTGATCGTCTCGATCATGTGGACCGGGATGCGGATGGTCCGCGCCTGGTCGGCGATCGCGCGGGTGATCGCCTGTCGAATCCACCACGTCGCGTAGGTCGAGAACTTGTAGCCGCGCTGCCACTCGAACTTGTCGACCGCCTTCATGAGGCCGATGTTTCCTTCCTGGATCAGATCCAGGAACTGTAGGCCGCGGTTCGTGTACTTCTTCGCGATCGACACCACCAGGCGCAGGTTGGCCTCGATCATCTCGGCCTTCGCGCGCTTGGCCTTGTGCTCGCCAGCCTGGATCTGCTGGTACGTGATCTTGAGCTCGTCGAGCGGGAGGCCGGCCTCCTGCTCGATGCGCTTGATCTTGCGGATGGCGCCGCGAACCGCGCGCTCCATCTCATGGAACTCTTCCGGTCCGAGGCCCAGCTCGCGAACTGCGTTCCTCTCCTTCACCGGGTTGTCGCGCACGTCGCGCAGCACCCGCTTGATGTCGCTCATCGGCTTGCGCAGCCGGCGCTCCCATTCGAGCGCCTCCTGCTCGGCCCGCTCCACCTTCTTGATGAGGCTCTTGAGCTTGGCGACGATCTTCTGGATCTGCCGCTTGTTGGGCTGCATCTCCTCGAGATGGGTGCCCATCTCGGTGCGGTTCTTCTCGAGCAGAGCGGTCAGCTCGATGCGGCGCTCCTTGGGCACCTTCCGCTTCTGGAGCAGCTCCTCGCGCAGCGAGTCGTTGTGCTTATCGAGCACGCCGATCGAGTCCATGATGCGATGGACCTTCTGGGTGACCAGCACCTCGTCGAACGTCTCGTGCTCTTCGTCGACCTCTTTGACGACCTCGCGCACGCGGACCTTGCCGGCCTTGAGTCGCTGACCCAGTCCGAGCAGCTCCTTCACCGCGAGCGAGGACTTGAGGACGACCTCGAGGACCTCCTTCTCGCCGGCCTCGATGCGCTTGGCGATCGCCACCTCGTCTTCACGAGAGAGCAGCGACACCGAGCCCATCTTCCGCAGGTACATGCGGACCGGGTCGTTGGTCTTCGAGTAGGCGGCGTCGAGCTCTTCGCCCTTCTCCTCCTTCTCGGAGGTCGTGCCGCTCGCCAGATCGAGATCGCCGCGGACCGGCTCTCGCTCTTCTTCGGCGCCGCGCAGGATCTCGTCGGGGATGTCGGCGTTCTTGTCGGCGTCCACGATCTCGATGTCGTTGCGATAGAACAGGTCCATCACGTCATCGAGCTGATCGGTCGACACCATATCGGCCGGGAGGGCCGCGTTGATGTCGTCGAGGGTCAGCACGTTGCCGGCAGCGAGGCCCTTGCGCAGCAGCTCGTTGACCACGTCGCTGGCCGCGCTGCCCATGTCGCCCTTCTCGCGGGCTTCGGCCTTCTCTTGCTTGGCGAACTGGGCCTGTCGCGCGGCGCGTGCGGCCTTCTCGGCGACCGTCGACGGTCCCGGCGGGCTGGAGGCGCGGCGCGCGGCGTCGGCGAGCCGATCGACGCGGGTCTCGGTCTTCGCAGTGGCGCCACCGTTGAGCGACGGCGGCGACGACGGACGCTGCGAGAGGATCGCGGCAGCGGTCGGGCCGGGGCCCTTGCCGCGCGCGGCGTCCTTCTCGGCCTTCAGGCGCAGCTTCTCCGCGGCCTTCGCGTCGATGGCGGCCTTCTTCTCGGCGACCTTCGCGTCTTGCGCGGCCTTCTTCGCCGCTTCGGCGGTCACCTTGGTCGCGGCCTTGTCGGGCTGCGTGCGCTTCTGCTCGAGCTCGAGGCGCTTCTTCTCGGTGACCCGATCCTTGGCAGCCTTGGCGTTGGCCAGCGCGAGCTTCTTCTTCTCGGCGGCCTGCGCTTGCGCTTCCTTCTTGTGCGTCGCCGCGAGGCGCTTGCGCTCCCTCTCGAGCTCCGCCTTGCTGGGCGCCCTCACGGCCTTCGCCGCCGCAGGCTTTGCAGCCTTGGGCGCAGGCTTGGCCGGGCGAGCCACCGCCTTCTTGGCGACGGTCTTGGGCTTGTTCGCCGCGGGGCGATGGGCGCGCTGTGCGCTGGTCTTCTTGGTCGGCTTCGCTGCCATGGTGATGATGTCTCTCCGCTCTCTACGCTCGAAGACGATTTCTCGATCGAAGATCTCTCCATCCCTCATCGCTTGAGGACCCTGGCGAGCTCTGCGTTGAGACGCTCGAGCGCCTCGGGATCCGACTCGCGCTCGATGCGCGCCTTCAGACCACGAAGCGTCCGTTGCTTATCGTTCCGCAGCAAATTCTCCAAGCAATCCTCCAAGTCATTTGCACGTGGCAGTGGGTGTAGCAGGGTTTCACGAAGAATTCGTAGGGTCTCTTCGTCCGCCGAGCCCAGCTCGCGGGCCGCTTCCAGAGCGCGGCCCGCGTCAAAAGTAGATTTGGCTCGCCAGGAAGCCCAACCCGCGCCCACCGCCGCTTTGATCGCAGCGTGATGGAACGCGCCGAGGGCGTCCTTCGATTCCAGCAAAGTCAGCGTTCGATCGCGGTCCTCGATCAGGTGTCGGAGCATCGCGAGCTCCACTTTCGACGGTGGATCGATGCGGACCATGGGGCGCGGTTTTTCCTGCGGAACCGGCGCTCTTCCGGCGGGGCGAGAGAGGTGCTGGCGCAGCACCCGGGCGTCGATCCCGACGCGCCGCGCCGCGCCATCGAGGAACAGGTCGCGCTGCAGTGGATCCTTCACTGCCATCATCAACGGACGGATCTCGTCCACGATCCGGATGGTCCCGGCCAGGCCGCCGCCGGCGTAGTGCTCGAGCGCCTTCGTGACCGCGTAGTCGATCGCCGAGGGCGCCGAGTCGAGGAGGGTGCTCATCGCCGGACCGCCGCGCGACTGCACGTAAGTGTCCGGATCGTCGCCCTCCGGGAGCGCCGCGACCCGCACCGCGAGCCCCGACTGGAGCAGGATCTCGGCCGCCCGCCGGGTCGCGTCCACGCCGGCCGTGTCGCCGTCGTACAGCGTCACGACCTCCTCGGAGAGGCGCACCAGGCCCGCGGCGTGCCGTCCGGACATCGCCGTCCCACAGGTCGCGATGGCGGTCTCGATGCCGGCCTGATGCAGAGCGATCACGTCGAGATAGCCCTCGACCATCACGGCGCGGCGGGCGCGGCGGATCGGATCGCGGGCCCGCGAGAGGCCATAGAAAATGCTCGATTTGTCGTAGATAGGGCTCTCCGGAGAGTTGAGGTACTTCGGGCCCTTCTCCTCTTCGTTCACCACGAGCCAGTCGCAGCGGCGCGCGCCGAACCCGCAGATCTGCTCCCCGGGGAGGGCGATCGGAAAAACGATCCGTCCGCGGAGCTTGTCGTAGATCGAGCGGCCCTCGCGCTTACGGGCGCACAGGCCGACGCGGACCAAGAGCTCGTCCTCCACACCCTTGGCGAGGAGCGCGTCGGACATCGCCGACCAGGCCATCGGCGCGAAGCCGAGGTGCCAGGCGCGGATCGTCTCGTCGGTGAGGCCGCGATCGTCGCGCAGGTACGCGAGCGCGGTGGGATCGGCCCACAGCGCCTTCTCGTAGAAGGCCTGTGCCTGCTCGTTGACGCGGTAGAGCTTGTCCTTTTCGCTGCGCTCGCGGCGCTCGTGCTCCGTCTCCTGGCGCTCGGGGATGTCGACTCCGCACTCCTTGGCGACGATGCGGATCGCCTCGGGGAACTCGACCGACTCCATCTTCATCACGAAGCTGAAGACGTCACCGCCGGCCTTGCAGCCGAAGCAGTGGTAGAGCTTCTTGACCTTGTCGACGTAGAAAGACGGGCTTTTTTCCTTGTGGAACGGGCACAGGCCGCTGAGGCGCGCGCCCATGCTCTTGAGCTGCACGGAACGTCCGATGACGCGCTCGATGTCGACGCGATCGAGCACTTCCTGGATGATTTCGCGTGGAATATTGCTCATCGAGCTCCAGCAAAGAAAACGAAAAAAGGCGGCGTTCCTTGCTGAAGAAACGCCGCCCCGAGAGACCGTCGCGGGAGATCTACATCTCCTTGCGCATCTTCTTCAGCAGACGCTTGCGCGCTGCCGCGGCCTTCTTTTTCCTGCGGACGGAGGGCTTCTCGTAATGCTCTCGCTTACGGATCTCGCCGAGGATGCCGGCGCGCTCGCACTGCTTTTTGAAGCGGCGCATGGCGCGTTCGAAGGACTCGCCTTCTTTAACTCTTACACCTGGCATGATGGACACCTCCCTCCGTGGGGACTTCCGAAAACTCGGAGCCGGGGGAAGTAGTCGCGGCGCGTGGCCGTGTCAACCGCTGCTTGGTTCGTCTTTGGGCGGGAGGTCGCTGGGCGTCGGGGCGCGCGTGCGCGAGCTGGCGGGGCGCGCTTTTTCGGTCGGCGTGAGCGCGTTTCGCAGGTCGTCGGGCGTCATCCCGGCGGTGGCGAGCGCCCGCACGACCTCGGAGACGAGGAGCGCGGCGGCGTCGCGGGCCTTCTCTTTCTGCTTGAGCTGGAGCGCGGTCGCGAGGCCGCGGGCGCGCGACTCGATCGCAGCGCCGATCCGGATCGCCTTCTCCGGGCGAAGCGCGCGGGGCGTGGCCTTCGCCTCCGGCTCGGGATCGTCGTCGGCGATCTCGCTCCCGACGCTGATCAGATCCTCGACCAGCTGCGGGTGGACCGCCTCGCTGGGGTGATCGCCGTGATCGGTGTCGTCGGCGTCGCGGCGCCAGCCATTTCCGACGCGGCGCCAGCTGAAGCAGCTGGTGTAGCCCTCGTGGCAGGCGGGCCCGGTGGCCTCGACGAGATACATCAACGTGTCGCCGTCGCAGTCGAGGCGCACGTGCATCAGCTTCTGGCGATTGCCGCTGGTGGCGCCCTTCTCCCAGAGCTCGCGGCGGGAGCGCGACCAGAACGTCGCTTGCCCCGTCTCGAGCGCGCGCTCGAGCGCCGAGCGGCTGACCCACGCGACCATCAGGACGCGGCGGCTGCGGATGTCCTGCACCACGCAGGGGAGGAGCCCGTTGGCGTCGGGTCGCGCCTTTACCCAGAGCGACTCGACGTCGAGGGCGGGCGTGCTCATGGGGTCGGCTCGGCCAGCGGGACGAGCGCGCACTGCACCTTGATCTCGGCCATCAGCCCTTCGCCGATCGGCCCCACGTTCTTGGTGCACGGCGCGTGGCCGGGGAGGCGGATCTCGATGATGTGCGGCTTGTCCGAGCCGATCTCCGGAATGCGGACCGGCGTCTTCGCGCCGATGTCGTTGCCGTCCACCAGCACCTGCCCGTGCGAGGGCGAGCTCTCGATGACCAGCGCCATCGTCGGGCTCTTGGGCGCCGACAGCAGCACTGCGGCGTAGAGGATGGCGCCGATCAGCGCGCCCAGGCCGGCGACGAAGAAGAAGATGCCGAGGCGGTCGGAGCGCATCGAGGTCGTGCTCTCCTCGCCCTGGACCATGGCGGTGGGGGATCGCGCGGTGAGCCCGGTGGTCGGCGGGTTCGCGCCGGGATCGCCGCGGGCGGGGCTCGGCGGGGCCGTCGGCGTGTCGGCCGGATCGGGCATCGAGCGGGCGATCGGGCGGATCGGCCCGGGCTCGGCGGCGACCATCGGAGGCTGCGCCTTTGCGCCGGCCGCGCGGACCTCGGCCAGCTCTTCCGCGGTGAAGCGGCCGAGCAGGGTGGGCGCCTCGGTGGCGTCCTCGTCGTTGTTCGGGGACTTCTTGCGCAGCGGCGAGATCACCGGCGGCGACGTCGGGACGTTGTCGCCCTCCGGCTCGAACAGGTGGCGGACCTCGTTGCGCAGGCGCTCGCCGGTCGTCTCGACGCTCATTCCGGCGAGGTTCGTGGAGTCGACATGCGGCGACTTCCCGTTCGAGGGGGCGAGCGCGAGCGGGCGGCCTTGCGGCGGCAGATCACCGGTCTGGACGCGCGGGATCGCGCCCTTGCCCATCGACTTCACGTACTCGGCGCGTCCGGCGGTCATCGCCTCGATGAGCAGATCGTCGTCGCCCTTCTCGCGCGCCGTCTGCTCCATCTGCATGCGGTCGGAGAAGATGTCGCGCAAGAAGCGGCCGAGCGCGATCGACGTCGCCGGCGTGCGCTGCTCGAGGAGGAAGTGCTCGAGGGCGTCCTGCATCGACGCGGCGTCCTCGTAGCGATCCCCGGCCTTCTTGCGGAGCGCCTTCATGAAGATGTCGCCGAGCGAGCGCGGGAAGCTCGGATCGAGCTGGGAAGGGTGGGGCGGCTCGGCGTCGAGGATCGCCCGCAGGACGTCCATGTCGGTCGCCGCGTAGAACGGGTGCCGCCGCACGAGCAGCTCGTAGAAGACCTCGGCGAGCGCGAAGATGTCCGAGCGCCCATCGACCGGAGCGCCGGTGATCTGCTCCGGGGACATGTACGCGAACTTGCCCTTCACGAGGCCCGCGCGCGTCTGGTGCAGCTTGCCCTCGGCCTTGGCGACGCCGAAGTCGACCAGCTTCACCGTGCCCTCGTACGTCACCAGCATGTTCTGCGGAGAGACGTCGCGGTGGACGACGTTGAGCTTGCGCCCGCGGCCGTCGGCGAAGCCGTGCGCGTAGTTCAGGCCGTTGAGCGCCTCGCAGCAGATGCGGACCGCGAGTGGGATCGGAAGCGTGCGGTGGGTGGTGTGCAGGCGCGCGAGGATGTCGCGCAGGTTCACACCGCGCAGCAGCTCCATCGCGATGAACAGCGAGCCGTCGAGCTCACCGAGCTCGAAGATCTGGACGATGTTGGGGTGCGCGAGCTGAGACGCGATGCGCGCCTCGTCGTGGAACATCTGCACGAACTCGTGATCGGATTGCAGCTCGGGGAGCAGGCGCTTGAGCACGACCTCGCGGTCCTGGCCGGTGCTGGTGGCCATGCGCGCGAGGTAGATCTCCGCCATGCCGCCCGCAGCGATGCGTCCAACGATGCGATACCGGTCCGCCGGGTTGCCGGAACCGTCGAGCGAGGAACCGCCCGAGGTTTTGGGAGAGTAGCTCGGCAAGGCGGCCCCGTCTCTACATAGACGGGCCCCCTCTCGCGTGCAAGTCCACGTCCTAAAGAGGGGTACGCGCTACGCCGCGGGTTTGTGCCGTTCCGTGGCCGCGGAGGCTTTCTCGAAAGGCGCAACGCGCTCGCGGAGGAACTTCTCGAGCCGGAGGTTGATGAGCTCGGGCTGCTCGATGAGCGCAGCGTGCGACCCGCGCGGGATCTCGAGCAGCTCTGCCCCGCCGATGCGCTGGGCCATCTCGAGGGACAGGTGCCGCGGTGTGAAGAGATCGCGCTCGCCGGCCACGACCAGCGTCGGGCAGCGGATATCGCCCAGAAAGGGCTCGGCGTCGTGCTCCTGGGCGGCCCGCGCGAACTCCATGAACACCTCGATGTCGAGGAGGGAGAGGTGCTCGAGGTATGGCTCCATGTCCGAGCGCTTGCAGAGATCGGGGTGGACCAGGCCGGTGTAGCGGGCGAACGGCCAGGCGAGGGCGCTCCGCATCGCCAGCTTGGTCGCGATGTTTATCACGTCGGGGATGCGGGTGGTGATCTTGTACGCCGTCTCCATGAACGCGCGGCCGAAGCGCGGGTCGATGAACGTGTCGGCCGGGTGACCGTACGCGCCCAGCATCGGCACGAGGCCGAGGACGCGGTCGGGGAAGTGGTGCCAGAACTCGAGGATGACCTGGCACCCCATCGAGTGCCCGAGCAAGACCGCGCGATCGACGGCGCACGCGTCCATCACCCGTGCCATGTCGTCGGCCGTGGTGCCCATCGTGACCCCGCGCAGATCGCGCGGCCGCCCGCTCGCGCCGTGGCCGCGGTAGTCCCAGACGATCAGCCGGTGGTCAGGTGTGAAGTGTTCGGCCACGTAATCCCAGAAAAACGTCGAGACGCCGACCCCGTTGGCGCAGACGATCGCGCGGGCGGTGTCCGGGCCCCCGGTGGCATAAGCAAGCGGCGTAGCGTCGGCGGCGATGGCCGTTCCGGTGCGGCTCCACCAGGGCGTGCGCTTGCGGGGCAGGTCGACCATCAGCCGACCAGTCTACCTCGTCACGTCGCGTGATGCTAAAGCGGTCCTGATGTCTCACTACCTGGTCACCGGCGGCGCCGGCTTCATCGGCTCGAACTTGGTGGAAGCGCTCGTCGCGCGCGGCGAGCGGGTGCGCGTGCTCGACAACTTCGCGACCGGCAAGCGCAGCAACATCCAGCCGTGGATGCACAAGATCGAGCTCATCGAGGGATCCGTGACGCGCCTCGAGGACTGCCAGCGCGCGGTCGAGGGCGTCGACTACGTGCTCCACCAGGCGGCGCTCCCCTCGGTGCCGAAGTCGATCGCGATGCCGCTCGAGTCGAACGAGGCCAACGTCACCGGCACGCTGCAGATGCTGGTCGCGGCGCGCGACGCGCGGGTGAAGCGCTTCGTCTACGCGGCCTCCTCGTCGGCGTACGGCGACACGCCGACGCTACCGAAGGTCGAGACCATGCCGTCGGCGCCGAAGAGCCCGTATGCCGTCCAGAAGTACACCGGAGAGCTCTATTTGAAGGTGTTTCACACCGCCTACGGGCTGGAGACGGTGGGCCTGCGCTACTTCAACATCTTCGGGCCGCGCCAGGATCCGACCTCGTACTACTCGGCGGTCATCCCCAAGTTCGCGACCGCGATCCTCGAGGGGCGTCGCCCGAGCGTGTTCGGCGACGGCACCCAGTCGCGCGACTTCACGTTCATCGAGAACGTCGTCGAGGCCAACATCCTCGCCTGCCACGCGCCCGCGCATGCTGCGGGCCGGGTCATGAACATCGCGTGCGGCGAGCGCATCTCGCTGTCGCAGCTGGTGGACGTGATCAACCACGGCCTCGGCACGGACATCCCGCCGAAGTTCGATCCCGAGCGCGGCGGCGACGTGAAGCACTCGCAGGCCGACGTCGGCCTGGCGAAGGAGCTGATCGGCTACACCCCGAGGGTGCTGTTCGCCGAAGGCATCTCGCGCACCCTCCGCTGGTACCAGGCTCAAGCGCGCTGAGCGGATCGCTGCTCGAGAAAGGCTTCTGGCGCATCAGTTCCTCTGTACCCGTCAGCGACTGGGGCACTCTCTCTTAGTGGCACCAGTCGCTACGCGACAGCCACCGCGCGCGAAGACGCGCGAGCCGGATTCTCATTCGGCCCGGGTGCGTAGTGCGGTCTCGATCTTCGCGAAGATCCCGCCGAAGCCGCCGTTCGACATGAACACCAGGACGTCGCCCGGCTGTGACGTCGACGCGAGCCGCGCGACGATGTCGTCGACCTGCGCGATGTTCTCGGCGGCGGGGCCGCGCGCGGTGATGTCGCGCGCGAGCTTGGCGATGTCGAGCCGCTCGCTCTCGGCGATCTCGGGCCGGCCGACGCCGGCGATGATCACCCGATCGGCGTCGTCGAACGCCTCGGCGTACTCCGCCTGGAAGTAGTTGCGCGCGCTGGTGGCGCTGCGCGGCTCGAAGATCGCGACCAGCTTTCGCGCACCGAACCGGGCCCGCAGCCCGGAGAGCGTCTCCTTTACCGCGGTGGGGTGGTGCGCGAAGTCGTCGATGATCGAGACCCCGTTGATCTCGGCGCGCACCGTCTGGCGGCGCGCCACGCCGGCGAAGGACGCGAGGCCGGCGGCGATCGTCTGCGCGACGAGGCCGGCGTGGTGCGCGACGGCGATCGCCGCGACCGCGTTCTCGACGTTGTAGACCCCATGAAAGGGAACCTTGAATGGGCCGATCTTCTGGCCGCGGAAGGTGACGTCGAACGCAGCGCCGCGCTCGTCCTGGCGGATGTCGCTCGCCCGCCAGTCGGCGTCGACGCGCGCGCTGTACGTCTCGACCGGGGCCTTCGCGCGCTTCGTTCGCGGCACGACGCGCGGGTGGGTCGCGCAGGCGAGGACCCGGCCGTGTGCAGGCACGAGATCGACGAGGCGCTCGAACTCGAGCTCGATCGCCTCCACGTCCGGATAGATGTCGGTGTGATCGAGCTCGAGCGAGGTGATGATCGCGGTCTGCGGGCGGTAGTGGAGAAACTTGGGCACCTTGTCGAACCAGGCGGTGTCGTACTCGTCGCCTTCCACGACGAAGTGCGGCCCCTTGCCGACGCGAAAGCCTTCGTCGAAGTTGAGCGGGACGCCGCCGACGAGCAGGCCGGGATCGAGACCGCCGCTCGCGAGGAGCCATGCGACGAGGCTGGTGGTGGTGGTCTTGCCGTGGGTGCCGGCGACGACGACCGCGTGACGGTTGGCCAGGAACAGATCGCCGAGCGCCCGCGGGAACGAGGTGTACGGGAGCCCGCGCTCGAGGACCGCGATCGACTCGGGGTTGATCTTGCGGATGACGTTGCCGATGACCACCAGATCGGGCGCGGGATCGAGGTTCTCGGGCTTGTAGCCCTTCAGGAACGGGATGCCCCAGGCCGTGAGCTTGTCGCTCATCGGCGGGTACACGTTGTCGTCGCTGCCGCGCACGACGTGGCCCGCGGCCTTGAGCAGGCCAGCGAAGCTCCCCATACCGGTGCCGGCGATGCCGACGAGGTGGATGATCTTGGGCGCACCCGTGACCGGCGGGCTGGCCGGCGGACGCGCGACGTAGGTCGTCATGTTCGACGCGAACAATAGCGCGCTGTGATCGTGGCGCAACCGCTCTCAGCGAGGCGAACCGCCTCGCTCTGCGACGCTCCGTCGCGGATTTCGCGGTGGTACGCATCCTGAATAAGCGGTCGTCACGGAGGCTACGAACACCATGGACAAAATGACGAACTCGACGAACACCGCCACGAACCCGCGCTGGTACAACGACACGCATACGAGCGGGTGGGAACGCGTGAAGGCCGCTCTCCAGCGTGACTGGGAGCAGACCAAGAACGATATGAGCTCTTCCGCGGGCCGCGACCTCAACCAGGACGTCGGCGATACGCTCAAGCAGGCCACGGGCAAGGACGCGGTGCCGGCGCCGAGCCAGAAGACCAAGCCGGACACGGACTGGCAGATCAACGAGCCGGCCCTTCGTTACGGCTACTCGGCGCGCAGCCAGTACAAGGACCACAACGACTGGGACGATCGCCTGGAAGGTAAGCTCCGCACCGAGTGGAACGACCTCAAGAGCGGTCGCACCTACGAAGAGGCCAAGACCGCGATCCGCCGCGGTTGGGACAAGGGCGGGCCGGACACGCACTGATCCCTGCGTTTCGCAGGCTGACCGGACACGGGCCGCCGCTGCATCGACGATCTTCGTCGGTGCGGTGGGCGGCTCTTTTCGTTGCGTGCGCAGGGTGCGCGGACAACCGTCGTGTCGGTCGTCGTGATCGGCGAGGGGCGCGTCGCGGCGTTCGAGCCGGGGACACTGAAGCTCGACGAGGGCGAGTACACCGCGATCTTCTACGATCGGCCGCTCGAGGCGATGGGGCTGGCGGGAGAGCTCGCGCTCGCGCCCCCCGGTACGCCGCCCGATGATGTCTGGCCGCTACCGCCGTCGGCTCGAGCGGTGCGCTTCGATGGGACGGTTATCGATCCCGCCCCGATCCTCGCGACGACGCTGCTGCCGCGACCCTCGTGCGGTGCGCTGGAGGTCGTCTCGACCACCGAGCTCCCTGCCGCCGCGACTCTGCGCGACCGCTGATCTGGCGCAGGTCACGCACATCGCGCGCGACGGGGCGCGCGTGCTGGCGCTGACGCAGCCGCTGCTGGGATCGGTGTACGTGGTCGAGCT
>Ga0105048_10003680_pt1 | contig 25102 bp, 22 predicted proteins | sample MAT05_FD_78382 | JGI IMG/M metagenome (GOLD analysis project Ga0105048, IMG submission 78382) | Freshwater microbial communities from Lake Fryxell liftoff mats and glacier meltwater in Antarctica - MAT-05 | ecosystem: Environmental > Aquatic > Freshwater > Ice > Liftoff microbial mat | place... | reverse complement strand
TGTTGTATAAGGTCTTAGGTCATGTAAACCTATAAGGTCTTGTAAACCTTATAGGTGTTGTATAAGGTCTTAGGTCATGTAAACCTATAAGGGCTTGTAAACCTTATGGTTTGTTTGCATTTTGGTGAGTTGGCTTACTCCTTCCCCTTAATCACCACAACAATCTCTCCCTTAGGAGGATGCACAATGTAATATTCAGCGACCTGTTCTAACGTTCCGATCTTGTGTTCTTCAAATTTCTTGGAAAGCTCCCTGCATACACAAACTTCTCTTTCAGCTCCAAAATAGGTTTTTAACTCAGTCAGTGTTTTAGCAAGACGATGCGGGCTTTCATAAAATACCATCGTGCGTTCTTCTTCCATGAGAAGTTTCAGCATGGTTTGTCGTCCTTTTTTTTGTGGTAAAAATCCTTCATACACAAACCGGTTAATAGGGAAACCGCTATCAACTAATGCAGGTACAAAAGCCGTTGCGCCAGGCAGACACTCCACAGCAATCCTGTTTTTTATACATTCTCTAACCAGTAAAAAACCCGGATCAGAAATGGCAGGTGTGCCCGCATCGGTAATCAGTGCAAGTGTTTTGCCCCCCTGCATTTCGGTAATCAGGTGTTGTAAAACCTGATGTTCATTATGCTGATGATATTTCCATAAAGGTTTACTGATGCTATAATGTTTTAGTAAAACTCCGGACGTTCTGGTATCCTCGGCAAGAATGGCATCTGCTTCTTTGAGGATCCGTAAGGCCCGCAACGTAATATCCTCAAGGTTTCCAATCGGAGTGGGAACAATAAATAGTTTCATTGCGCTAAAGGTAATATTTCGCCTTCATTTTATGCGTCAATCTAAACCTTTGTCTGGAAAGAACTATGTGCTATAAATTTTTTATCCATAAACTCACCTAAAAAGCCACCATGCATTTGTTCGGTTTCCCTGTAAAACTGTATTTTTACCCAAGTCACTTTATTGATACATGACAGATACAGATAAACAGATACTTGTTGAAGAAGAAGAGAAAAAATTAATTCTTAGAGAATACCGTTCCTTATTACGTGCTCTTAAACTCCGTTTAAAGAAAGGAGACAAGCGGCTTGTACGTCGTGCCTTTGAAATTGCCGCCGATGCGCATAAAGATATGCGTCGAAAATCTGGAGAACCGTATATTATACATCCACTTGCTGTGGCTAAGATTGTGGTCGAAGAGATCGGCCTTGGTGTAACCTCTGTGATCTGTGCCCTCCTACACGATACAGTAGAAGATACCGAAGTGACATTAAATGAGATTGAAATGGAATTCGGAAGTTCTTGCGCGAAGATTGTGGAAGGATTGACCAAAATCTCGAATGTGGTGGAAACAAAGAATACCACACAACAGGCTGAGAATTTTAAAAAGATCTTGCTGACATTAGCCGATGACCCAAGAGTGATTCTGATAAAAATCGCTGACCGTCTTCATAATATGCGGACCATGGACAGCATGAGTCGTGAGAAGCAACTAAAGATATCGTCAGAAACTACCTTCCTGTATGCACCACTGGCCATGCGCTTAGGTCTTTATGAAATAAAATCTGAGTTGGAAGATCTATCGATGAAGTATACGGAGAATGAAATGTTTGAAGAGATTTCACAGAAATTAAAAGATACCAAACGGGAACGAACAAAATATGTCAACGAATTCATCAAACCAATTAAGGATGAACTGGAACGGAATCATTTTGAATTTGAGATTTATGGCAGACCAAAATCCGTGCATTCGATCTGGCATAAAATAAGAACAAAGCATGTCACGTTTGAAGAAGTCTATGATCTTTTTGCCATCCGTATCATACTGAAAACACAGAATGAAAAAGAAGACTGCTGGAAAGTTTTTTCAATCATTACTAATTATTATCAACATAGTGTCGAGCGTCTGCGCGACTGGGTAAGTACGCCTAAAAGTAATGGCTACGAAGCGTTGCATACAACCGTTATGGGCCCTGGAGGACGATGGGTAGAAGTGCAGATACGAACCGATCGGATGAATGAGATTGCAGAGAAAGGGTTGGCGGCTCACTGGAAATACAAAGATGGTTCTAGCAATGCCCAGGAATCGAAACTTGACGAGTGGCTAAAACATATCAGAGAGTTATTACAAAATCCTGACAGCAATGCGATGGATTTTATCCAGGATCTGAAGAAAGATATACTGGGCGATGAAATTTATGTCTATACACCACAAGGTGATATGCGTATACTTCCTACTGGTTCTACCTCGCTCGATTTTGCCTTTGACATTCACTCCGAATTGGGAAAGAACTGTATAGGTGCTAAGGTCAATTATAAATTGGTTCCTATCAGTTATGTATTGAAGAGTGCAGATCAGATTGAGATCATCACCTCTAAAAAGCAAAAGCCTAATCAGAACTGGCTGAATATGGTAGTAACAGCGAAAGCGAAGTCTAGGATTAAATATTATCTGAAAGAAGAAAAACGGACAATCGCAGCGGATGGGAAAGAGATGTTAAACCGCAAATTGGATAGTTTGAAGGTGCCACATCACGCAGATAATATCAATGAATTGGTCAATTATTTTAAATTCATGTCGGCGCTTGATCTCTATTATGCTATCGCTGTTCATTCATTGGAATTGAAAGAACTTTCTAAATTTAAAGTGGTAGGCGATCGGCTTGAACCACCACAGGAGCCTGAAAAGAAATTACCGGCTAAAGAAGAATATCAGGAAGATCTTTCCAAGCAAATGCCGTCGAAAGGTTATGAACTTGTCTTGTTTGGAGAAAGTAGCGATCAAATCGAATACAAACTGGCGGCTTGTTGTCAGCCTATTCCCGGCGATGATGTGTTTGGTTTTGTAACCAGTGGAGAAGGATTAAAAATACATCGTACTAATTGCCCGAATGCGGCAACCTTACTGGCTAATTATGGTCATCGGGTAATTAAAGCTAAATGGGCAAGGAATAAACAGGTCACCTTCCTGACCGGTGTAAAACTAAATGGAATTGATGATGTAGGTATTATTAATAAAATTACGAATGTCGTTTCGGGAGAATTAAAAATGAATATGCGAAGTATGAGTATAGACTCTGCAGACGGTTTATTTGAAGGAACGATTATGGTGTTTGTGAACCACAAAAAAGAACTCGATGATCTTTGTGCACGACTCGAATCGCTGGATGGTATTAATAAAGTGATCAGGTTGGCGATGGAGGAGAAGCATATTTAAGATGCAATTAAATAGTAAAGTAATAAGATTTTACTTCAAGGAGGTTGGTCGTAGCTTTAGTTTTAACTTACATATTTATTTTCTTTGATGTATGGGCAGCAAGCTGGACATTACTATTGATTTTGAATAATTTAATTTTCTGGATCACAAAGAACAAGCTAAATACAAAAACGCTGCAGACAATTGCATTTAGTATTTCATTGATATTAGCGTATTTAATAGTTCCTTACAAATCCAATATTTTGTAAGAGAGTATAATTATGTCAACACGAACCGCCAAAACACTGCAGAGCATATACCTACAGTTACCATGTCTAATCTTTTCTCTTCTTATCTTAACTGAAAGTTTTCGTTCCTTTAAACCTGTTACTGCGGTTGCCGGGAAAGCGTTAGCGTAAATCTTTTGAAAGATCTTTATCCGACAATCAACACAAGAACTTATATTTGAAACAAATTCTATATTATGTATTATGGCTCTGTAAGTATTGATCCAGAAATTATGAGCGGAACTCCTGTATTCACCGGAACACGAGTACCAATTCAAAATTTGTTTGATTATATCGAAGGAGGAGACGATCTTGATGAGTTTTTAGACGACTTCCCTTCTGTAACAAAGGTGGCTGCTTTGAATGTATTAGAAATGGCAAAGAAATCACTCACATCGGAAAAAATACTACATGGGAATTTTAATTGATGAAAGTTTACCAAGAAAACTTAAAGGAGATTTTGGAGAAGAACATGACGTATTTCTGTTAGAGATATGAATTGGCTTGGTAAAAAGAATGGCGAACTTCTTCGTTTGATGACAGAAAGTCAATTTGATATATTTATAACTGTGGACAAGAATTTGCCATATCAACAAAACTTAGAAAAGTTGCCAGTATCAATTTTTGTTCTTTGTGCATATGACAACAGACGAGAGACATTACAAAGATTGATTCCTTCAATTTATAAGCGAATTGAGGAAGGTAATTTGCAGAACTTAATGGAGATTAAAGAATAAGCCTTCTGATAACACTATGCAGAAAACAAAAACGGCATTTGTCTTACCTCATACTCCAATTTCTTTTTACATCTGCTCGTGTTGAGCGAGTCCATTCCATTTGGCCGACACGAAATTATAGAATAGGAACGTTGGTATCAAGCTTGGAAGAATTTCAAACCAAAAGCTATTTGTGTTTTACATTTAAAAATAAACCGATAAATTTGGAGTTAATGATAATTAAAGAAATAACCGATAACGATTTTAAAATAAAATTTGATGGACAACAACATCAGGTAGATGCGAATGTGCTTATCAGTAGTTTAATTCATACAACTACAATTGTTCAGGAGGTCAATAAATATCTTAATAGTGGTAAAAAAATCGATATAAATGTTAAGTCGCTTGAAAAAGGTAGTTTTTATGTCATATAGAACTTGTTGAGACCGTATTAGATTCGTTAAAGAATTTACTGACAAGAGAAAATATTGAAGTGGCTGCCGCAATTATCGGAAGTGTTGTTGGATTGATTGAATTAAAGAAATTTCTTAGGGGAAAAAGCCTAAAGAAGTAAAACATGAAGGAGACAAAACAATAATCACAAATCATGACGGCAATGTCTTGACAATAGAAAACGTAAATTTTAATATTTATGAGCATAGCCCTGTTGTTAAAGACGCATTGACCCAAAACTTTGAAGTCCTTGATAATGATCCTGCAATTACTGGTTTCGAAATAACTGATAAAAACGAGGTTCCTTTGGTTAGAGTGGACAAAAGCGAATTTGGAACTATGGCTCAGAAGTCAGAAGAAGTGGAAGATGGAGAAAGAAAGATTGTGGAAGCAGCAACAGTAAATATTGTCAGGGTATCTTTTGAGGAAAATTTAAAATGGGATTTTTATTGTAGAGGTATCAAAATATCTGCAAAAATTGCAGACCCAAATTTTTATGAATTGATTGATAAGAGAGAGTCCTTTGCGAAAGGTGATATTCTTGAAGTTGAATTGCTGATAAATCAAAGGTTTGAAGAGTCTGTAAATACTTTTATTACTAAATCATATCAAGTTAATAAAATTATCAGACACTTATCAAGAAATGAACAGCAAAAGCTAAATTTCAATCCAGAATAGCCATAAAACATTTATCATCACACACTCCCTTTCACATCCAACGCATCTCTCAACGCATTCCCCAATAAATTAAACGCAAGCACAATAAGCATGATCGCAAGACCGGGAATGATAGCCAGCATCGGATGATTCGTAATAATAAAATTGTAATTCTCCTTGATCATCAATCCCCAGGAAGAGACGGGTGGTTGAACGCCGATGCCGAGAAAACTAAGACCTGCTTCGATAAGAATTGCTGTTGCGAAATTACTCGCCGCCATAACGATCGTCGGACCGAGAACATTCGGTAGAATATGTTTTCCGATGATTCGCATTGAAGAAAATCCCATGGCCTTTGCAGCCTGTATATATTCTAGTTCCTTTAGAGACATAACTTGTCCGCGTATGAGACGCGCCGTTCCCACCCACATGGTAAAACCCACCGCAACAAAGATCTGCCAGAAACCTTTTCCCAATGCAAAGGTGATGGCGAAGACAAGGAGCAAGGTAGGTATCGCCCAGATCACATTAATCAGCCAGGTAATGAGTTGGTCTGTCCACCCGCCAAAATACCCACTCAAGGATCCTAAGAGCACGCCAATAAAGATTGAAATAAGCACCGCAATAAATCCGACCGCCATACTCACTCTGGCTCCTATCAGTAGTCGTGATAAGACATCACGGCCATAACGATCTGTTCCCAGCCAGAATGTACGATGAATAATAATAGATTCTTCGAGTTCTTTACCAAGCGGCATTTCAGTTTCATTACTAAAAAGATGCTGTATTGAAAATGAAAGGGGTTCTGTCATTTGTTCATCAATGATATGATTGACATACACAGAATCGTTCAGGATCTTATAGGATGTAATCGGGATCAATTCATAATTCACTTCTTCTCCAAGGATAAGAAAACTAATTACCGTTCTCTTTTCCTTCAAAGGTGTTGTAAATCGTTTCAACAATAAACATGAAAAACCTGCTTTACGAGTTCCTATTTCCAGGATGGTTGTATTGGCATCTTCAGAATGGTCGGGAGATAAGGGATAGGCAAAGATCGCGATTAATATCACCATCACGATAAATACCAACGACACAATCGCTGCATTATTCTTGCGGAATCTTTTCCAGAAACGTGAGGATGTATTTTTGTTCATTTGTCTTTTTTTAGATTAATGGAAAGACCATTGACGACCGACCATTGACGATGGACGACTGACCATTGACGACTGACTATTGACCATTGAAATCGACCACTTCCTCCTGCCGATTGCCAACTGCCTTTTCCCACCGCCTTCCCTCACTCTCAACTCATCCCCGATAACAAACAACCAACAACTTTCAACCCTTACAACTCTCAACCCTCAACTCTTCCTGACAACTAGCAACCGACAACCATCACCGCACCTTCCTGCCCTTCCATTCATACTCCCCCATTTGCCCACTTAAACCAGCATATAGAATGTATGGAATATGGATGAATTGCAAAAGAACAAAAAATAACAGTTCCTTTCGCTTTCTAAAAAATTTGCTGACAGGAAGAAGAAGTAATAATTCTACAAAGGTCTTCGCCAGCCACAAACCTACAAAAGCTACTAAACTGGTTTGCCGAAAAAACCCAATAAAAAGTAAAATCGGGAACATCGCATTGAACAAATAAACAATGATCAGTACCGATTTGATTCGTCGGTCTTCAAACTTATTTGCTTTGGAAGCCCATCGTGTTCGTTGCTGTAAAAATGTTTTCAGGGTGGGCATCGGTTCTGTATAGACGATTGCATCCTTACATTTTAAATAGGCGGTGCGTTTTGGAAAACGTTTTTCAATTTTATACATCAGCAACATATCATCGCCGCTGGCAATATCATCGATCCCCTGGAAACCCCCAACTGCGTTAAAAGCATTACGCGTGTAGGCAAGATTAGCCCCATTACACATGGTCCCGCTTTTTGTAAAGGAAAGGGCCCCGGTAATTCCCTGCATGGTCATAAAATCAATGGATTGAAAGGTCTGAAACCAACTTTTGTCGGTCGAGAAAAGTACCGGCGAAGCGATCAGTTCATGGTGATAGGTCTCATAAAAATTGACCACACTTAACAACCAGTAACTACACATCCTGCAATCGGCATCGGTGGTAATGATTAGTTCTCCGGAGCTTTGCCGTATACCTTCTTCTATCGCTTTCTTTTTATACGCATTCAACACCTTGCCGCCAGTAATCTCTGCCAATGAAATTACCCGAACACCTTTAATAGAGCTTGCAATACTGGCAGTCTGATCGGTCGAGTGATCGTCGATAACAATAATCTCCATGAGTTCTCTTGGATAGAATTGGACCAACATATCTTCTATCAGATTCTTAATATGTTGTTCTTCGTTACGGGCAGGAATGAGTATCGTGATTTTAGTCTTTGGTTCATAACTTCTGTTTAGCAGATGTTCATTCAATCGCAGCCATCCCGCCCGGTAATACAAAAACAGTATCGCGTAGAGGAGGAAGAGGATGATAGCCAGAAAGATCAGGACGGTCAGCATATGAGAAGTCTGCAAGATGCTGAAATATTTCCTGATTATACTTTCGAATAGAAATAAATATTTTTACAGCCCCGTAAAGGTGCGTTCAGCTATTTAATTAAACAGACCTTCAGTTTTTGTAATTGCCTCAAGGAAGCGCAAAAAGGCTGGTCGTTTATCACTTACTTCAAATGTGTTTCCGCAACATTCAACACATGTTTATCGCTTGCATCTGATTTATGAACAACAGCAACGATCCTGCATTTGTCCTTGTTCCAAGCCGCATCGGGAAAGAAAATAATATCCCTTCGAAAAACCCTTCCTTTTTCTTTTAATGCCAAATCATTTAACACCGGACTTCCAATAACAGGCGTGATTGCTTTGCGAAGGACATCATTAAATTCATAATCTTCGATATGCACGACCGAGAATCCGGCAGCAGAATCCTGTTTCCCAACAAGACCATCTTCCACTAAAAAAAGTGACAAATAAATCTTGTCTGAGGTGGTATCTGTAAATGCTAAAGTAGTAGAAATAGTCGCCTGATTGGTTGCAGCATTATATATTGAATTCAACCGAAGATTCACAGGAGTTGATTTGTTGAGTTCATCGGCTAAGGCTGCTGTCCAGTTTCCTCCCGACCCTCTGAGTATAAAATATTTTCCCGCTATCGGTTCTCTGCCAAACGCAGCACAAGGTTGACCCTGATCACCATCAAGGTAACTGATCAGAGAACGTACATCCGGGTTTTCCAGTGAATAATATTGTGCTGAAGGATCATCCACTTCCAGACCTGCAAAGTGCAAAGCGACTACCTTAATCCTTTCAGGATTGGCTTGAATCATCTGGTCTATTTGCGATTTTCCTGCAGGGCAATTCGAGCATTTATTCCCGGTTGATTCTTCGATCAATATCGCTCTCGGTTGGGGTGTTTCGGCAGCAGCCATATAGGTAGAGTCGGATGAAATTGTATCATTATCCAGTACCAGCCCGGAAGGCGTTTGTTCCTTACAGGCGGCCATCAGGCAGATAAAGGAAACCAATAGAAATATCTTTTTCATTGTCGTATTTTTAGAAACTTGAAGTAATACCAATTTTAAATCCACTGAAAGCAGGCTCGTAACGGCATACACCGCCGGTGCAGTTAATACCATCTACCTGTTTAACGTATTGTGCAGTAAACCTGTGTGCATCTTTCGTGTAGGCAATAAAGAAATTTGGATAATGCAGGTCTTTGCTCACATGTTTCAAATTCGGTTTGATGTTATACATATCTGAAATGGCAAAACTCCAGTTCGGTGAAATAGTATATTCAACCAATGCAAAACCCCATGACCCATAATCCTGTTTGGTACTCATATATTGCAATTCAAGTCGGACGGAATTCTTTTTATTGATCTTGTAACCAATCTCAACAAATGGCGTGATCGCTTCGATATTCGGATAGTCAGCTTCATTCTTAACCTGATAAAGCGATTGATTGTAGACAAGATACTGGCCACCTATACGAAACAAAAAATCCTTCACTTTCCGGATTTCTGTTTCGGCATATACTTCACGATAAAGTACTTCATCTGTCAATGTATTGATATGCGTATAAGAGAGGTTAAAACTCAGACTGTCGTTCGGTGCATAAAAGGCATTCACATTGGCTGCGATTTCCGAAAGCTCCTGCGAAGGTGGTGTATAACGCGCAATGAGGCGTTGCGTGCGAATCTGCGCGATGATCGGTTGCCAATTAAAGACCCCTTTCAGCAAGACCTCATTTGGGGACGTACGCATCACAAAATTTTCAGTTCGCTTGACAGACGCATTGATACCAAACTTATTAATTGCATATCCCAATGTTGAATACAGCACATTTCCGCTTTTGCTTCGCAACCCGACGTTTGTAATAGCCACTGCCTCCTCAGTTTTCAAGGCCCCTTCTACATACCATGAAAAATTACCTAAATTCAATGTATTGTATAAAGTTGCCGAATACATATTATAGGTCGGAGTAAATCGTTCTGAGATTGGCAGGTTATTAATCGTACCCACAACTGCATCCATACTGGATTTATCCAGCGTCCTGTTAATTGCCCCTATCCCTGGTGTGATATGTGCTTTTGTTCCTAAATCAAAATCCGTTTCAATATTAATCCCTTTCAGGATAGGCTGATACCGCTCGAACAAATTTTTTGACTGTCCGGTAAATCCTTTGATTGTCACAAAATCACTCGGAAGGTATTTTAAATGAAGGCCGAACATGGCATTATCAATGAGCAGCCCCCTGTCTTCGTATGCCCTGAAAATAATACCGCTACCGATCTGATCATAAACATGGCCTCCGGTGATAGTAAGATTCTTAAATTCTTTACTTAGGCTGAACATTCCTATTCCTGCTGCTGTTAAGGCACTTGTTGGATTCTGCAGGTTGGAATTATGAAAACCGTCAAATCGCACAATTCCCGTAAATCCATAACCTGAATAACGAAGGCTCAGCCATCCTTCTCCTCCACTTAGAAAGTTATCATATAGCGGATTGCCGGCGGCTTTGATATTTGTATCACGCTGAAAAAAATTCACATTCATCATCAGATCCCCGGAAAGGTTTCCTTGCTGTGCGAAGGCAGAAAGACTTGAAATAAGAAAAACAGCGGTAATGATTTTTTTCATTGAAACAATATTATGTAAACAACAAATGTAATTTAATGTTTGAGAATATGTCTATTGTCTATTACAGAATATAAAGGCGAATAGATAAAGCCTGAGAATTGCAAGGTATAATGAACTAATAAATTTCTACTGATCATCTGGGTTCCTTTCTGTAATCTTGCATGAAACAAGATCCATGAAACGAACGGTTCTGATTACTGGTGCAACGGGCGGAATCGGCAAGGCTATCGCTGAGAAATTTGCGCAGCAAGGTTATAATATTGTGTTTGACAGCCTGGATATAGACGGTGCAAGGATCGCTAAAGAAGTTGCAGAAGCTCACCATATTGAGTATTTGTATTTTGATACCGATGTCAGTAAGGCCGCGGCCTGTAAACAAATGGTGTCAGTTGCGCTTGAAAAATTTGGAACAATTGATATTCTTGTTAATAATGCAGGGATCCAATTTGTTTGTCCGATTGATGAATTTCCTGAAGAAAAATGGGATGCCATTATAGGCATCAATGTAAGTGCAGCCTTTTATCTTACTAAAGCGGTATGGCCAATGATGAAAACAAACTCATTTGGTCGGATCATTAATATTGCTTCGGCGCATGGGCTTGTGGCATCGAAATTTAAAAGTGCGTATGTGGCTTCCAAGCATGGACTTATCGGACTTACCAAAACACTTGCCCTCGAAGGAGCAGAATATGGGATCACGTGTAATGCCATTTGCCCAGGGTATGTGCATACCGCTATTGTTGAAAATCAGATAGGCGACCAGATGAAAGCCAACCAGATGACACGAGACGAAGTGATCCAAAAGGTCATGCTCGATAAACAGGCCATTAAAGAATTTATAACTGCAGAACTGATCGCAGAAGCGGTGCTTTTTCTGGCACAAGAACAGGCCGGAACGATCACAGGAATTTCATTACCCATTGACGGAGGTTGGACAGCTCAATAAATTAAAATATAAACTATGCCACTATACAACGACAGTATCTCGAAAGTAAATTCTATCGATCTTCATTTTATTCAATATGAAAATGAACATCCAAAATTATTGCTTCTACACGGGTTAACGGCAAATGCGTTCGCGTTTAACGGGCTTATCGAAGCTGGGTTGACAAAACACTTTTCGGTAATCAGTGTCGACCAACGCGGGCGGGGATTGAGCAGCAAATCGCTCGCTTCCTTTAGTATTGAAGATCATGCGCTGGATATTTTAGAGCTACTAGATTTTTTAGATATAAAGACTATTATGGTTTGCGGCCATTCATTCGGTGGTCTGCTTGCTACCTACCTCGCCTTTCATTACCCGAAACGTTTTAGTAAGATCACCATTCTTGATGCCGCGCCCCAGATGAATCCGAACACACCAAAGATGCTAGGATCTACACTCAGCAGGTTGGGACAGTCTTATGAAAGTTTCGATGTTTTTTTATCCAAGGTAAAAGATGCCCCGTACATTACATTCTGGGATTCGGCTATGGAGGCCTATTACAACGCAGATGTAGAAGAAACAGAGGATGGCGGTGTACGTTCACGAAGTTCCATTGCAGACATTATATTGATATCAAAAGCCGTTGCATCAGAAAAATGGGAAGAATGTTTCTCAGAAATGAATCAACCTTCGTTATTGATCGTGGCCATTGATAATTATACCATGGATCAGCCTTTGCTTCCGGTTGAACAGGCCAAAACTATCCTGAACAAAATGAAAGCGTGTACCTATGTCGAAGTAAGTGGTAATCATCAGACCATGCTATACGGCAAGGGAGCTGTGCAGATCGTAGATGCGATTGTTTCCTTTGCCAATGGATAACTAAAATTCTGCCGTTGCCCGCTGGGTTAAAATAGGCAAGAAATACCCTTCCTCTCTTTACTGAAAAAGCAGGTAATGGAAATCGCTTGACCTCACCCCAACATCTCGCCTCGAAGAGAGAGGGGGAGCTACCTCATAGTAGACGCTCCGACTCTTAACGTCACTACATATTACTTTTATTCAAAAATATAAAGATTCAGGATGACAAACAACGCAGTTCCGTTTTCCATCCCCTAACGCTGGTTTTTCGCCACTTCGTAGCCGGATTATTGTAAACCGCATGAAGGCAGATTTCGGATAATGAACAGTTCAGCTAAGAAACAAATGCTATAGCGGTTATAAGTAAATGACATCCCTGTCTGCCGACTGGTAGGTTGTCGAAGGAGGAGCAGGGGTGAGGCCCTTTTGAAAGCACTGGGGTAGTTTAACGGATAGTCAAGAAATTTTTTAATTTCATTAACGATGCCAGCGGGCAGGACTGGTTACATTTGAACAAATAAAGAAACATGAAAAAGCTACTCGTTGTTCTATTGATTACAGGAAGTATTGGGGCTAATGCTCAAACGATCGAACAGATTATAAAGAAAGCAAACAGGACATTAAACTCCGGAAAAACTAGCAATAGCACGACACAAGGAAATGGTGGCTCAGGTTTACTGGGGGCGAACCTTTCAAACAGCGAAATCGTGAGTGGTTTAAAAGAAGCGTTGCAGGTAGGAACCAAAAATGCATCTGGAAAATTGAATGTTACCAATGGCTTTTTTGCCAATCAACTGATCAAGATCGTATTGCCACAGGAAGTAAAAAATATAGAAGCTACTTTACGATCCTTTGGGTTTAATAGCCTTTGCGACAAACTTATTTTAAGTCTGAATAGAGCAGCAGAAGACGCAGCAGGGAAAGCAGTTCCTATCTTTTTTAATGCAATCACCTCTATGTCACTGAACGATGGATTAGGTATTTTACGAGGCGGGAATAATGCAGCTACAGAATATCTGAAACAAACAACATCTATTGCATTGACCAACGCATTTCGCCCTGTGATCGAAGGTTCTCTTGGAAAGGTGCACGCGACACAATACTGGAATGAAGTTTTTAAAACGTATAATAAATTACCGATCGTAAAGAATAAAGTGAATACAGATCTTACAGCTTATGTCACTGAAAGAGCACTGAATGGATTGTTTATAACCGTGGGGCAGGAAGAGGCCAATATACGTACTAACGCAAATGCACAAGTGACAACGTTGCTACAAAAAGTTTTTGGAAAGCGATAAGAATTGTTTTCTTCAACTGAATTTTTACTAAACTAGTTTAATTTTTTTTGCTCGCCTTGAATGAAGCAATAGCGTTTCTTGTAAACTGACTCAACACGAGTTTGCCACTCATTCCGGCACGTTCTTCCAGCAACGATTCCCAATGTTCTGTTCCCTTCCAGAATACTTTCTTCAACATGGCCATCGCCTCCGGATTGCTTTTCGCAAGTTTATCGGCAAGATGTCGTACAGCATCATCCAATTCTTCGGCACTTTTATAAATTTCAGAATACAGCGAATGTTTCTTGGCCCATTCGGCACTGCGCCATTCAGTGGCATCCATAGCCAGTTGTGAAAAACAGGAAGTCCCTATCTTACGTTCAACAGCAGGACCAACCACAAACGGCCCGATACCAATTGCCAGTTCACTTAGTTTGACCGACGCACTTTCTGTTGCAATTGTATAATCGCATGCAGAGGCTAATCCAACGCCACCGCCTACTGTTTTACCCTGCACTCTTCCGATTACAAATTTATGCGCCTTGCGAATAGCGTTGATCACGTGGGCAAAGCCAAGAAAGAATTTCTTCCCTTCTGCTTCTGTAGAGATCGCAATCAGTTCGTCAAAACTTGCTCCGGCACAAAAGGCACCCGAGCCTGCCGAACGAAGCACGATTACTTTCACACGTTCATCCTGTCCGGCCTTATCAATAGCGGCTGCAAGATCCAATAAGATCTTGGCAGGAAGCGAATTACTTGCAGGATGATAAAATTCGATGGTGGCAATTCCATGGTCAAGTTCGGTTGTTACATATCCATTAGTAGTGTCTGGCATGAGGAGAAATTTTAGGTTGTAAATATAATACTTCACCTAACGGATAATATACTTTTTGATTATTTATTCAGAAAGTATTTAATGCGTAAACTTTGCAGTCTCTTTGTTGACTACTTCTTTGCGCTCTTTGCGTTTGACATTCAAAAACGCTTCAGTGTTTCCTTTTTATTGCACAGAAAATTTCCAAAGAAATATACACAAACAACTTTTTTCTGTCTCCTTCGATTCCGCTCTGGATGACAGAAAATCATGTTCGTCTATTGCTTCACAAGCATAGTTCTGCAATTAAAAACTTTGCACTCCCTTAGCGGGCTGCTTCTTTGCGCTCTTTGAGGTTGGTTATTCAAAGAGTTTAAGCGTTTCTTTTCTAACCGCTCCTTCGACTCGGCTACATTGACATATTTAGCATTCTCGCTGACCTCACCCCCAACCCCTCTCCTCAAAGAGAGGGTAGCCGCCACCTCATAAGAGTCGTAACGATTTTAGATGTCAAGTATGTTACTTTTCTTGAAAAAAATCAAACTCTAATGACAGAAAACACCCAAAGAAATACACTCTAAAAACGCAATGAGATACAAGAAAAATATCTTCGCATTCTTTTAGCGGGCTGCTTCTTTGCGCTCTTTGAGGTTGGTATTCAAAAACGCTCTAGCGTTTTTCTTTCTACTAAAAAACTTATTCCTCGAAGATTATTCCTCGCTAAACATCTCCTTCATTTCCTTCTCTACAAATTCACTCAGCTCTTTCACATTCTCCTCTGAGAAATCAAATTTAATCCCGGCCGTTTTATATAATTCTTTCAATGTAATGGTATACCCTTTAGAAAGCGCATGCATATAATTGTCTAATGTTTTTTCTTTATCTGTTTTATATTCTTTCCACATTGCGAGAGCTCCCAATTGTGCAATTCCGTATTCGATATAATAAAAAGGAACCTCAAAGAGATGAAGTTGTTTTTGCCAAAGAATAGAACGATTATGCTCCAGCCCTCCCCAGTTAATATTTTGTGGAGAGAACTCTTTATGAATGTCAAGCCACGCATTTTTACGTTCTTCCTGCGTATGTGCAGGATGAGTGTATAACCAATGTTGAAATTTATCAATAGTAGCAATCCAGGGAAAAATAGACAAGGCCCTTTCAAGTTCCTCCATCTTTGCTCGTTTCAATTCTGATTCAACAGGATAAAAAACCGACCATTGATCCATACTGAATAATTCCATACTCATACTAGCTAATTCGGCCATCTCCATCGGGTATTCTTTAAACGCACTCAACGACAGATCATGACTAAGGAATGAATGCAGGGCATGACCGCCTTCGTGCATCATTGTCACCACATCATCTGCAGTTCCTGCGGCATTCATAAAAATAAATGGGGCACCGGTTTCTGCCAGCGGGCAATTATATCCACCCGGTGCTTTGCCTTTGCGACTGTCGAGATCAAATTGATGTAATGCATTCATCTTACGAAGACAATCTCCAAAATAAGGTCTCATATTGGCAAATGCCTGAATGGATTTTTCGAGTAATTCATCGCCCGATTTGAAAGGTTCCAATGGCTTAGTGCCAGCAGGTTCTGCGTCTAAATCCCAGGGACGCAATTCATCCAATCCCAGTTGTTTTCGTTTATGTTCATGCAATTCCTCCACGATAGGAAGTATATATTTTTTAATCGAAGCATGAAAATTCTCGCAGTCCTTCACGGTATAATCAAAGCGGCCAAGCTCTTCAAATTTATAATCGCGGTAATTTTCAAAACCCGCATTGAGCGCGATCTCATTTCGTTTCGACAGTAACTGATCAAACAATGTATTCAAATCCTCCTCATCTTGTTTGCGTCTGTTGGCTACTTTATGATACACTGATTCACGTAAAGCACGGTCGCTTTGCATCAGGAATTTTGCTGCCTGCTGCAAGGTATATTCCTTGCCATCTACTTCAATACTCATTTTACCCGTGATTACACCATAATGTTGTGCCAAGACATTGAGCTCGGCAGACAAAGGGATATTTTTTTCATTAAATAATTTAATTTCTTTTTCAACACTTCGTAGATAGGTGAAATAAATATTCCTATCTAACAATGATAAAAATGGAGAGGCCATCAACTTTTTATTCAACGCATCTGCGTAAGGTTTGATATGTGGTTCAATCTCCATACAGAAATACGTGAAGGCTTCTTCGAGCGTTTTATTCTCAGTATCACAGGTCATTTTAATTTGTCTCCAGCAGGCATCCTCACTGATCACAGCTTGTATCTCACTCACATCGAGTAACCATTTTTCAAGTTCCTTTTGGCTGTTAATTTCTCTTCTTGAAAGTTCCTCAAAGTAAGGTTTGAGTGCATCCCAGGTAGTTACTTCAAAATCGGAAGGCAAGAATTGACGTTGGAGTTTTTGAATATTGGCAGTCGGGTTCATATGCTTTTTTTAATTGAGGCGCGAAGATAGGAACTAAGCCACAAACGACTTCTTTTGCGAAGGGGATATAAAAAAATTTGCGAAATTTTAATATATTTACGAAATCAATGTTTAACTGTCAATAACCATTTCTATGAAAACTATTCTGAGCTTCTTTTTGTTTCTTGACACTATTCTTCTTCCTACCCTGTCATCAAAAGTAGCTTTTTTTTTCGTTATTTCGACTCGCCAGCCTGTCGGCAGACAGGGCTTAGGACGAAAGAAAACAACCAAGAAATATACGCGAAGAGCGCGAAAATTTTCCTTATCTCTTCCTCATTTTTATCGCATACACCATAGGAATTTTATTTCCAAGTGCTTTGTTTTGAAAACGTGAGGGAGACACTTCGACCATGTCAGGAAACACATCGTAGGGAGAAAAATCGAATTCCCTGAACGTAAGCAAATCAAGTTCTTTATCAAGCAAACTTTGTATCACCTCTGCCAGCCCATGATTCCATGAGATCATCTCTACCTTTATAGCTGAGTTCTTATCTGCGTAAGTTCCTTCCAGTTGTTCTATGATAGCTTCATCTTTAAAATAATGGCAAGCGATTGTCTTCAGATCATTATCCATTATCCATACCACAGGATGAAATTCAACACTTCCGGCTCATCTGGATGAGATGAAGGATCTTTTTTCCACTGACATCGCCCAGCAGATCCAGTTCAATTTCTTTAAGCGTATTCTCTCCTTTTAAAAAGGCTTCCTGGTTGTAAAAATCAGAATCGAGATGAACCTTGGTTCGCTCGTTCCAGGCAAGTTTATTCTTTTGGATATAATTGTTTGTTTGCATAAAACTTGAATGTAAACATATAAGATTTTAAAACCTTATATGTTTCTACCTAATCACCAGTTTATCGGTATGTATCTTTTTACCATCTCTTTTTACGGTTACGAAATACGTTCCCGAACTCAACATCAGTTTATTGAATGAGATCCTGTTCATACTTTCCCGTAGATAATCATCAAACAAATTCCTAACCAGTTTACCCGATGCATCATACAGATCAATTATCACTTTGCCTTCTTTTTTATTTTCAAACTCAAGGGTGAACATATCCATGGCAGGGTTAGGGAAAAGATGATGCTGCGCAGTGAGATCATTAATTTGCGGAACACCTACCACTTGCGATTCACCGGTTTTAATCTGCGCAATCCAGGTACCAAACGAATTATTCCGAGGCGGTGTATTTGCACCATAAGCCCCTGCCATCCATACTTGGGGAATACCACCGGTATATTTTCTACAGATCCCTGTGTAATCGCCCCATCGTTCATCCTGAGCCGGATAATCAGGTGTATATAAAATATTAACCGACGTATCTCCTGCCTTCACGGTCTGCTTTGTACTCCATGTCATCGCGTGATCAAGACTCACCACATCTGTTTCGGGAGTCATTGTAATGATTGAATCGGAACGTAAAAAAGCAATAGCCACACTTCTGTCGAGTGAATCATAACCCAATGAAGCAACTGCGGGATAACACATATCCGTACCCACTTCCCCGAACTTTGTCACGACGGCTTTATTTGAATCCAGATAAATACGCCCGTAATGGATGCCACACCAGCCACTTCCAATATCCGCATCGAACGTGAAATGCACGGTTTTATTCAGATAAAAAGCATTCTGTATCCAGGAACTTCCGGTACTTAATGAATCAATAAATCCAGTGGTCGGATCTTTCTGATACGCATCGGCACAAACATCATAATGCGGGATAGGATATTCAGATGCGGTCAGCGTTTTTGTGAGTGACGTATGAAGCCCGTTGATCTCATATAAATAAACGTATGAACCTGAATCAGGCATCATATGAACAAAATACATTTTCTCTTTCATGCGTTGCCCTAAACCGTTCGAAGCCGGATAAAGCGTGATACCATCCAGTCCGCCCGGTGTAAAAATCTGGTGCCATAAACCAAATTGCAATGTATTACCTGCATAGCCTTCTGTCAATCCCACCTGATAAATATAGGTTTCTTTCCAGTTGTAATTCGGCGCATCACCAAAACGGTTTCCATTGATAAATAATTCATCATCCGAAATTCCGATGGTCGGGTAATCAGTCCACGAGGTATCTGCATACGGGTTGCCTGATAACTGGTAACCATGCCAGCCATCGACCGGATTATTGGTCTTTGAAAAATAGGTAAGTATCTTGGTTTTAGAGGATGAGAAACCATGCAATAGGACAAGGATAAAACGATCATGCATGGAATCATAAATAACCCGTGGATCAAATTTTCCCTGGTTCAACGCAGTGTCATTCACAAAGGCATTCCAGGTCTGACTGACAATGAACGGACCTCCTGAAGAATCATAATATTCTATTCCGTAATTCACACAGGAAACAATCTTGCCTCCTGTAGAGATCGCAATTGTGTTATCAGTCGGTGTCCACGATTTTAATTCATTCCCTTTGAAATTGGTCCCGATGGAAGGAGCGGTTGCAGCCGTTTTATTCGAAGAAAAAACTGGAGAGTACACAGAAGCGATCTTCTCTTTCTTCTTGATCTCTTTCAATTCCTTTGTATGAAATAAATGTTCGACTTCTTCATTGGGTAAGGTCTGAAAAACAATATTCCATTTTGGCTTACCCAGGTCATCCGCCGAAGTGGATGAATACAACGGTGTTGTAAAAGGACCGGAGAATGAGCCTGTCTGGATTTTTTTAATTTGCTGGGCATATGACATGAAACTTATCATGAAAAGACATATACAACTACAGATACAACGCATACAATTATTTTTATGCTAAGTTAACTGAAAATCACTGCAAGAAGCTCATTAAAAATAGTTCACATACCCAAAATGGATCTTGGAGCTTTTAAACTGGAAAGGCTGATTTTGTCTTGCGCCTAATGCATAACTGATATTGAAAAGCCCGGCCTTTGTTTCGAAGGTCATCCCCAGGCCAACACTATAAGGCCAGTCGCTCAAATTCGTCTTTCCATATTTCGATTGAATATACGCCACATCGCCAAACAAAAAGAAATACGAATTGAGCGAAAGAAGATAACGCGGTTCCACACTCAGCACGTTATAGGCATTCACAAACATACTGCCCTCATCAAAACCCCTGAGCAAACGATAACCGCCTATCTGGAAAACCTCATTCTTATACAAGACATCGCTACTCAATGCAAGGCCGGCGGAATACGTTGATGCCAGCACGATCCGTTTTGCCAGGGGCATAAAATAACTTGCCAGCCCTTTAATCGTATACTTAAAACTTTTGAGTTTGATACTATCATAGAGATACGAGAAAGGCTGATTCAGTATCGGATCTATAGTAGTTTCAACCGTTGTGTTCTTTATAAAATTGCGAAAGGAGACTCCCGCATTCACCTGGGCACGAAACCCTTTTCGCGGGTTTAGCTTATAATCAACCCGGCTCACGGAGCCTTCCACACCAAACGTTCTGTAGGTTACATCACCGAGTTCAGGCAGACTTCTTGTATACACTAGCGAAGGAATATTGACATTCAATACCCTTGAACTCGCCAGCTCATAATATACCTTGATCATCTCGTTGGCGCTGAACTGATAGATCAATCCCAGTTCCCCATTTACATTCTTAAAAGTGGTATCTTTTTTATAAAAATCGAATTTCCCAGACACACCGATAGGCGTATTCAAGAGATAAGGCACCTGCAATTCAATGTTATAGCGTGGCGATTGATATTGAAGATTCTGCCAGTTGATCAGGAGGCTTTCTCCAAAACCGAGGGCATTGGCAAAGGCCAGTTTCACATCACCTGTCAATAAGAATTTGCCCTGACGTTCTTCATTATTCGGAAGTAAACCAATCAATATATCGGCCCTGTTGGCTTGTTTACTTTTGACATACAGATAGAGTTTGGTTTCCGCCACATTGAACTCGATCCTCCACGGAATGGACTCCTGAAGGAAAGATAATTCGCGTATCCGTGTGCTGATGTTTTTGATCTTGCTCTCGTTATACAACATCCCCTGTTTCAAGCCAAGATATTGCATCAGGAATTGCTTCGAGATCTTCGCATCCTCGTTCAGAATCACAGTATCGATATGTCGCAATGGGCCCTTATCAAGATTCAGCACACCGCTTATCTTATCGCCATTGATTCGAACACTATCCAATGCAATACTTGCAAAGGGATAGCCATTGTCTTCGAAGTAACGGATTACTTTTTCAAACACAGGCGTAAGTTTCTTTACATCTACCTGTTTATTAAAATAATCTCTTTCATCGAATCGCGATTGTGTCAGCAACGAAACAGGAATGTTCTTATTCTTCAACGAAGCCCAAATAAATTTCCTGCCAACAATCACATAGGCTCTTGCAGACGAATCGTTCCAAGTCAGCGAATCGATACTCGCTTCGAAATAACCTTTCTTAAACAGATCCTGTTGCGCATTCACCAGCCTTTCCCTGCAATCGACAAAGGAGAGATAACGTAACGGGAGGTTCGTGAGCTTCAGGAAACTATCCTTTTCACCTTTTAATTCCAATGAAAAATTCTGTGCTTTTGTTTCCACAAAAAGCAAGAGGAGGATACAGCAACTATAGAGATATTTTTTGATCACGCCAGTTTTCAAGGAAATCCTTTTTGCATTTTTGTACCACAAAGAAACTACTTTTACAGCTATTCTCATTCAGGTCAATGGCGGGTATTTACATTCATATTCCATTTTGCCGCAAGGCATGTCATTATTGCGATTTTCATTTTTCTACGTCCTTGACTTATAAGAACGAGCTTATCCTCAATTTATTGAAAGAGATCGATTTGCGAAGCGACTACCTTGCCGGTGAAAGCGTCGACACAATCTATATCGGCGGCGGTACACCCAGTCTTTTAAGTGAGACGGAACTAAGCTCTCTACTCGAACGCATTCATCAACGTTTTACTGTACATCCTCTTGCCGAATGCACCCTCGAAGCCAACCCCGATGATCTTGATAAAAAGAAGATCAGTGAGATTAAACGGTCGGGTGTGAACAGATTGAGTATTGGAATACAAAGTTTTTTTGATGAAGATCTGTTGTATATGAACCGTTCGCATAACGGACAGGAAGCAGCCAATTGCATAGCGAATATTCAGGAAGGCGGGATCGATAATTTCAGTATTGATCTCATCTTTGGTTATCCTTTATTGACGAATGAAAAATGGGAACAGAATATACAAAAGGCCTTGAGTTTTAATGTGCCGCATCTCTCCTGTTACGCCATGACAGTGGAACCTAAAACCGCGCTCGCTTCGTTCATTGCAAATCAAAAAGCACTGCCTATGAACCAGGAACAAAGCGCGTTCCAGTTTGAATATCTCATGAAGATTCTTGAGGGGAATGGCTATGAGCATTATGAGATCTCGAATTATGCGAAACCGGGAAAGCGCGCCATTCATAACAGCAATTATTGGAAAGGTGTTTCTTATCTCGGGCTTGGGCCTTCGGCGCATTCCTTTAATGGCGAAAGCCGGCAATGGAATGTGGCCAATAATGCACAATATATAAAGGCCCTGAGTGAAAACAGGATTCCTTTTGAGCAGGAAATTCTCACAACGAATCAGAAACTAAACGAACGTATCCTGACGACCTTGCGAACATCAGAAGGACTTAGTTATACCTATGTCGTCAATCAATTACTCAAAGATGAACTCGAAGAATGGACCCGGCATATTTCGAATTTTGAACACGAAGGGATGATTGTGAAACTGGATGATCAAATCATATTGACAAAGAAAGGAAAGTTATTCGCAGATCATATAGCGGGAGAGTTGTTTGTGTAAAATTTTTTTTGCCCCCGTCGCGTTCTCAGGCAGCCCGTGTTTTCTCCCGGGGACCCTGAACGTCTTTATAGAAGCCGCATGAACCATACGTTTCACGACAACTTAAAGTCTTAATCAACGATACTCCCTCAATCTATTTATCTTGTTCACCAAATCCTCAAATTCCTCAAAATTTAATGTTTGCTGCCCGTCGGAAAAAGCTTTCTCGGGCTCGTAGTGCATTTCTACAATGGCACCATCGGCTCCGGCTATCATGGCAGCAAGTGTAATGTTGGCTACATACTTTCTAATGCCTATGCCATGTGAAGAGTCGGCTATGACAGGCAAATGGCTTTTTTCTTTTAAGATGGGAATGGCATTGATGTCGAAAGTATTTCGATACGCATTTTCAAAAGTTCGGATACCTCTTTCGCACAGCATCAATTTTTCATTACCTGCCGAAAAAATGTATTCAGCCGATTGTAGCAGTTCATCTATAGTGCCCGATATGCCTCGTTTGATAAGGACAGGTTTGTCTACTTTGCCCAATGCATCCAGCAGGTTATAATTTTGGGTATTTCTTGCACCAACCTGAAAAATATCTACATAATCGACCATCTCATCTATTTGCGAAACCTGCATAACCTCAGTGATGATTTTAATGCCATTCGCTTTGCAAATACGGTGAAACGTTTTCAAACCATCTATTCCCAATCCCCGAAAGGCATACGGTGAACTGCGTGGTTTATACACACCACCACGCATAATCTTTACGCCGCTCTTTACCAATTGTGCTACAATCTTTTCTATCTGCTCTTCACTTTCAATAGAGCAGGGACCGGCCATTACAGAAAACGATTTTTCGCTTATGACAACACCATCGCCCAAATCAATTTCAGTAGGATGAACTTTCCACTTGCGGGATACCAATTTATAACTATCGGTTACCCGATATACATCGGCCACACCCGGCATTTTTCCAAACAACCTGATGTCTGTTTCCTTATTTAATACTGCCACCAAATAATGGTTGGATTGTGTGGTAACATCCATCGCTTTTATATTGTGCTGTTGCAGTAAGCTGTCTATTGAGTCCCTATGTTGGGGATTTATGTGTTTTTCTAAAAGAATAATCATGGCCTTATGTTGTTTACAAATTGTTGAATGGAGAAAGTTGAAATGCCCTCTGTAGAAATATGTTTGATAAATGCACTTCCAATAATAGCACCACTGCTGAAGGTGCAGGCGCTTACGAAACTGTTTTTATCGTGAATGCCAAAACCAATGAGGGTGGGATGGTTTAGTTGCATGTTATTAATTCGTTTGAAATAATCATCGCTTTGCTGATTGATTGTTTTATTGCTTCCGGTAATGCTGTTGGAAGATACCATATAAATAAAAGCATCTGACTGTTGATCGATTTCCAATACCCTATTTTCTTTTGTTTCAGGAGTTATTAGTAAAATATTGGAAAGGTTATTAGCCTTGCATTTCTCTTTCCAAACTGCCAGAAAATAAGACAATGGCATATCAGGTATTATAATGCCATCCACACCTATTTCGTGGCATTTTTGTATAAAGGAATGTTCGCCATATTGCAGCACGGGGTTGAGATAGCCCATCAATATTATGGGCATTTGGGTAATGGCCCGAATGTCTTTTAGTTGAGTGAACAACAGATTCAGGTTCATACCATTCTGGATGGCCTGCATACTGCTTTGTTGTATCACAGGCCCATCTGCTAACGGATCAGAAAAAGGGAATCCTATTTCTATCATATCTACTCCGGCTTTATCCAATTCTTTTATGATTGAAACGGTATCTTGAAGTTGTGGATATCCTGCGGTAAAATAGACGGATAGAATGTCCTGTTTCTTTTGGAGAAATAATTGTTGAATTCTATTGCTCATTGGTTAAAATATTTTTGATAAGTCATCATGTCTTTGTCTCCTCTTCCCGATAAATTAATGACAACTACATCCTCTTTCTTTAATTTCATTTTAGGTAGATAAGCCAATGCATGTGCAGACTCTAACGCTGGAATAATACCATCTACCCTGGCTAAATGATAAGCTGCATCCAATGCTTCCTTATCTGTCACATTGACAACGATAGCTTTACCTGTATCGTGCAAATAGGCATGTACAGGGCCAATGCCCGGATAATCCAATCCTGCCGAGATGGAATGTGGTTCTGTTATTTGCCCATCATCAGTTTGTATCAGATAGGTTTTGCTTCCGTGTATAATGCCTTTTCTTCCCAACGCAATAGTGGCCGCTGTCTTGCCAGTATGTATGCCTTCTCCGCCTGCCTCTACCGCTATGAGTTTTGTTTTGTTGTTATCAATAAAATGATAAAATGCGCCTATTGCATTGCTGCCTCCACCTACACAGGCTATCACATAATCAGGATGCGCATGGCCTGTTTTTTCTTTCAGTTGATGCATGATTTCTTCACTGATAACAGCTTGAAATTTAGCAACCATATCCGGGTAAGGATGTGGCCCA
>Ga0105048_10003679_pt1 | contig 25103 bp, 23 predicted proteins | sample MAT05_FD_78382 | JGI IMG/M metagenome (GOLD analysis project Ga0105048, IMG submission 78382) | Freshwater microbial communities from Lake Fryxell liftoff mats and glacier meltwater in Antarctica - MAT-05 | ecosystem: Environmental > Aquatic > Freshwater > Ice > Liftoff microbial mat | place... | reverse complement strand
TTTGAAGCAAACAAGGAAATCAACGGCCTTACATTTTGTTCTGTTGGATCTGGTACGCTTGTAAACGGTGTTCAAGTAAGTTATTCCGGTGATGATAGTTATGAGTGGTTTGGTGGTTCAGTTCGCTGCAAATATCTTATTGCTTACAAAGGTACCGATGATGATTTTGATACAGACTTCGGTTACCACGGTGCAGTACAATTTGGCATTGGAGCACGCGATTCTGCCTACTTCGATTTAACGTACGCAGCACCCTCTGGTGCTTCTACTTCAGAAGGTTTTGAAAGCGACAATGACGCAGCAGGTTCAGGCAAATTGCCATACACTACGGCAGTATTTAGCAACATGACTATGGTGGGACCCGTTCCAGTAGGATATAGTTGGAATAAAATGAATTCAACTGCTAAAAATGCATTCCGTCGTGGTGCACGTATCCGCAGAAATTCTCGCCAAAGCATTGTAAATTCAATTTTCACAGGTTACCGCAATACTTTAATGTTGGATGGTGATAGCGTTTTGAAATTCTCAGGCGCAAATACGGGAACATTCCCTACAGATTTTCTTTTCCGCAACAACGTGGTTGTAAATAGCGATTCTGGTTATGTACAATCTTCACCTTGGAAGCGCAGTGCGGATGGCTTGGTAGAAGTGGCTGTAAAAGATTCTTCTAGCCTGTCTGCTTACAAAACTTGGGTAAAGGCAGCAACAAATTCAAACAAAATTAACCCAGTAGCATTTGCAGCAGGTACATTGTTGGTTGACCCTAACAACGCCACCACTCCAGATTTCCGCCCAGTAGCTGCTTCACCTGCATTAGGCATGACAAACTACACCTTCAGCCGCATGGATGAATATGGTAGAATTAACAGCGTAAATACAATTGCTGCAATTAGCGATTACAACGTTTATCCTAACCCAGCAGTTGACAAATTAAACGTGGATTTAATAGCTTCAAACGCATTTACTGCAAACGTAAAAATGATGGATTTAAGTGGCAAAACCATTCGCAACTTCGGTTCGGTGAATATGGTTGCCGGTTCAAATTCAATCGAATCTAGTTTGGTTGGAATTCAAAACGGAATTTACCTTTTCGTAATCAGCGGAAACGGTGCAAATCTTACCACCCGTGTGGTAGTGAATAAATAAACTAAATTATAGTTTTAGTATATTCCCCTTGGGTTTTTTGGCAAAAGGCTGCAGAAATGCAGCCTTTTTTTTTGTATTTTCGCCTACTGTGAATATTCAAGCCATCCAAAAAATATACGAAGCTTCGTCAAACCCAGAAAAAGCGGTTGGAATGCGAAGCTATATGAGAAATCAATATGATTTTTTGGGAATTCAAAAACCCCGTAGGGCAGAAATTTCGAAACCCATTTTGCTGTGGGCAAAAACCGCGGATTGTGAAGATTTGATGACGCTATGCAAAAAGCTATGGGTGCTTCCGCAGAGAGAATACCAATACCTCGCTATGGAAATGATGGTAAAAGGAAAAGCCTGGAAAATGAAAAATGCCATCCCAGTTTTAGAATATTTTTTAACCGAAAAAAGTTGGTGGGATACTGTGGATATGATTGCGGCTAAAATGGTAGGTGGCTATTTCGAATCTTACCCAAAAGAAAAAGACAAATGGCTTGAAAAATGGTGGGGAAGCAACAACTTGTGGTTACAAAGAACTTGTATTGTTTTTCAACTAACCTACAAAGAAAAAACCGACCACGCATTGCTTTTTACATTCTGCGATGAACTAAAAACATCCAAAGAATTTTTTATTCAAAAAGCCATAGGTTGGGCACTGCGCCAATATGCCAGAACCGCACCTAATTTGGTTTTGGAATTTGTAGAAAACCACAATTTAAAACCACTGAGCAAAAGGGAAGCTTTGAAACATTTTTGAAATCCTTACACTCAAATGCACATTTACTATAAAATTCACTTAAGTTTGACTAAAATATACATACTATGAACAAAGTATTAATTCTACTATTTAGCGCATTCGCCCTATCTTCATGCGAAATGGAAGATGAAAAGGATAGGCCCTGTCCCATTGTTGCATCAGAAAAAATACCAGATGAAGTAATGACTGGGTTTAAAACCGAATACCCAGCCGATTCGGTGATTACTTGGTTCAACAAAGACAACAATGGCTACGTTGCGCTATTTAACCATAACAACACAAAAAAGCTTGCTCAGTTTGACAACAAAGGCATTTTTGTGAAAGAAGAGCCTGAGATGGAGCAAGATGGAGAGCACCATGACGATGATGATAAGGGTTGTGATTGCGAAACTGACAAGGACGAAGACGACAAACATTAACTACGCCATGTAAGCAGATAGCGGTTTTTTACTTTGGCCGTTTCTTATTTTAAAATCACCCTTGGATATATTTTAACCGATGAATTGTTTTCGTATGTTTCACTCTTTCGGGTTCACATTGCAATAAATACCTTTTGGTGAAACAAATGTATCCCTATTGTTGCTTGAAACTACGGTAATTGAATTAAAATGAATTTGATAACTACCTTTTGCTTGTAGGGCAAGATTTCGAATCCAATCTTTTGGGATTTTATTTCCAAACAAATGATTTTCGGCGTATAAAAACCCTCCATCTGTTGCTCTATTCAATATTACCGTGGCATTAAAACAAACACAGCGGTAAGCGCCAATTGCCCGCGTATCTTTAAAAACCAACAAATCATTCAAGAAAAAAGTATCTAGTGCAGAATAAACTGAATCATTTCTTAAATTCATTTTCATGCGAACCCTCACTGGCGAAGAACCTGGTGGCAGGGACAATGAGACTAAACCCATTGCTGTGAATGTAAAAAACAACCATTTTCTCTTTTATTTTTATTTTGAATGAATCAATAATAATCGCCTGTATAAAGGAAAAAAAGCCCAGCATATTTTTACTGGGCTTTTCATTGGTTTTCATTTTAGTTAAATTCAATTTGCGAATCGGTTTCCAACCCACACAAACCTGCGGTTTACATATTCTGGGCTGGTAAAACCGGCATTTCCGCTTGGGTTTCCGCCTGTTACGTGAAAATCGCTATAGGCAGCATGTTGGTTTACAAAAGCTGCACCCGTAAAGTTAAAACTAACTGGTGTAAACGAATTGTTCATGGTGTTTTCCACTTGCAATTTAAAAGCCTCGTTTGTAGAATAACACAAGCAAGTAATGGCACCCAATTCTGTTGCAGAGGCTGCTGCCAATTCCAAACTATGTGCTGCGCTTTCGGTTTTTACCACAAAAACCACGGGTCCGAAACATTCTTTGCGCCATTGATCCACGTTGGATGCATCTGTAACCAATACCAGTGGACTTTTCATCCGTGCATCGGGAAATTCAGGGTGAACTACAGTTAAACTATCCAAGGCAACATGCGCCCCAGCTTTCGTGGCATCGACCCTATTTGCGGTTAAATCATTTTGAATGGCACCCAAAGTAAATGCACCTGCTTTGGGGTTTTCCACCAAACCGCGAACAGCATTGGCAATTTTAGCCACCACTTCGTCAAACGATAAATGGCCGGCAGAAGTTTCAATTCCGTCTTTAGATACAAAAATATTTTGCGGTGCGGTGCACATTTGTCCACTATACAAACAGGCAGAAAAAGCAATATTTCCAACCACAGGATCTATATCCGCAGCACTTTCCAAAATCACAGAATTGACACCTGCTTTTTCGGTAAAAGTAATTTTACCATGCAAACCTTCTAAATAATCACCAAAAGCAGAGCCTCCAGTATAATCAATCAATTTCACATCTGCATGCTCTGCCAATTGCTTGGTAATTGGATTTTCCAGCGTATCAGAGGCCAATTGAACGGTATTTGCAGCATAGCCTGCAGCAACCAAAGCATTTTGGATTTCAGCAACCACAATGGCAATGGGTAAAACTGCTTTTGGATGTGGCTTTACAATGGCAGTGTTGCCCGCCATCAAATCGGCAAACAACCCAGGCACTGTGTTCCAAGTTGGAAAGGTGCTACACCCAACCACCAATGCAATACCGCGTGGAATGGTTTTGTAATTTTTGCGCAATTTCAATTCAAATTTCCCCATTGGTTTTACCCAATCCACATCGGTTTCAAAACGGGTAAGTTCTTCATAGGCAAGAGAAATAACTTCCAAGGCACGGTCATTGGCGTGAGGGCCACTGGCTTGAAAACTCATCACAAAACTTTGTCCGGTTGTATGCATAGTGGCATACGCGATTTCAAAAAAGCGTTTGCTAATTCGATCCAAAGCATCCACCAAAACTTCCGCCCGTTGATCCGCTGTGGTTGCAGCCCAAGCAGGTGCCGCTTCTTTGGCGTACTTAATCAAATCTGCAACGGTATAATGGGCGTATCGAATCCCCAAACCCACCATCATGTAGGGCGAAATTTCTTGGCCTACCCTATTTGAATGTGGATTTTCTTGCACTTCATTATAATCTGTATTTAGTTTTTTCTGAAAAGCTTCCAATCCTTCTTTCCCTGCATCTTCTCCGTATTCTTTTGGATTTTCGGGATAAGCTGCAAAAAATTGACGGTTTTTTTGTGCCGCAATGGCATTTTGAATAAGTTCTTGAGATTTTATGGTCATGTTTAATTTTCTTCTAAAGGTGCGTGTAATCGGTGCAACAAACGATGCACCAAAGGTGCAAAAATAACGCCTACTGCGGTAAGGAATGCTACCCCACTATAAATGCTATACAGTGTTGCAAAAATTTTAGCATCATCGTCTAACAACTCTGCCACGGGGCCCATTCCCGCACAAATCATGCTTGCGTTGTAAAATGAATCTATCCAACCTAAATGGCCATAATGTTTATAACCAACAGCACCGATGAGCAAGGAAATAAAAATAAAGGTTGCTCCGAACAAAAAATACTTGGCCAACCGTTTTGTAAATTTCTTCTTAGATAAAACGGGTTCGCTTTTATGTTCAAATCGATTGGGCATTTTTTTTAAGCTTGGCCGGTTTGACCGCCAAAATTCAATGGAAATCCACCATGGGTCATTTCATCTATGGGAATTTCACCGAAAACTTCTTCAAACTTTGCTATATTTTCATTCAAAGCCATCAACAATCTTTTGGCATGTTGCGGAGCTAAAATAATTCGGCTCTTTACCCTGCCTTTGGGTATTCCTGGCATCAAACGCACAAAATCCAAAATAAATTCTGCATTGCTGTGTGTAATAATGGCAAGATTTGAATAGGTGCCTTCTGCAACATCTTCGCCCAATTCTATATCCAATTGTTGGCCTAATGGTTCGTTATTATCTGACATAATTATATTGGGTGCAAAATTACCAAACATTTATGACTTTTGAAATTAAACTATTTGCTTAACTTTGTGTCTAATACAAAATGACAAAAATTTCTCAATTGGCTCTTGGGCTCTTATTTTCTTGCACCGGCATAAGTGCTTATGGACAAACACCCAACTGGGCGCAAAACATTGCACCTATCATTTACACAAACTGCGGTGGCTGTCATATTCCTGGGGCGCTTTCTTCTGCAAACTTTGTGGGTTTTGCAAATACCAAAAGCTACGGCATTCAAATAAAGAACAGAACCCAAGACCGCAGCATGCCGCCTTGGCCTGCAAATCCTGAATACAAAAGATATGCCCACGAGAAAATATTGAGTGGCAATGAAATTAAAATGATTGCGGATTGGGTTGACAACGGAATGCCCGCAGGTGATACATCAAAAGCTCCAATGGCGCCTACTTTGCAAAAAGGATCTACCATGGTAAACCCCAGTTTAAGTCTAAAAATGCCGAACTACACAGCAACTACAACTGATGATGAATACCGCTGTTTTGTTATGCCTACAGGTTTAACCACAGATCAATACTTGACCCAAATTGAAGTAATTCCGGGCAACCTTAAAGCAGTTCACCATGTTTTGGTTTTTCACGACACCAGCAGCATTCCTAGCAACTTGGACAAAGCAGACTCAAACCCAGGCTATTTAAATTTTGGTGGAACTGGATCAAATACGAGTGTTTTAATTGGTGTATGGGTTCCGGGACAAGAATCATTTGTAATGCCTACAGGTGCAGGAATTAAAATAGAAAAGAAAGGATATATCATTTTTCAAGTGCATTATCCCAAAGGATTGGTGGCCCAACTGGATAGCTCGAAAGTATTTTTGAAATTATCCCCTGGTCCTTTGCGCGAAGTATTTATTTCTGCACCTATTAGTCATGGCGCAACTTTAACCAATGGACCTTTGTACATTCCAGCGAACACGACCAAAACATTCTACTCCAATTACAATGTGCCAACCAATGTGTCCGTTTTTGCTGTGGCTCCGCACATGCACCTTATTGGCAAAAGCATAAAAGCCTATGGAGTGCTTGGCACAGACACTACCCCGTATGTAGAAATTCCAAATTGGGATTTTCATTGGCAGCGCACCTACGTTTTTCCAAAAATTCAAAAAATACCCGTGGGCACAAAAATAAAAGGCGAAGGATTTTACGACAATACAGCCGACAATGACGAAAACCCGAGTAGCCCCCCTAAAAATGTAAGCGTAGGTGAAAGAACAACGGACGAAATGATGTTGATTTACTTTTGGTATATGATCTATCAGGCTGGCGACGAGAATGTAATTATTGATACCAGTTCTCAGAAAAAATTGGAAGTGACTGCAAGTATAAAATCTGCGTTTAATGGCATTGCGAAAGTTTACCCGAATCCAGCAGGAGAGCAAATTACGTTGAATCTTGGCACAGATCAGTCGCCTATTGAATTTATAGGAGTTTATTCTACAGATGGAAGAGAAATAACTGCCCTTAAGGATTTAAACACACTGCATGCGTTTGATATTTCTGCCCTCAGCCAAGGAATGTATTTTTTGAGAATGCGGACTGCGAAACAAAATTATTCCTGCCGATTTATAAAGGAATAATTTACTTTTTATTGGCAGCAATGATGCTAATTTCCACCAATGCATCTTTAGGGAGTCTAGAAACCTCTACTGTTTCGCGGGCGGGAAAATCAACGGTAAAAAAACTGCCATAGATTTCATTCACTTTGGAAAAATCATTCATACTTTTGAGGAATATGGTTGTTTTAACCACATGGGAAAATTCAAGACCCGAAGCCTGAAGCAAGGCCTGGATATTCTTCATAACCTGTTTGGTCTGGCCTTCTATAGTGCTGTCTGCCATTTGGCCAGAAACAGGGTCTAGTGCAATTTGTCCTGAAAAATACCAGGTGTTGCCAGCACGAACACCTTGGCTATATGGGCCGATGGGTTCAGGTGCATTTTTCGTATATATGGTTTCTCTATTCATAGATGTATTACTTTTGCCACCGCATGCAAATAGGGATAACAGGATCAGAAGACCGATTAAACGCGTGGAAGCTATTGAACGGCGAAAATACGAATTGGACATGGGTGCAAGATAGCAAATCTGCAAAAATTTTCGATTTATTTATTGACCTTAATTTCGATTTCAATCCAGAAAACATCCAAGATTATTCTAAAAACACCCAAACCATTTTCCTATTATCTGCGGTAAACTCAACGCCAGAGCAAGCATTGTTAAATTCGGGATTGAAGTATCAGGGCGAAAATTTCTTCGGCATCAATGCCATTCCCACTTTTTTGGAAAGAAAAACCATTGAATACAGCAATCCTTTTCAATTGAATGAAGAGATTGTGCAAAATGCCATTCAACCCTTAATTTGGGATAAATTGGAAAAGGTAAACAGCCGCATTGGTATGATTACTCCAAGAATTGTTTTCATGATCATAAACGAAGCTTACTATACTTTTCAAGAAGGCACTGCTGCTAAGGAAGACATAGACATTGCCATGAAACTGGGCACCAATTACCCAAAAGGCCCATTCGAATGGTGCAAACAAGCTGGTTTGGACAATGTCTATAAAACCTTATATGCCATTTACGAAGACACAAAAGATGAACGATATAAAATCTGTCCTGCTTTAAAGTCTGAATGGATACAAAGTCAAATTTGATTTTGTAGAAACTGAGCTTGGTTTATTTTGTAAAGCAAGTGGGGGCTTAGCCAATGTCCATCCTCAATATTTGGATGGTTAAACTCTGCTACCTTTTCCATCCCAATTTTTTTCATCACATTTTCGGACGGTACATTTTGTTTTGCTGTCCAAGAATAGATTTCTCCAAATCCACATTCGTTGATTGCAAAATCTAATGAGGCGAAAGCAGCTTCAGTTGCATAGCCATTTCCCCAAGCACTTTTTTTTAAGTGCCAACCAATTTCAATGCATGGCGTAAAATTCAAATTCAAATCCGTCAATGTAATGCCTACCATTCCAATAAATTTACCAGTTTTTAAAACATCCAACGCCCAAAATCCAAAACCATTTAAATTTATTTTTTTTCGCATACTTTGAATCACTTTGTCTGATTCTGCGCGACTAAGCAATCCTGGAAAATATTTACGCACTTCTTCATCAGCATTTAATTCCGCAAATGGCTCAAAATCTGAATCTTTCCATTGCCTTAAACCCAATCTAATTGTTTTTATTAAATACTCCATAAGCTTAAATTTCGAAGTGCAATATATGTTTTGGAACCCTATAAATATACAATGCGCATATTGTTTATCATAAGCAATTTAAAAACAACCGGTTATAATGCTAAGTGCTGTTTACTAATTTTGCAATCTATTTGATAGATATTCAATTTATAGACTCCCCCGCCCCCGCGGCGGCGGCGGGGGGAGGCGAGCTGGAGGAGTTAAGCATTATTAATAAAACAAAAAATCACCAAAAAAGGGTTTGGCAGCTTTTTTGCCGTTTCGCAAAAATGATTACAAACACCCAAAACCAAATCTACCATAATTGGTTTAATTAAATAGCCAATATCTGTCTAAAAAAACAATTGTGGAATAACCTGTGAACAATTATTACAATGATTTAATCCATAATTTGATTTAAACATTCCATCTTTGACCCACGCACTTTTCACTATGGCAGCAAAACGCAATTTAAAAGAGAATCAAACCAAAATTTTTGTTTTAGACACATCAGTAATTCTTTATGACCACAATGCAATTCTCAATTTTGAGGACAACGATGTTGCCATACCTATAACTGTATTGGAGGAACTTGACAATTTCAAGAAAGGAAACGACACTTTAAATTTTGAAGCCCGGGAGTTTATCCGGTTTATCGATAAGCTCTCGGAAGGCACAGCATTGAACCATTGGATTTCACTTGAAAATGGCAGTCATTCGAAATTTTCTGTAATCATGGATGAAACCTCGAAAGTGGATGCTGAATCTGTATTCAACGGAAAAAAGGCCGATCATAAAATTTTGAATGCAGCCATGCATATGCAAGAACAATATCCCAATCGGAATATTATCTTGGTAACAAAAGATGTAAATTTAAGATTAAAAGCGCGATCCTTAAATATTGCTGCAGAAGACTATGAAACGGGTAAAATAAAAAATGTGGATGGCTTGTACAAAGGCATCACACTTGCAGAACTTCCCAGCAGCGAGCCTATTGATTTGTTGCATGAAAACGGCGTATTATTGGCAAAAAATATTATTGACAACCCTGTTTCCAATCATTATTATATTTTAAAAAACCATAAAAGTTCAACCCTTGCATATTACAATCCGGAATCTCATTTTCTTGAAAAAGTTGAAAAACGGTCAGCATATGGAATTAAACCCAAGAATGCAGAACAAGCATTTGCAATGCACGCTTTGCTCAATGAAAATATCAAATTGGTTACAATTCAGGGAGTGGCTGGAACAGGAAAAACCTTAATTGCATTGGCTTGTGCATTGGAAAACAAAAGCCAGTTTCGTCAAATTTATTTGGCAAGACCTATCATACCCCTGAACAACAAAGACATCGGTTTTTTGCCCGGTGATATGAAAGCCAAGATCAATCCTTATATGGAACCTTTATGGGATAATCTAAAATTTATTCAAAGTCAGTTTGCTGAAAACTCCAAAGAAAATATTCGAATAAAGGATATGGTGGAGAATGAAAAATTGGTGGTAACCCCATTGGCATATATTAGAGGAAGAAGTTTAAGCAATATTATGTTTATTGTAGATGAAGCACAGAATTTAACCCCATTGGAAATAAAAACCATTATTACCCGCGCTGGAGAAGGCACCAAAATTGTATTTACTGGAGACATCAACCAAATCGATACGCCTTATTTAGATGCCCAGTCAAATGGCCTAAGTTATTTAATTGACAGAATGAAAAATCAAACCCTTTATGCCCATACAACGCTTGAAAAAGGGGAAAGAAGTGCATTGGCCAATCTTGCAAATATTTTATTATAGAAATCTTATAAGTTATCGTTTTTAATTACATTTGAAAAATAAAATTCAACAGCCATGTTCGACCAATTATTAGACACATTCAAATCAAACCTTAGCGAACAGTTGCAAGGTGATGAAAACTTAGCCGGTGCAAACCATGATGAAGTAGCAAACGAAGCTTCTAACAGTATTGTAGACTCACTAACCAATATGGTAAAAAATGGTGATTATTCAGCCGTTCAAGAAATGTTTAGTGGGCAACAATCTGATCCAGACGCATTATCAGCAAGCCCTATGAACGCAGGATTGGTTGAAAATTTAATGCAAAAATTTGGGTTAGACTCTGCTGCTGCAAGCGGATTGGTTGCCAAAATTATGCCAACAGTGATGAACTTATTCAATAAAAATGTAGGTCAAGCCCAACAATCTGGTGGTTTTGATATCAGCAGCATAATATCCTCATTTACTGGCGGCAATGCAGGCGGCGGCATCAGTGATATTATCAGCCAATTTACTGGCGGTGGAAATACATCTAATAACCCACAACAAGGTGGTGGTGGAATTATGGATACCATCAAAGGATTGTTCAGTTGATTTAATTATCACAAAAAAACGCGTTCAAATTTTGAACGCGTTTTTTTTTTGCCCCATTCCCTAATATTATAAACATAAAAGATTATTTTTTTTATTTCAACATCAACACATTCTTATTTAACAAAAATACATTTATTGAGATTTTGGCGGTCTGCATTTTGCAGACCGCCATCAATCTATCTCAATACTAACAAATCAAATAGTTCCAAGCACGCACAACATGGTGGTAAAATTAAATTTGGAGTTCTTACAACCACCTAACTAACTACTGAATAATTAGAATTAAAAACCACATTCCATTTGAAAAAACCATATATTTTATGCTAAGCTTGGAGTCAATTGATATTCTTTTTATTCTGTTTGTCTATTTATTTTTGAATGCTTAATTTAACGGTTACTTCCCCTGTATTTCTTTTAATTTTCAAGATGTACATGCCGGACGAAATGGCATCCACTTCCAAAGAATTCACACCCTGATTTAAGTTCCAGGTTGCCATTTTCAATCCCGCCAAAGAATACAATTCTGCAGTAGCTCCAATCTGTATTTTTTCATTCAACTTAACCACAAACTTTCCGTTGGATGGATTAGGATATACGCTTATATTGTCTGCGTTTAATCCATTTATGGAAACTCGGTTCATCACCACAGTTTTCGTTTTTGAGCACATGCAATCTCCATTGGCAAATTTTGCATTCATGGTTACTTTATATTCTTTGTCAAAATTAAAATCCACCATTGCGGAATCCCCTTTTATGGAACCGTTATCAGAAATTGCCCAGGTGTATATAACGCCTTTTTGAGCTCCTACAATTCCTTTATCATCCATAGGTTTAAATTTCATACCACGGAAGCCAAAAGCATAATCGGTATTTTCCATAAAATCGCAGGTTTTGGGTTTCTCAATCACAGAAATAGAGGTAATAAATGAATCGGAGCAACCTCCATCAATTGAAGCTTTTAAGGTAACAAAATAAGTAGTGGCGATTGCGTCTGAATATGTTTTTATTGGATTGCTTTGGGTTGAAAACGTATTGTCGCCAAAATTCCAACTATAACTTACAATTCCTTGAGGAAAGCTGGTCAAATTTTGGAAATTAATAGGAGAACCTGCACATGCATTATTTGCCTTGAAAGTAACCACCGGCTTAATCCCAACCATTATCACTTTTTCAACCAACGCAGCGCATCCATTGTCTAGAATTACTTTAAGGCTCACATTTTTAGGTCCGATACTATTCCAAATAACTTTCGGTGATTTTTCAATGGATTGACTTATTCCAGAAAAACTCCATTCATAATTTGCAACAGAACTAGGGACGTCCAAAGTTAAATTTAAAAAATCGACCTCAGTGTTTGCACAATTTTGTCCGCTTGTAAAACTTGGCTTAGGAGATTCTTTTACAAAAACTACTTTCGAAAAACTGTCGATGCATCCAAACTCTGAAATCGCATAAAGTTTAACCAATTTGTTTCCGTTTCCCAAAAATTGATGTTTTGGTGATTCAATCGTAGAAATTATTCCATCTCCAAAATTCCAGTAAGATCCAATTTCTCCAGATTTGTATTCACTGGTATTGTTAAATTCGAATTCCTCATTGTCGCATTTTCCCTTTAATTGATCAAACTTTGCGACGGGTTTTTCGAACTGGTAAACGCGCTGAGAAATTTCGCTTGCGCAACCATTTAATGTTGCACTTAATGTAACAATGTAACTGCCTGGCTTGGAATATTTCTTTTTAGGGTTCATTTGAGTTGAAGTAGTTCCATCGCCCATAGCCCAAAGCATGGCAGAATTCACCGGAGTAGTTAGGTTCTTGAAAACAACGTCTTGTCCAGAACAAGCATTCACTTTAGAAAAGTTTACAGTTGGAACTGGGCTTATTTCTACGATGGAAGTGTCAAAAGAACTAAAACCATAAGGATTGGTTTTGGCCTCCAGAATAACTGTGTATTTTCCACTCCCAAGAAATTGAAACACGGGTTCAGCCGCAAAGCTAGTGTCTTCCGCTTTTCCAGTTCCAAAACTCCATCTGTAATCAATGAATCCACTCTTCACTTTGCTCATGTTTTCCAATAGCGTAAATTCACCATCGCAAATTTTACTTGGAAATTTAAAATCTGGAACCACCAAAGGATTTACCAATACCCTTCTTTTGATGACCGTGTCGCAGCCGTTGAGCAGGTCGCTATACTTCACACACACAAACACAGAACTGTCTTCCAAATTGAGGTCCTTTGTTTTCCAAACTACTGACAAATTATTGCCCGATGCGGGTGCATTTAATATTACTTCCGAAACAGGGCGAATATTACCACCCGCAGTTTGTACAAATGCAGAAGCTGACCATTTGCTATTGTAATCTGCATTTGAATAAGCAATTGGAGAAGTCATTTCGTATGCAACAGATTCATTGGCAACCGTCACATCAAAGGGTTTATTAGATCGATATATTGTTCGCGTTGTTACCGATGTTAATGGACTCATTTTCGCCCCCCCAGGCGATTTTCTTACTTTTACCAAATAAATCTGACTGTCATTGCTAATTATGTCGTCAGGCATATCAATGTAAACAGCCAATCTTAAATTCCCGGAATTTTTAAATAAAATAGGAGATTTAAACGCATAAGTTATTGTTTGACCGGGTAAGATTATTTGATTTACAATTTCGCGAATCTCTCTTTTGCCGTTTATACTCGCAGATACAGCAAAATTCCTTGCCGTATCGGAAAAATTGTTTTTAATGGTTATTCTTAGATTTTCTGAATAACCTGTGCATGGCGTAGTTCCGCCATTGTAAGCTACAGCGGTGTTTTGAAGATCCATTATATTGCGCACTGCTCCTCTATCACATTGTATTTTATTGCGATTGTTTGTTGTTATGTCAGACGCAACAGCCGTATCCTCATTGACGTTGTTTTGAGTTATAAAATTATCAGTTCTAAAATCCAAAGTAGATACATTTTTAAAAAAGGGCCTACCGAATGCTTCTCCCATCATATCACCTAAACCGGAAGCAGCCCAGTCTTTGAATGTGTTTTTAGTTCCCATAAGTGGATTGTACCAATATTGAATCGTAAAATTACTTACCCCATATAAATTGCGATTGAAAACGGGCATATTGGTGGTAGAACCACCATAATAAACTGGATAAACAACATAAGAATTGGTTGTGTTTATGATATTCCCATCAATGATTGTCTTCCCATTTCCAAAACCAAATATTCCATAGGTATTGTGAAATGCATTGCCGCCGCCCGTGGTTGTCAGATTGATTGTATTTTGCCTAAAAACCAAAGTATTGGTAGATGTATTGTGATAAAAACCGTAGGTATTGGTAGCACCACCGCAATTCGAAACAATGTTATTGGCAAACAAATGATCGGCTCCACTGGTTTGTGACCGAAGCGCAAATACAGATCCACTGGTAGAAACTTGGGATAAATTCAAAACCCAATTGCGTTGAACATCCATATTCCCATTGGCAGCAAATAACCCATACACTATATGATTTGTGGTAGGAGCTTGTGAAATATTATCCCTGATAATATTGTCATATATTCTATTTTTAGTTCCGCCTACAGAAAATAAATAAATTCCATAATAGGTGCCAAAAGGCCTGTTATTGATAATTGTATTTTTTAAAACGTCCTTTTTTACCCCAAAAATACAATACAACGAAAATACGTTTGAATTTGCGTTGTTTCGAATATTCTCAATGAAGTTTAATTCAATCCTTCCATTGTTACTATATCCTTCATAAATTCCTTGTCCCGATGTTGCTGAGGTGATATTTAACAACCGATTGGCTTTGATTGAAAATGGATTGCTTGTGGTTCCAAACCAATACCAAACATACATTCCATGCATGGATGCATTGGAAGAAACTGCAACTGAACCCGCAAAAGGCAAATCATGAATGTAATTGCTATCTGCTCTAATAACTCTGCCAGTTGCATAATTGTAATAACTGTTGATTCCGCCAGAAGTAATACTTGGCAATCCAGCGCTTACGTTGGCTCTGGAAATATCATTGCCCGCGATAACCGTTCCGTTGGTATAGTATGTGTTAATACCCCAAAAGAAAAAGTTTTGAATTGTATTTTGTAAAAAAGAATTATTGCTTGCGGTTGTGGTATATGTAGAAATATTCTGAACCTCAAAAATACCATAGGCCGGACCTGGGCTATTTGAATTGGTAGTTCGCATAAGGTTATTTCTAATAATGTTAGAGAAACCGTTGGTTCCTCCACCAGAAGTAACACCTGTGATTGAAGTAACAGATGAAAAAGCAACATACGCGCCTCCAGCAGTTGTGCTTCCAGTGGCCAATGCGCTAAATTCAATCGTACAATTTTGAATAATATTGTTGTCTGCAGCATTGGCAAACCGAATTCCTTGAACATTGGTAACTGTACCTGTATTCCGAATAGTTAAGGCAGAAATTCGGATAAAATCAGCACCATTTAACAATATAGTAGCTGGGGTTGCAGAAGTACCTGCGAAAGCTACAAAATTAGAATTCCCATTGATTGTAATGGTGTTTGTAGAAGATACTCCAGTAATTACCGGAAACTGAACCGCAACCGTTTCTGTCAAACTACTTTGCACATTTACGGTAACTGCGCCAGTTACACCACCCGTAAATGCTGGCCCAGCATCTGCGCGTGAGACACCTTGAAGCGATTGCCACAGCGACTGCCAACTTCGAAAATTGGAGGAAGATGCGGCATTTGCAGCGTCAATGCTGTAAGTTCCAGACATCTGAGCTTTCACTCCCATCGATGATATAAGAACTGCATATAATAACAAATTCTTTTTCAAGTAAGCAAGTGGTTGTGTGATTTTTTGTAGTTTTCTATTCATACGCTTTATTATTAGTTATGCAAATTAAGAATTTTGAAAACGCTAACTATCAATATATTGATGTATTCTATCCATACCTTTAGGGAAATAACCCATAGGTCAATAGCATATAGGGTGAAGCGATTTCAATGTTTCACTTATCACTTATTTCAATAAGGTAAAAGTACTTTTTTACAGTTTCAAAAATCACACTCGGCAGATAGCCTAAAAGCACATTACCACTGCCCTGTTCTAAGCATAACCAAAGTGCACGCTTCTATAGGCTCAATACCCTGCGATTCTAGCATTGCCTCAAATTCAGGATTCTCTGTTCCAGGATTAAAAACTACACGTGTGGGTTTTAACTTTAATATTTTATCAATATAAGGTGCTTGATTTAATTTATTTAAATACAAGGTTACTGTATCAAATTTTAAATCCCCAGGAAATTCCTTTTTTATTTCCAAATTTCCAATTTTTCCCGCATGATTGCCCAACAAATAAATTTCATGGTGATAATCCAACAACATATTGGCCGCCATATTAGAATATCTATCTTTTTTGGGGCTGGCACCCATTACAAGCACTTTTTCTTTATTCATTTCTTTATATTAATTAGAACAACTTTGGTCTACCAAAATCAACTTAGAAACATCAAATCCTTTTTCTTTGGCAATTTGCAAAAACGATTTATACTGCACTTTTTCCATCTGTTTAGACTTTGACAAAATCCACAAATACTTTCGTGAAGGATCGCCCACAAGCGCAGACATATAAATACTATCCAACGCCAAAATCCAATAATTGCCTGCGAACGGCCAAAAAAATTGCACTTTCAATTTTGCATTTTCCGCTTTATTTGGGACCCAAGCCTGTCCTTTTATTTCCTTGCGAACTTTGCCTTTCTTAAAACCTGCATTTACCACATCTATTTTGCCATCTTTTCTGAGACTATATGTTGCAGAAACGCAATTCAAACTTTTTTCAAACGAATTTGGCAAACGCGCGATTTCGAACCAAGTTCCAGCATATTTTGTGATATCCACTTTTCCAACAGTTAGCAATTTTTTTTCCTCGCCACAACCAAATAATGAAACCATACTCAGTATGACGAAGATAAGTTTTATTCCAAGGGTATTTCTCATTTACTATTCCCTTACAATACCAATTTTCTTACCACGCATTTCTGTAAATCTACCAACCAAGTAAACCATAGTATTAGCCGTATCTGCAATCTGTTCAAATTCCTTCCTAAAACTTGGAGCTACTGCAATTAAAAGGCCACCGCTGGTTTGTGGATCGCATAAGTTCACCATTTCCATACCTTCAACACCTTCAGTTTCCGATTCACAAGCATTCCAGTTCTTCCACGTATTGTCCGGAAAAACGTATTCTGCAATGTACTTTTCAACACCTTCAATCAGTGGTATTTTTTGAATATTAATTTCTGCAGAAATGCCGCTGCCTTTGCACATTTCTAACAAATGGCCTAAAAAACCAAAGCCTGTTACATCTGTCATAGCATGAATAGATTTATATTGACCCAAGACCTCACCCAAAACATTTAAATCGCAAGCAATTTCAATTAATTTTTTGTAATCTGCAGTGCTTATTTTTTCGCGTTTTATGGCCGTAGAAAGTACACCTATTCCCAAAGGTTTGGTTAAATAAATCAAATCGCCTTCCTCTGCTGTGTTGTTTCTTTTAATATTTTTCGCATCACAAATTCCATTCACGGTTAACCCAAAAATGGGTTCTTTTACAGCAATGCTATGACCACCAGCAATTACAATTCCCGCTTTTTCACAGATACTCTTTGCGCCTTCCATCACCTTCGCCGCCATATCTGTTCCTAGCTCATCCACAGGCCAACCCAGTAAGGCATTTGCAAACAAGGGTTTTGCACCCATGGCATAAACATCGGAGATGGCATTGGCCGCAGCAATTCTGCCAAAATCATAGGGGTCATCTACAATCGCCGTAAAAAAATCAACTGTGCTTACCAATGCATTTCCATCGGGCAATTGATATACGCAGGCATCGTCCATTGCACTATTTCCTACCAACAATTTCTCGTCTATTTGTGCCCAATTTCCACTTTTAGAAATAATCTCTGATAACACAGTCGGCGATATTTTACATCCACATCCGCTGCTGCTACTATATTGGGTCAATCGCTTTATTTCTGCTTCAGTTCCCTTGTTCATATTTAAGAAAATACTTGTTTAATTCCCCAAAATTCAAATTGTCAATGTTTATTTCCTGGCGTTTGTCTTTTTCCAATTTATCCACCGAATGGTTATACCCTTTGTCGTAATATTCCATTAAGATAGGAATCCAAATTGCATTTTCTCCCTTTTCTATTGCATCCACCGCTTGCCTCATCCGCAAATTCCCCAAACGCTTTTCCAATTTTTTTGTTGCCTCAATTAATTCATTTTTGGGCAAATTGGCATACTCTTTTTCAATATTTTCATATCGATTTTCAGAAGACAATGTTAAATTTAAAAATGGCGATTCCACCATGCAGTTTTTAAACTCCAATGGCAATATCACTTTACCAATCAACTGACTTTCATTTTCAACCCAAATGGGTTTTTGCAAATCCATTTTCCATATTTCTTCTGCCATTAAATTTTCAAAATGTTCAATGAAAGGTTGCTCAGGCATCCCTATTCCCCCATAAGTTGAGCCTTTGTGATTGGCCAATCCCTCCAAATCAAGCACTTGAAACCCTTCCAACTTCATGCAGTTTAAAATCACGGTTTTACCACAACCCGTTGCGCCGCCCATTACAATCAATCGCAATTTTGACCTTACAGTTTCATAGGTTTTGGTACGATAGTTTTTATACCCGCCCGTAATTCTACATACATCCAAACCTGCCATTTTCAACAACCATGTAAATATCTCACTCCGCATGCCACCTCGCCAACAATAAACCATTACTTTCCTGCCATTTGCCAGAGTTCCCGCCTCTTTCATCATTTCATGAAACTTCGGACCAGCCAACTCAAAACCCCTCAAAACCGCTTTTTCTTTGCCTATTTGTTTGTATAGGGTACCTACTTCTTTTCTTTCTTCATCGTTTAAGACTGGAATGTTAAAAGCACCGCAAATATGTCCCTGCAAAAATTCACTTTCACTGCGTACATCTATTAAAAAATAGTCGTCTCTTTTTGTTAAATAGTCTTCAATGCTTTGGGATGGAATCATTCTATTTTTTTACTTTATCGTGAATAGCCGTAACCACTTTGATGCCGTCTAAAGCAGCACTCATAATTCCACCGGCGTAACCCGAACCTTCAGCACACGGGTACAAATTAGACAATTGCGTATGACTCAAGGTTACTTTGTCTCTTGGTATTTTAACTGGGCTGCTGCTGCGACTTTCTACGCCAACCAAAATTGCCTCATTGGTTCTAAATCCATGCAATTTTTTTCCCAAAACCACCAATGCTTGTCGAATTCTTTCGCCTACTTCAAAACTTAAAACTTCATCTATTTCCCTAGATTTTATGCCAGGGATATAGGAACATTCTGGCAAATTATTGCTGAATTTATTTTGAATAAAATCTTCGATTCTCTGCGCCGGAGCTGTTAAATCTTTGTTTGTTTCAAAAGCTTTCTGCTCCCAAAAAGATTGATATTTCATGGCTTTTAATGGTCCATATTTATCAAATTTTACAAAATCTTTGTCGTCCACGGCAACCACAAATCCACTGTTTGCAAATTTACCGTTACGCTTGCTTGGACTCCAACCATTTACCACAATTTCACCTGCAGCAGTTGCCGCAGGGGCAATTATTCCCCCCGGACACATACAAAAAGAGAATACACCCCTACCCTGTATTTGTTCCACCAAAGCATAACTCGAGGGTGGCAAAAACGAATCGGTTCTCTCACATTTATATTGAATTTTATCAATCAATTCCTGTGGATGTTCCATGCGAACCCCGATGGCAAATGGCTTTGCTTCAATAAGTATGTTCTCGCGATGAAACAATTTAAAAATGTCCCTTGCGGAATGGCCCGTTGCCAATACAACCTCATTAACCTTAATTTTTTCGCTATCGTTTACGATTAAATGCTGAATTTTTTCACCGTCTTTGGTTAAACCAGTAACCTTTTTTTCAAAATGAATTTCGCCACCGCATTGAATAATGGCATTTCGCATATTCTCAATAATGGCTGGCAATTTATTGGTTCCAATGTGTGGGTGTGCTTCCCAAATAATATTCTCTGCTGCACCATATTCTACAAAAGTTTGCAATACCTTTTGCACGGGTCCTCTTTTGTCGCTTCGTGTGTATAATTTACCGTCGGAATAAGTGCCTGCACCCCCTTCTCCATAGCAGTAATTGCTCTCTGGGTTTACTTGGTGACTGCGGTTCAACTCAGCCAAATCGCGCCTCCGTTCTTTTACATTTTTCCCCCGTTCAAAAATTACTGGTTTAAAACCCAATTCTATGCACTGCAAAGCGGCAAAAATACCCGCTGGACCAAAACCCACAATATGGATTTCAGGAAAATTGGTGGCGTTTTTTAACTTAAAACCTAGATCCGTTTTTACAATTTCTGAACTAGAAAAAACCTCAAATCTATAAATATAAAATGGATTTCTACTCCTGGCATCGAGGCTCCTTCTCAATAAAATTGCACTGCCATTTTGTAAGCCAGAATGCTGAATTGCTTCGGCTTTTAGTTCTTCAATATCTTGGCTATCATTTGGATAAACCCGAATTTCAATTTTCTCAGACATGCCTTAAATATTTAATCCAAGAAAAAAGTTTGCGTCTTTTTAAATAATTTGGATCCTCTTCATTTTGATAAGCTTCCATTTCGAATGAAATAGACAAATAGGCTTTTTGTTTATCCCTTTTTTTAGACAATAAATAAAAATATTCAAAGGTGTACCAAATAAAAAATGGAATTAAAAACATTTCCAATTGCTGGCGAAAATGAATTTTTTCATGCCTAATAATTTCTCCGCCCAATTCTTCTTTGGAAATCCGTGAAACAATAAATGGCCACACGGCCATCGCCGTAAATCGCTTACTCCCAAAAGTAAGCATCGAAAACAATATGGGGCTGTAAATAAAGATTCGACGAAATTACGACGAATAAACCAAAGTAATCCCTTAAATTTTTACACTCAAGCCAAAGAAAAAGCCATTTTGCAAGTATTTGGAATACGTGCTTTCGGATTTTGGAGTCCTGCGGTATTGTACTTCTAGCGCTAATCTAGAACCAAGTGTTTTATTAAATCCTGCGGCATAGAAAAAAGATTTCTCCGTAGGCGTGGCACTTCTACCTTGCGAAATAACTGCAGATCCAGCCAAACCTCCCTCGGCATAAAACCCAAAAGGAAGCTTTGCATGCAAAAATCCACCGATAGATCCTGCGTCAAAATTATTATATTGGCCAAGAACATTAATTACAGAAACTTCTCCACCCATACCCAGCCAATTGGTTAAATAATAGGTACTACGCCCTGTAGCTTGATAATGGGAAACCCCATTGTAATTTCCGAAGCCTGCCAAACCAGAAAAAACAATATGCTTTTTCATACTATGCCATGCCGCATAGGTGGGGCTGGTGACCATAAATGCAATTGCAATAACGATTAGCTGCTTTTTCATAACTTTATAACGATTGGGTTTATTATTTTGTTTCAAATATAAGGCCAAACTTATGAATTCTAATTTTTATGGGGTCAAAAAGCTTTCTTATCTTTGCCCCGCATGTCAGAAATAGTCGTTAGCGGAATCAGGCCCACAGGCAAATTGCACCTAGGCAATTACTTTGGTGCGGTTCAGAATTTTTTAAAATTGCAGGAAACCCAAACTTGCTATTTCTTTATTGCTGACTACCACTCCCTAACCACTCACCCTACTCCTGTCGACTTGAGCAGCAGTGTTTATCGTGTTTTGGCGGAGAATTTAGCTTTGGGTTTAGATCCAGAAAAATGCACCTTATATATTCAAAGTGATTTACCTGAGACCGCAGAATTGTATTTGTTTTTAAACATGAATGCCTATAAAGGCGAACTAGAAAGGGCGGCAAGTTTCAAAGAAAAAGTCAGGTCTCACCCAGACAATGTGAATGCAGGTTTGCTTACATACCCTGTGCTGATGGCGGCAGACATCCTTATTCACAAAGGAACAAAGGTGCCTGTGGGAAAAGACCAAGAACAACATCTAGAAATGGCCAGAACCTTTGCCAACAGATTTAATCGACTTTACAATTGCGAAGTTTTTCATGAACCTTTTGCATTCTCGCTAGGTGGCTCGTTGGTAAAAATCCCTGGCCTAACTGGTGGTGGCAAAATGAGTAAAAGCGCGGGAGAAGCAGATTCCATTTATCTTGATGAACCCGCGGATGAGTTGAAAAAGAAAATCATGAGGGCCGTTAGCGACAGTGGTCCCACAGAACCCGGCTCATCCAAAAGCCCACCGGTGCAAAATCTTTTTGATTTGATGAATTTGGTCTGCGGCAAAGATGTGATACAACATTTCGAAAAATCACACACGGAAGGCACTATTCGCTACGGCGATTTAAAAAAGCAATTGGCTGAGGATATGGAAATATTTATTGCCCCGCTGCGCCAAAAAATTACAGATACACTCTCAAACAATGATTATGTGGCAAAAGCTGCAAAAATTGGGGCAGAAAAAGCCCATGAAAGTGCCAAAAAAACCATGCGAGAGGTTAGAGACACCATTGGTATTCGGAAATTTTGATAGATTTTCCTTGCCACTTATCCATTAAAATATCCATTTAATAGTTTTTGTCCAATTGTATCAACAACCAATTCAGCTTTTTTACTGTCTTATCATAGATTAATTGTAAACTTGCAACAGCATTCATGGATCTTACCATACTCATACCCCTTTTAAACGAAGACGAATCCTTGCCAGAATTGTACACTTGGATAAAACAAGTGTTGCAAAAAAATGGCTATTCTCATGAAATCATCTTTATTGATGACGGCAGTACCGACAATTCTTGGAAAATCATTGCCGACTTGGCTTCAAAAGATGCTTCCGTACTTGGGGTGCGCTTTCGCCGCAACTATGGCAAAAGTGCTGCCTTAAATGTGGGCTTTGGCAAAGCCAATGGCGATGTCATCATCACCATGGATGCAGACTTGCAGGATAGTCCAGAAGAAATTTCCGGACTGAGAGACATGGTAATAAACGATGGTTTTGACATGGTTAGCGGATGGAAAAAGAAACGTTACGACAATGCATTGACCAAAAACCTGCCTTCAAAACTTTTTAATTATACAAACCGCAAACTCAGCGGTGTTAAATTACACGACATGAACTGCGGACTGAAAGCCTATAGCAAAGCCGTAGTAAAAAACATTGAAGTGTATGGCGACATGCACCGTTATATCCCCGTAATTGCCAAAGCCGCAGGATTCACAAACATTGGCGAAAAAGTAGTGGAACACCGTGCACGCAAATTTGGCAAAAGCAAGTTTGGGCTCGAAAGATTTATGAATGGGTTTTTAGACCTTCTCACCATCCTTTTCATGTCCCGATTTGGCAAAAAACCCATGCACATTTTTGGGGTATTTGGCACCCTCTCCTTTCTGGTCGGCTTTTTTATTGCCACTTGGTTGCTGGTACAAAAACTGTTTCATGTTTGGAACGGTACTCCGGCACCCTTGGTTGCCAACAATGCCTTTTTTTACATCGGTTTGGTGGCTATGATCATAGGTACACAGCTATTTTTAGCGGGTTTCTTGGGCGAATTGATAAGCAGAAGTCATGCCGACCGCAATATTTATCAAATTGCCGAAACTACCGGTGAATGAAAAATAAAAAAATCATCATTGTTGGCCCGGCACACCCTTACCGCGGGGGTTTAAGTACATTTAACGAACGATTTGCCCAAGAATTGGCACTTGAAAACGAGGTTGAAATTTGCACTTTTACCCTCCAGTATCCTGGTTTCCTATTTCCTGGTCAATCTCAGTTTTCAGACGACCCATATCCAACAGGTTTAAAAATAACAAGAGCTCTCAATTCAATCAACCCATTCAATTGGATTGTTCAAGGATTTAAATACAGGAAACAAAAACCTGACTTACTTATTTTCCGCTACTGGATGCCATTCTTTGGACCTTGTTTTGGCACTTTTGCCCGCATTGTTAAAGGCAATGGACATACAAAAGTTGTAGCTATCGCCGACAATATCATTCCACACGAAAAGCGCATTATCGACAAGCCGTTTAATGCCTATTTCCTTCCCTGTTTAGATGGTGCTGTTACCATGAGTCGGAAAGTTTTGCAAGATTTGGATGATTTGCACTTTACCCAACCTCATGTTTTCAATCCACACCCACTTTACGACAATTTTGGTGAACCTCAAGATCGAAATGCCGCATGCACGCATTTGGGGTTGAACCCTAATGACAAATACATGTTGTTTTTTGGGTTTATAAGAAATTACAAAGGACTGGACTTGTTGTTGCAAGCCTTAGCTTTGGATGGGGTAAAAGAAACTGGCGCCAAGCTTATAGTTGCAGGAGAGTTTTATGAAGAGGCAAAGCCTTATTATGACCTCATAGAAAAACACAAACTCAAAGACCAAGTCATTTTAAGAACGGATTTCATACCCAATGCAGAAGTGGGCGCTTACTTTAGTGCTTGTGATTTGGTGGTACAACCTTACCGCAGTGCTACCCAAAGTGGAGTCAGTCAGGTAGCCTATCAATTTGAAAAACCCATGATTGTAACCGATGTGGGGGGCTTGGCCGAATTTGTTCCCCATGGGGAAGTGGGCTTCGTCTGCGAACCCACTCCCGAGGATATTGCAAAATATATTATCCAATTCTTCAACAATTACAAAACTGGCGATTTTAACGCTGGACTAAAAAGGATGAAAGCCCAATTCTCTTGGCCCGAATTGGTTAAGAGCATTGAAGAAGTTGCATCTCTCCCAAAATAAGGATGAGCTAGAATGCAGTAATTTAAATCATTGACATTTAGATTGCAAATTCTATCTTTCTTAATGAAAAAACTATCGATTAAGACTTTATTATTGGTGTTTAACCTGTTTTTATCTGAATCTCCGTTTGTTTACCAGTTTTGAGTAGAAACAGCCACAGTCAAGCGTTCAAAGAGTTTTTCATTGACGTATCTTCGATTTAGTTTATAGCAAAATTCATCTAAATAATTCTGTAAATACATACCTTTAATTTTATGGTAAATGCCTAATAGTGTACGCTTTGCATTACTTATTGCTATGTGTACCCATTTCAACATAGATACGGTAGTTTCTTTGTTTGATTTTTCAATTATGTGCACTTCTACCCAGTCTTCAATATTTACATAACTTGTACTTTTATGGCTGAATACGATGG